>Ga0209721_1000278_pt1 | contig 50091 bp, 37 predicted proteins | sample TshhotsprinmetaG_FD_184139 | JGI IMG/M metagenome (GOLD analysis project Ga0209721, IMG submission 184139) | Hot spring microbial communities from South Africa to study Microbial Dark Matter (Phase II) - Tshipise hot spring metaG (SPAdes)... | ecosystem: Environmental > Aquatic > Thermal springs...
ACAGCCCTCCCAAACCCTCCCCGCCGGTGGGTTGTTTCCTGGGAGGGCACAGCCCTCCCAAACCCTCCCCGCCGGTGGGTTGTTTCCTGGGAGGGCACAGCCCTCCCAAACCCTCCCCGCCGGTGGGTTGTTTCCTGGGAGGGCACAGCCCTCCCAAACCCTCCCCGCCGGTGGGTTGTTTCCTGGGAGGGCACAGCCCTCCCAAACCCGCCCGCGGGCGGGCTATTTTCACCTCAGAGCAACATCTCGGAGGTGATGCGGCGGGTAAAGTAGTGCATGGCAATATTGACGATCCAGACCCAGTCGGGCTTACGGGCGCCCAGGCGCTTAATGATATTGGGCCAGGAGTAGATCTCGCGCTGGATTTTGATAAAGGCCTTGAGGAACTGATCGCGATCGATCCTGGCCGGTTGATACATGTAGTGGAAGGTATCGTACTTGTTCCAGTCGTGCTGAACGATCCGCGGCTTCATCTCCTCGTACCATGGCGTGCCCGGGAAAGGAGTGGCGATGGTAAACACCGGGAACTCGATCCGGTTACGCATGATGAAGTCGTAGGTGTGTTGAAAGCTGTCGATTGTATCGGTATCGAAGCCAAAGATAAAGTAGCCCTGAATAGCGATACCGTTCTTGTGGACATTAGCCACGATTTCTTCATAGCGACCGACGCGATTGGAACCCTTGTGGACATATTTAATCGTCTCGGGCGAGACTGACTCAAAGCCGATATTGAGCATTTCGCAACCGGCATTTTTTGCCAACTCAGCCACATAGGGCTTTTCGAGGAAATTCATTGAGATATTAGCATTCCATTTCACGCCAAGGCCAACCATGGCGTGAAAGAGCTCTTCCGCAAAGGCTGGCTTGAAGCAAATATTATCGTCCATAAACGATATGTGAATATTTGCCTTACCGGCCTCGTGCTGACGATATTTAATCTCGTCGATCACCCGATCGACCTCACGAATGCGGAAGCTCTTGCCATAGATACGAGGGGTGCAACAGAAGTTGCAGCCAACCGGGCAACCCTTAGTGGCGAGCAGGGGCACGCGAAAGGAGTAGCGCTTGCTATTGGGCGAGCGCCGGGCAAAGCTGAAATCGGGACGATCAAGGGTCGTCAGAGAGCGCCAGCCGTCGGAAGGACGGTAGACCGGCTTGACGGTCTTGCGATAGAGGTCAGCCGCCAGATCTTCATAGACCGACTCGATCTCACCAAACACCACCGCATCGCTGTGAGCGCCGGCCTCATCGAGCATCATCGTCGGGTGTACACCGCCGAGGACAACGTACCGCCCCTGGGCCCGGGCCCGATCGGCGATCGCATAGGCAGCCCTGGCGTTCAGTGTCCGCGAGGTGATCGCAACCACATCGTACGGAGAGAAGTCGGCAGGCACCTGGTCGCCGATCCGTTCATCGATAAAATCTACATCAAAGTGCTGACTGACCAGGGTCGCAACCATGAGCAAGTTGAGCGGCATACTCACCTTGCCCGAATCGACCATCAGCGGAGTCTGGCTCTTGGGCTGGATGACCAACCAGCGTTTGCGGGGAACGCCAGGAGGGATGATTGGGCGCGGCGCGACTTCGATCATATCCGGCGAGATCAGCGTGCTCATCTTGTTGTTCCCTTGATAGCTCGTACCTGCCGTGAGCGGGTTTCAGGCGCCGTGAGCGTTGGGAGGAACCGCAAAGAGAAGGAGAACGCGCTTGCTCTCCTCATTATTGTCGGACGGTAACGCTGCCGGGCAGGTGGTGAAACTCTGTCTGCGTGTACAGGCTGCACCCGGGCCCCTCAGCGCAAGCCATGCCAGCGGTCGGGCCCCCTGCACGGTCTGCCCGAAGGGTTCCCTGGCGGAGCCATACCCCTCCACACCTTCCCGCGGTCTGATATGAACACGGGGAAACCAGCTTTCCCCCCTGCCTGCCGGGGCGGCGCGCCCTTTGCACCGGGAGGGTTTGAGAGGGCTGCGCCCTCCCAAACATTGAACCTGTTTTTATGCTGCTATCGCGACAGACCACGACCACCACAGTCAGGCGCTATGACCAACCTCGTGAACCACATCGGCGACGGACTCGGTGGGCCGAGGCTGGGCAAGGGGAGTGCGCTTACCAGTCTTGATGCTCTTAATCTGGTCCTGCAAATTACGCCGGAACAGCAAGCTGGTAACCAGGTTGATCAGCTTATTCCGGTTGAGCAGCACCCGACGGGCGATTGCGCCCCAGGAGTACATCCGCAGGAAGTGGTTCATGTAGGTTAACTGGTACTCGAGGGGGTCATAGCGATCGCAGCGCACAACCAGATTATGGGCCGTATACTTATCCCAGTCTTCATCAACCACGAGGTTGGCGGCCTTGTACTGACGGTACAGTTGGGTGCCGGGGTAGGGGGTCAGGATGGAGTAAATCGGCATCATGAGGGCATTCTCGCGCACGAACTTCTCGGTCGCCGCCATGTCCTCATAGGTATCAATGGCGGGGTTGACCAGAAAGTTGCCCTGGATGCTCAGGCCAGCCTTGCGGCAGTTACGGATGATCCGGGCATAATCCTGGGCGGTATTGATGCGGCCCTTGTTGTAGGCCTTGAGCGTCTCCTGATTGATCGACTCGAAGCCGACCAGGGCCATCACACAGCCGGCCTTGACCAGCAGTTCGACAGTCTTCGGGTCGTCGAGGAACTTCAAACTGATAAAGCTGCTGAACTTGATATCACATTCCGCCAGGATGGTAAGAATCTCCCAGAGGCGCTGCTTGTTGACGCCGAGATTCTCGTCGGTAAACATGAACCAGGGCCTGGAGCCGAGCGAGGTGGGCTTGAACCAGACCCTGCGGGCCGTCTCGATCTGCTGGCGGATATTTTCCGGCGACTGGATGCGGTAGAGGCGCCCGGTGAAGTTGGGAGTGACACAGAACGAACAGGTGTAGGGGCAGCCGCGGGTCATATAGATCGGGATAGACTTGCGGGAATCGACCTTGTCGCGCTTGCTGGCCTTGAAAATCCGTTCGTAGTCAATCATCGGAACTTCGGTGACCGGTGGGAAGTCGCGGGCGTTGTACTGCGGTTTGAGCACACCGTCGGCCAGGTCTTGCAGCAGCAGGGCCCAGAGGTTCTCGGCCTCGCCGATCACCACGCTGTCGGCGTGGGGCGCAGCCTCGTCGGCGTTAAAGGACACGTGGACGCCGCCCAGGATGACCCGTGTACCGCGTCGGCGGAACGCATCGGCGATCTCGTAGGCGCGATGGGCATTCATGGTGCGGGTGGTAATGCCGACCAGATCGTAGGCGCCATCGTAGGGAATGGGGTCGCCGAAGAGTTCGTCAACCAGTTCAATGCTATGCTGCGGGGGCGTTATGCTCACCAGCACGCCGATGGCCATGGAGAAGAGCGCCTTCTGACTGGTATCTTCCTCTTTCTTGCCCTTCGGCGTAATCAGCAGAATGCGGAGAGGACGTACCGAGGCAGGGTCGCGGAGCAGCGAGTGCCGGGTCTGCGGTGAAGCGCCGCTACCGTCGTTGTAGACCTGAATGACGGGCACATCGCCCGTACTCATGTTCGTGCTGGTACTCATCACGCTCTCCTCATCGAAGGATTCTTTCCCAGGAGCCGTTCCACGGACGCCGGAGTAACGCGCGGATTACGGGAACGATTATATGCCAACCTTGCTTATATGTCTAGAGAGTTACAATAGATAAACTATATGAAAGTAACCCGTGTGGGGAAAGAAATCGCAATTCTGGAGGGCGCGCAGACACACAGGCGCGAAGCAGGCAAACTGCGGCTTCGCGCCTCCGGGTCAGGCTGCGCGCCGACGGGCCGCGGCGCGCAGCGTGTTGCGGGATTTATCTGGCTTCTTAATCCGACGCCGGCTGCTCGGACGGCGCCACCTGCGGCTGGGGTTCGACCTTCGCCACCACCATCCGGTTCTCGATCCAGTCCGGCTGCTGGCCCATGCGCAGGAACTTGAAGCCGCTGAAAATGCTGCTCATCAGACCGTTACCTTCCTCCATATCCACCAGCCAGGCGCTGTAGATGTGGTGAATGGCAAAGGCGATCAGCAAGTACATAATCACGTGGTGGGCCAGGCGCAGGGTCTGCGCGTCGATGATAGTAAAGACCCACCCTGTCAGCGGCCACCAGATGCTGGCCGGGTGGAGCAGGCCATACAACGCCAGGCCGGTGAAGCTGATCAGCAGGTACAGGAACACAATGACCATGTAGGTCGTGCCTGCCAGGGCGTTGTGCCCGGCCACCTCGGGCGGATGGCGCCGGATGAAGAGGTAGTACTGCAGGGCGTGCCCCATGTTCTTACGCCCCTCGCGGGTCAGGAAGGGGAACAACCCGCGCCAACTGGCCCAGGCATTGCCACGGAAGGCCCAGTAGGTGCGCAAGAGGATGCTGGCAATAAAGATGTAGGCAGTGACAAAATGGATGCCGCGCATCAGGCCCATGAAGTTCGGGGCGTAGGGCTCGCGCCCGCTGACGGTAATGTACGGATTGCCGATGTAGTAGCCGGTGAACGACAGCACCACGATGCAGGCCACATTGACCCAGTGGGTCAGCCGTACCGGCACTTCCCACACGTACACACGTCTGCGCATAGGCCCTCCTGATTGCAGATGGTTGCATTCTGGTTATCGATCGGGTGCGGCGCCTCTGGACGCGAGCGACGTCGGGTTAGACCCGGTGGTGTGTGCGCCAGATCGAGCTCGTTCAGACCACCTGGATGCGCGTCAGTTCGCGCCCATTGCCGTTGACCACGTGGACGGCGCAGGCGATACACGGGTCAAAGGAGTGGACGGTGCGCAGGATCTCCAGGGGTTGCTCGGGGTCGGCCACGGGCGTGTCGATCAGGGAGGCTTCGTAGGCCCCGGGTTGCCCCCGGGCGTCGCGCGGGGAACCGTTCCAGGTACTCGGCACGACAGCCTGGTAGTTCTCGATCTTGCCATTCTTGATCCGCACCCAGTGGCCGAGGGCGCCCCGCGGGGCCTCCATGAACCCCCAACCCTCGGCCTCGGCCGGCCAGGTCTCCGGGCGCCAGCGTTCACCGCTGTGAACGGCCAGATCGCCACGGGCCATGTTGGCGGCCAGTTCGTCGATCCAGCGGTCGAGTTCGCGGGTCATCAGCAGCGTTTCGATACCGCGGGCCGCGACGCGTCCCAGGGTCGAAAACAGCGCTTCGGGACCGACGCCGAGCTTCTGGAGCACTGCGTCCACCGTGGCTCGCACGTCGGGGTGGCCAGCAGCGTAGGAGACGATCATCCGCGCCAGGGGGCCGACTTCCATCGGGGTGTCGTCGTAGCGCGGGGCCTTGAGCCAGGAGTATTTCGCGTCGGTATCGAGGTACTCGTATGGTGGCTTCGGGCCGGTGTAGCGCGGGCTGGTTTCGCCCTGCCAGGGATGCTTCGCCTCCTGGTCGCCACTGGCATAGGTGTACCACGAGTGAGTGACATACTCGGCGACGCGCTCCTGCTCCATCGCCGCCGGAGGCGCGCCGAGGTTCTTGTTCAGCACCACGCCGCGGGGGATCCAGAACTCGTCGGGCTGGTCAATCGTTTTCCGCGGGAAGTCGCCATAGGTCAGGTAGTTACCCAGGCCGCCGCCGATGCTGGCCCAATCTTTGTAGAACGAGGCGATCGCCAGCAGGTCGGGGATGTAGACCTGCTCGACAAAATCGCGGGCCATCGCCGCCCACTGTTTCATCTGAGCGATACGCTGAGCATTGATGGCGATCTGGCTGTTGGGGTCAACCGGAATCGCCACCCCGCCGACCAGGTAAGTCTGTAGATGGGGGTTCTTACCGCCCAGCATGGCGTGGATCTTGATGAATTCGCGCTGCCAGTCGAGCGCCTCCAGGTAGTGGGCCACTCCCAGCAGGTTGGCCTCGGGCGGAAGCTTGTAGGCCGGGTGCCCCCAGTAGCCGTTGGCGAACAGGCCCAGTTGCCCCGATTCCACAAAGGTCTTCACCCGGTCCTGCACGCCCTTGAAGTAATTCGCGCTCGATTTGGGCCAGGCCGAGATGGACTGGGCCAGGGCCGCGGTGTCCCCTGGATCGGCCTGGAGCGCACTCACCACGTCTACCCAATCCAGGGCATGCAGGTGGTAGAAGTGGATGACGTGGTCCTGGATATGTTGCGCGCCGTCAATAATGTTGCGGATGATGCGGGCGTTTTCGGGGATGGTGATATTGAGCGCGTTTTCCACCGCGCGCACCGAAGTCAGGGCATGCACCGTGGTGCAGACGCCACAGAAGCGCTGGGTAAAGACCCAGGCGTCCCGGGGATCGCGGCCCTTGAGGATAATCTCTACGCCCCGGAACATCGTGCCGCTGCTCCAGGCCTCTTTCACGCGCCCGCCCTCCACCACGGCTTCAATCCGCAGGTGCCCTTCGATGCGCGTAATGGGATCGATGACCAGTTTTGCCATGGTTCCCCTCCCTGTGAACGTTGGACCCGCTTAGCGCTACGTCGTCAGTTCGCGGCAGCGCTGCCACATGCGGGGGATTGAGGGACGCAGGCCCCAGGAACAAAGCTTGCTTTCGTTGTCCCCGGCGGAGCGCCCCCCTACGAGCCTCCCCGCAACGGGGAAGTGACACAGTGGCAGCATCCGGCAGAGTGGCGTGCCCGCCGTGGTGAGGGCGCAGGCGCAACCTCGCCCGGGCACGCCTTACGAGCCATTTGAGCTACCGGAAGACGGCGTCTCGCCAGCATCCGTCTGCGGCGGGCTTTCGTGTTTGGCGATGGGCCTGGAGGCGCCACGCACGGCGCTGATGATCCCGTGGGCAGCGAAGGCCGCGGTGACGCCGGCAACCACGCCCAGGCCGAGGCGATCGGCTGTCACTTCGATGCCGAAGCCTTCGACATTTGGCAGCCGTTCGTAGAACGGCGTCCGCGTATCCCAGAAGTGCGGCGACATGCAGCCCACACAGCCGTGACTGGAACCGATCGGCCAGCTTGTCGCATCGTTCCAGCCCACACTGGGGCAGTTCGACAACGCCTGCGGTCCTTTGCAACCCATTTTGTAGAGGCACCAGCCCAGACGGTGGCCCGCATCGCCCCATTCCTCGACGAAGCGCCCGGCATCGAAGTGCCCGCGGCGGGGGCAGTAGTTGTGGATGAGCTGGCCGTAGGCGAACAACGGGCGCCCCATCTGGTCGGTGGCGGGGAGATCCTTGAAGGTCAGGTAGTGCACGATCACGCCGGTCAGGTTGACGACGTTCATAGGGCAGCCGGGCATGTTGATCAGTGTAATGCCGGGCACGGCGTCTTTCACACCCACCGCGGAGGTGGGATTGGGCGCAGCAGCGGGAAGGCCGCCGTCCCAGGCGCAAGCGCCCACGGCGATGGTCGCAATGGCGTTGCTGCACACCTCGCGCACGATATCTTTCGCCGCGCGCCCGCCGACGGTGCAGTAGACGCCGTCCTCGCCCATGGGGATGGCGCCTTCGACCACGGCCAGGTAGCCTTTGGGATAGTTCTTGAGGGTATCGGCGAGGGACTGCTCGGCCTGCTTGCCCGCGGGGGCCATGATCGTCTCGTGGTAGTTCACCGAGAGCAAGTCGAGCACAATCTGCGACACGGTCGGATTAGAGGCGCGCAGGAACGACTCGGTGTTACCGGCGCAATCCTGGAACTCCAGCCACACCAGTGGCAGGCGCGGCGCGGCCTGGAGCGATTCGGCGATCGTGCCGGCATAGCGCGGCGGGAGGGCCAGAACGGAGGCCATGAGGCTGCAGAACTTGAGGAACTGGCGCCGCGTCACCCCTCGATGGTAGAGGGCCTCTTCGAGATTGATAGCATCAGCCATCCCAAACCTCCTGACGTGGACAACTGTCGCGGCGTCCTTTGCGGGGAGACCGCATCACCGCCCTGCGCCACAGAGGCTCGTCGAGATGAGATGATGCTGCGACCGATGAGTCGCTCCGTGGCGCGTTCGCCTGCGCCACAGTCACCGATGCAACGTTCAAACCCGGTGTGCCAGCGGGTCCGCGGCGTTGGCCACGCCAGCGCTCTAGCCTTACGGTGGAGATCTGTTCACTGTGCTGGACGCGAACAAGCTAGAAACGGGGTATGCCCCAAGCCCCTATCGGAGCGCCGGCAAACGCCATGCATGGGCATTCCGGGGCTGCCATGAGGGTAAGGGAAACACTCGCGGAGGCCGCGGCTGTGCGCGGCTCCGTCCCCAATCTACCCCCCTCTCCAGGGTGACCGCTGTTGAGGCAGGTTGCACGTTGCAGATTCTAGTTGCTGTGTGCAACTATTATAAGCAGATTCCTGAAAGTTTTGGTTAATTTGTCGAAACTTATGCAACGAAGAAGTTAATCTTCATAACGCCCACGGCGGAATGTAGTACCACAGCACGCGGTTGCCCCAGGCGCTCAGGCTTTCCCAGAAGAGGTAGGCCAGCAATGCCAGGCACACCAGGCGCCCGCCGCGCCCGCGCCGCCAGAGGCAGGCCAGGCCCATGCCCGTCAGCAGGGCGACCATGGGAGCAACGAAGACCATGTGCTTGTTCCATAGCCCGAACCAGCGCTCAGCGAGTGACGTGACTGCAAATAGCGCGGCGTACGCCAGCCCCAAGTGGGTGATGAAGCGCCCACGCCAGGCCATCGCCAGGATCGCCAGGGTTGCCCCGGCCAGCAGCACCGGCCAGACGCGGAAGTGGGCCGCCAGGTGCTGGCCGAAGCTGTTGATCGGCGTGCCGAAGAACAACTCGCTGTTACGACCGACGCTGCCTTCGCTGGCGATCAGGCCCAGGTAGCTGGGAATGGTGCGTTGCATCAGCGTCACGGTGTAACTGCCATAGACCAGGACCCAGGCAAGGGCCAGACCCAGCGCAACACTTGCCAGCAGGGGCCGGCTGGCACGCCGGCCTGCCGCGCCGCCGAGCAGGGCCAGGCTGGCCCCCAGTGTCACGACCAGGAAGGGCACGAAGGCGATGTGGGTCACATACGCCCCGATGGCCAGTCCGAGCGCCAGGGTGGCCACTGCGGTGGACAGCAGCGGCCAGCCCTTACGATCTGGCGGCGCGCCGGCCCCGGGCAACGGATTGTCCTCCGGGGCGGGCCGCAGCCAGGGGGCGATGAGCCACTGCACCGCCACCAGGGCCGCCAGGGTGAGCCAGATGCCGATCGTGGTCGGGAAGCTGCCGTCGTGGAAGAACAGGTAGCCCACCGGCAGCGCCGCATAGACCAGGCCGCCCCAGGCTGCCCCGAGGTGGCGCTGGGGGCCACCTCGCAGCAACGCCAGCAACAACAGGGGCAGGGTTGCCTCGAGCAGCGCGGTGACGACCTTCACCGCCTCGATGAGTGCCGGTCGCGAGGTCCAGATCGTGGTCAGCGGGAGGAGCATGTAGTAGGTAAGCAGGCTGTAGGGCACCGGCTCGCGGGTGCCCCATTCGTACTGTTGTTCGAGACGCTCGCGCACTCGTTGCTCTTCGCCCGCGGCCAGCAGCAGCAACTGGTTAGCGCGCAGGCCATGGTCAATCGGCATGAAGAGCGGGTGCAGGGTGCCCGCCAGGCGCAGGGTGAAGATCAGCAGCACGGCCAGGCGCACCATCACCAGTGCGGAGGGCTCCCTGCCCGGGGGGGCGTGCACAGGTAGGAGGCGGAGGGCCAGGGCCAGCAGCATGGTCAGGGGCAATACCTGGAGCAGCACCGGCAGGCCCAGGGCCACCTGCTTGCGCGCCTCGAGGTTGGCGCCGGGCCAACCGGCCAGCATCAGGCCGAAGTAGAGCAGCAGGGCCAGGGTGGGCAGCGCGGCCAGGCGCGCCGAGAGGCCGCTAAGGCGCAAGGTCCACAGACAGAGGAGCAACGTCAGGGCCATGTCGCGGGCCAGCGCCAGTGGCGGAGTGCGCCAGCCACTCGCCCCGGGACGCACCTCGATCCAGTCGAGCGAGATGCCCAGCATGCGCTTGTCGGGGGGCGCGGCAAACGTTTCAGTTTCAAGCAGCAGGATCAGATCGCCACGAGCGCGGGCGGCGGCTTCGGGAGGAAGGGTGAGATACACCTCCTGCCAGTGAGGGCGCAGGGGCATTTCGACCAGCGTTTGCTCGGGGGTGGCGATCCGCAGCGTGCGTCCCGCGCCGGCTTCGGCCCCGCCAAAGAAGCGCATCTGCACGACCAGTGAGCCAGCGCCGACGCCGGGCAGGAGCACGCGCGCCCGTCCGGTTGTCCAGCGCTGGAAGCCGCCGTGGGCGGCTGGCTCAGGGCGGTGCACCCCGGCGAGCCGCAGGGGCGAAGGGTTTGCCGCGAACGGTTCACGCCCGGACACCGGCGCCTGATAGGCCAGCGCCACGACCGCCAGCGTTAGCAGCACCACCATCGGGGCCAGGCCGCCACACCAGATCAGAGCGACCAGAGCGCCAGCCAACTCCTTTGGCCAGGCACTTCGGTGTGTCCATAGTTGGGAGGGTTTGGGAGGGCCGAGCCCTCCAGGGAGTCTTCTCTTCATTCCCTGTGAGAATAGTGAAGCCGCTGACGTGAACTCAGAGGCAATCCGGTTCCCCTCTCTCTGACTGACGGGAGGGTTGGGGAGTCCTCCGGTAAGGAGAGAGTGGAGTAACCAGGTTGCCCTACCTTTCCCCAGGCGCCCGCCTGGCGCGGGAGGCAGCGGCGCGGACCTCGCCGATTATGACAATTCTTACGTCGTGGAGCTTGCGCTGTGTTCATCTTCGCGCCGTGGCTGGTCTTTAGCAGCAGGTTTCACGTGAAACAGGGGCAGTCCACTCGTGGCGCTCCCGCGGCAGTAGGCGCGCCATGCCAGGCCATAGGCCAGTTCGTAGGCCAGGTCCACGGCTTCATCGGCGGCGAGCAGGCCCTGCGTCACCAGGCCGGCGAGCCAGTCGCAACTCACCCGGCGCCAGAGATCGTGACGGGCAGGGATCGAGGCAAAAGCGCGCGTGTCGTCGTTGAAGCCCGCGGTGTTGTATACGCCGGCAGTCTCGATCACCTCGGCGAAGTAGCGCCGCATACCGTTCACGCTATCGAAGAACCACCAGGGCGGGCCAAGCAGCACCGCCGGGTAGTGTCCGGCCAGGGGCGCCAGCTCACGCCCATAGGCGCTCTCGTCGAGGGTAAAGAGGATGAGCCGGAAGCGCGGATCGGCGCCGCAGGCGTTCAACAGCGGGCGCAGGTTGCGCGTCCACTCGGTTGCAACAGGGATATCGGCACCCACATCGGGGCCGAAGCGCGCATAGAGGCGCTCGTGGTGGTTCCGCAGGCTCCCGGCGTGGAGTTGCATCACCAGCCCATCCTCGCAACTCATACGCGCAAACTCCATCAGCATATGAGCGGTGAACCGGGCCGCGTCCCGGGCATCGGCGGCGCCGCGCAGCGCGCGGACAAAGATCCGTTCCGCCTCGCCGTCGCTCAAACGGGCGGTGGTCGGACTCAGCACGCCATGGTCAGTCGCCAGGGCGCCCATGGCCCTGAACGCCACGCGCCGCTCTTCCAGCGCGCGAATGAAACCGCCGTAGTCTACCACATCTATGCCCGAGCGTTCGCTGAGGCGGGCGATCTGCGCCGGCCAGTCTGGAGCGTCGAGGGCCAGCAGGGCATCGGGGCGAAAGGTCGGGCGTACCCGGGCCAGCCCGGCAGCGTGGATCTGCCGGTGGTGCTCCAGCGAATCGGTGGCGGAGTCAGTGGTGCATAACAACGCGATGTTGAAGCGTGCCAGCAGCGCGCGGGGACGGAACTCGGGACGGGCAAGCTGCGCCTCCAGGTGGTCGTAGATCCGCTGCGCGCTCGCGCCGTCCAGCCGTTCGCTGACACCAAACAGGTTCACCAGCTCATCGGCCAGCCACAGGCCGGTGGGCGTGCCACGAAAGAGGTAGAAGTGTTCGGCGAAGCGCTGCCAGATCCGGCGATGATCGCGCTCCACCGGCGTGCCGTCGCGGGCGGGAATGCCCAGATCCTCCAGCGAAACCCCCTGGCTGAAAAGCATGCGCGTCACGTAGTGGTCGGGGATCACGAAGAGCGACGCCGGATCGCCCAGACAGGCCTCAGGGTCAGCCAGAAGCGCCGGGGGCACGTGACTGTGGGGACAGAGCAGAGGCAGATTGCGAACAGTGGCGTACAGATCGCGCGCCAGGGTCCGCCGTGACGGCTCGGGGTCAAAACCGCGATCGGGATCGAGTCTCCAGGCAGTGCTGGACATCGGGTGGCTCCTCGTTGTAGCGTAAGACGCCTATGCGGCTGAGCCGCACATAGATAAGCTAAAAACAGGTTTATTTTTGAGAGGGATTTACCCTTCCGAACTCTCCCCGCCGGGGGTTTAGGGGCGGACAGAACATCCGAGCCAGCGTGGCTGGTACCGCATTGGAAGGCCCCCGCGCGCGGCTCTGGTCTCCCCGCTTCGACAGGCTCAGCGCAGGCTCTCCGGCTTCGCTGGAGAGGCCCGCCCCTTCGGGCTGAGCCTCAGGGCGAAGCCTGAGCCTGTCGAAGGGGGCCGGGGGTGAGGACCACCCAGCGCATCCCAACGCCATAACACCCGTCGGCGCCCATATGTTCTGTCCGCCCTAAACCCCTTTCCCCCTGTCCATTCCGGTAGCGTTACGGCGCCTCTGCCGTGATACTACGCGGTGGTACGCCTCCGGTGGTATACTCCTGACGAAAGGTAATCTGTGGACCTGACTGGCCAGCGTTGACAATTATCTCAGCCATCGAACGTTCATCTTCGTGTGCGATTGTGGCCGAAGAGCCGTGCTACCACCGCGCCCCGGGACGGAGCGCGCGTTTTCAAAGTGAGCAGAAGGGAGGCTTATGCGTCCGCAGCGGTTACCCACCGGTCCACTGGCGTTCGTCTGGTTGCTGGTCGTCACCCTCACCCTGCTGAGCGCCTGTGGGCCAACCACGACGCAGCAACCGACTCCCGTGCCTACGGCTACGCCCCCTCCAGAGCCGACCGTAGCGCCAACCACGGCCCCGACGCCCACCAGTCTGGCGATTCGCGCGCTGGACGATGTGCGGAAGGCGGTCGTGCAGATCGAAGCCGAGGGCACCTTTGTCTCGCCCAGCGAAGGTACGGTATTCAACGTTGCCGGGCGGGGTTCCGGCTTTATTATTGACGAGAGCGGCATCGCCGTAACTAACAACCACGTGGTTACCGGCTCGGCACTGCTCAGAGTCTTTGTTAACGGCGAGAGCCGCCCGCGCAACGCCCGCATCCTGGGCGTCTCTGAGTGCTCCGACCTGGCGGTTATTGATATCGAGGGCGACGGCTATCCGTTCCTCGAATGGTACGATGGCGAAATCAAAGTCGGTCTTGACGTATTCGCTGCCGGTTATCCGCTGGGCGACCCGGAATTCACGCTGACCCGCGGGATCATTTCCAAGGCCCGCGCCGACGGCGAGACAAGCTGGGCTTCGGTGGATCGCGTGGTTGAGCACGATGCCACGATCAATCCCGGCAATTCCGGCGGCCCCCTGGTGACAAGCGATGGACGGGTGGTAGGGATAAACTACTCTGGTCGTTCGGATACCGAGCAGTACTTCGCCATCGCCCGCGACGAGGCCCAACCGCTGATCGAGCAACTGCGCGGAGGCCAGGACGTGACATCCCTGGGCATCAACGGCGAGGCCTTTGCGCTCGATGACGGCTCGCTCTCGGGCATCTGGGTGTGGTCGGTCAAATCTGGCTCGCCCGCTGATAAGGCCGGCGTGCGCCCGGGCGACATCGTGACCCAGCTCGAGCGACTGGTGCTGGCAACCGATGGCACGATGACCAGCTACTGTGACATCCTGCGCAGCCGCACAGCGAGCGACACGTTGCAGATCGCCGTGCTGCGCAGCGAAACCGAGCAGGTGCTGGAGGGGCAGATCAACGGGCGCGAACTGGAAGAGACGATCTCCTTTGCGCGAAACGAGGACGTGCCCGATGTGCCCGATACCGGCACAGCCTATGAAGAATACTACACCTTCGAGAACGATGCGCGAACGATACGCGTCGACCTACCGCGGGCCTGGAGTGATGTCTCGACCGGTTCCTGGCGACGGGGCGACAGGGAGCTTTCTCAGAGCATCGCCCTGGTAGCCGCGCCCGATATTAGCGGCTTCCAGAATACCTGGACCACGCCCGGTATGTTTCTGGGCGCCTCGCGCCAACTGGCCCGGGAGTTGACGCCCGACCAGTTGCTCGATGAGACGTCGTTCAGCGGCGAATGTACTTACGATGGCCGGAGCGACTACAGCGATCCCCTGTATACCGGCAAATACGACGTGTGGCTCAATTGTGGCGGCCAGGAAACGGCGCTGCTGGTCGTCGCCTTCGTCGCCGAGGATGGGTCGTTCCTGGGGATGGTTCAGGTCCAGGTTGTCTCCGAAGCTGACCTGGAGGCGCTGGATCGCATTCTAGACACCTTCGTTGTCGAGCGGACTTTCTGAGGAGCGCCGCCGGGAACGGAGTATAATAATCACCGGTCGGAGAGCTTGGGAGGGCCTGGCCCTCCCAAGTTTGCGTCAGACACCCATGCGGCTGCGCCGTACACTGCCAGGATGAAAATGGGTTTTTCCCGCCGGGCAGGAGGTTGGGAAAACCTGGTTTCCCCCTGGTCGCCTCGGCGATGGTGCAGACCTGGCCTTCGCCTGGTGGTCTGTCACGGTGATAGTGAGGGATGCGACGAAAAGGGACGTGGGAGGGGGCAAAGCTCTCGCCGCAAAAAACCACCCATCACAACCAGGTTGACAAGTCACGAGAGAGAGGATCGGAATGGAATGGTACGAGGACGAGGTGCGGGCTATCGAACGGGCGCACGCTCTGAACCCGCCTCCTCCCGGAGCGACGGTATTCTACGGCAGTTCGTCGCTCCGCCTCTGGTCAACTCTGGAAGAGGACCTGGCGCCCTGGCCAGTCGTGAACCGGGCCTTTGGCGGCTCAACCCTGGCGGCCTGCAATCACTTTTTCGAGCGCCTGGTGCCGCCATGCGCGCCCGGCAGCCTGGTGCTCTACGCTGGCGACAACGACCTGGGCGATGGCCAGCCGGCCAGTTCGGTTATTGGCTCACTGCACCGCTTGCTGGATAAAGTAGACAAGGTTTGTGGCAACATTCCGGTGGCGTTCATGGCCATCAAACCCAGTCCGGCTCGCTGGCGCCTGCGCTATGCCATTCGCCAGGTCAACGATGCCGCGCGCCAGGCGCTCACGGCCCGGCCAAAGGGGTACTTCATTGATGTGTACCAGCCTATGCTCCAGCGCAATGGCGAGCCTGTGGCGGCACTCTTCGCCGACGACGGTCTGCATCTGAGCGCCGAGGGCTATCGCCTCTGGGCGGCGATCCTCCGGACTTTTCAGTTTCCCCTCTTCGATCCCTGAAGGTGGACACAGGATTCCCCGGGGTTCCCTGCGCCCCGGGCCGCGCTGGAGGCACGCTGCTCAACGCCGGCAGGGATAGGGAGAAACCGGATTTACCTGTACCCCTGACGGATAGGCGCTGGCAAGGGCGCCGCTGCACCCCGCCCCTGCTCCCGGGGTTTGACAGGAAAATAGCGAAGCCGGGGTTCTCTCTGTGGAGGTGTCGAGCTGTAGGGCTGTGGAGCAAGTGCAAAGGTTAGAGCGTGTGCTGTTGAACTTTGCCTGAGGTAAAACAAGCAGCGAGAGTCGCCCTCGCCCCAACCCGGCAGTCGGCGCAGCGGGCCGGGGCGCCAGTTGCGGCACTGCCGCGCGTCAGAAGAGCGTTAACCTGTTTATTGCCGAACTCATGGCAGAACTTAATACTGGGATAACATTTCCGCTCTACCGTGTTTATGCGCCGGGCGCGCCCCCCGGTTCGGAACCGGGCGGGGTGATGGGCGGGTCCGGGAGGGCAAAGCTCCGCTGAAGACTGCCTGCCCGGCAACACCCGTGGTGTCCTGGTCGCCGTGCTGCGCCCTCGCAGATGAACAATCGCTCCGGGCCGCCGGAGCTTTTGGCGCCGCCTGGAGGAGTGTGGGGTAGCCGGGGCGCCTTACGCTCCTGCCCGTCACCGGGGCGCTTGTTCGCTATCTGTCCGTGGTGGCCGGGCCGACCCGAATCGGGCCAGTTAGAATCTTGCGCTTGTCATACCAGCGTCAGGGACCGCCGATGCGCCGGGAGTACTATGCGTGGCGGAGTCCACGCTTGCAGCGAACGATGGAATTGCTGGTGTTCGGGCACGCGGGGGCGCGGGTGCTGGTTTTTCCGACCCGTGGCGGGCGGTTCTACGATTACGAGAATTGGGGCCTGGTTGACGCACTGCGACACACCATTGAGGCCGGTAACATCCAGCTCTTCTGCGTTGACAGTGTGGACTACGAAAGCCTCTACGCCCGCCATCGCCCACCCCGGGAGCGGCTCGCGCGCCATCAGCAATTCGAGGCCTATATCCTGGAAGAAGTGGCGCCCTTTTCTCAGCAACTCAATCCCAACCCCCATCTGATTACCCACGGGTGCAGCCTGGGAGCCTATCACGCGGTCGCCCTGGCATTTCGCCATCCCCAGCGCTTCCGCAAGGTAGTGGCCCTGAGCGGCCGTTACGATTTGACCACGCCGATGGGGTCCTTCCGTGACCTCTTCGACGGCCACTACGATGAGACGGTCTACTTCTACAACCCCTGTCACTTCCTGCCGCAACTGAACGACCCGACGCTGCTTGAAGCACTGCGGCGACTGGAGATCATTCTGGCCGTGGGTGAAGAGGATGTGTTCCTGGCTAACAACCAGTCGCTCAGCGCCATTCTGTGGCAGAAAGGCATCTGGCACGCCCTGCACATCTGGCCCGGCGAGGCTCACTGCGCCCTCGTCTGGCGCCAGATGGTACCGTGGTATCTGTAATACCTTATACCAATTACCGTTGATGATGCCGCATTGCCTGAAGCGATTTCAGGCGTTGTGCTGCCCAGCGTGGCAATCCACAATCCAAAATCTAAAATCCAAAATGGTATTAGCTGGTTTCGTTTTTTGCGGAGAGGGCCAGGCCCTCTCCCATCCTCCCGCTGGCTGGGGGTAGGCTGAACCCCGGGTTCCTCTCCGCCCCTCCCAGGGAGGCCCGGAAGGGCGCAGCCCTCCCAAACCCTCCCCGCAGTGAGGGGGTTGGGGAAACCCGCTTTCCCCATATCCCAACCGCTGGTGGGAGCGGCTGGCGCCCCCACCGGCAGGGGGATGGGGAAACCCGCTTTCCCCGTTTCCCAACCGCCGTTGGGAGCGGCTGGCGCCCCCACCGGCAGGGGGATGGGGAAACCCGCTTTCCCCATGTCCCAACCGCTGGTGGGAGCGGCTGGCGCCCCCACCGGCAGGGGGATGGGGAAACCCGCTTTCCCCGTATGTTCACCTCAGATCATAGAAAACTGTTGTTGACAAGCTGATTACGCTTTCTCGAGCGGCACGCGGTTCACATAGGGATGGGCCAGCGCCTCGACGCCGTGTTGCAGCACGTGTTCGGGCTTCAACCAGCCAAAGGTCTGGATCAAGCGCGCCACCACACCGGTCCAGCCAGTCTGATGACTGGCGCCCAGGCCGGCGCCGTTATCGCCGTGGAAGTACTCGTAGAACAGGATGTGGTCGCGCCAGTGGGGATCGCGCTGGAACTTCTCGGCCCCGCCAAAGACCGGGCGCTGTCCCGTTTCGTCGCGTAAGAAGATCCGCGCCAGGCGTTCGGCGATCTCTTTGGCAACCTCGAACAGGGTCGCCTGTCTCCCCGAGCCGGTAGGCAACTCGACGGTAAAATCATCGCCGTAGTACGAGTAGAATTGCAACAGCGCGCGGATCAAGAGGACGTTCACCGGGAACCAGACCGGGCCGCGCCAGTTCGAGTTGCCGCCGAACATGCCGCTGTCCGACTCGGCGGGCAGATACTGGACGCGGTACTCTTGACCATTTACGTGCACGACGTAGGGATGCTCGAGGTGATAGCGCGAGAGCGAGCGGATGCCGTGGGGGCTGAGGAAGCGGTCCTCGTCGAGCATGCGGGCGAGGATGCGACGCAGTTTCTGCTCGTTAACCACCGCCAGCATGCGGCGACCGTTCACGCCGGGCTGTTCGGGCGGGTGGATATTGGCAGTAAGCTCGGCGTGTCGAGAGAGAAAGGCTCTGATGCGCTCCAGCACAGCCGGAAAGCGCTCAAGGGTCGCCGCAGGTATCACCGTGGTTGCGGTGAGGGGCAGCAACCCCACCATCGAGCGCACCTTGATCCGCTCGGCGTGTCCGTCGGGAAAAACCAGCACATCGTAGAAGAAGCCGTCCTCCTCGTCCCACAACTCGTCGCCATGAACCCCCACACGGTCCATCGCTCCGGCAATGAACAGGAAATGGCGGGTGAACTTGAGGATAAAATCCTCATAGGCTGGATCGTAGCGGGCCAGTTCGATCGCCAGTTGAAGCATGTTCTGGCTGTAGAAGGCCATCCAGGCCGTTCCGTCGGCCTGTTCGAGGCGCCCTCCTGTCGGGAGCGGCGCGCTGCGGTCGAAGACGCCGATATTGTCCAGTCCCAGGAAGCCCCCGCTGAGCAGGTTGCGTCCCTGTGGGTCCTTGCGGTTGACCCACCAGTTAAAGTTGAGCAGGAGCCGGGTAAAGGTCTCCTTGAGGAAGTTCAGATCCGCCTCGCCGCTGATTTTGTCAAGGGCGTAGTTGAACAGGGTGGCCCAGGCGTGTACCGGCGGGTTGACGTCGTTGAAGTTCCACTCGTACGCCGGGATCTGCCCGTTGGGATGCAGGTAGTCGGGGTGCAGCATCAGCCGCAGTTGATACTCGGAAAAATCCGGGTCAACCATCGAGAGGGCCAGGGTGTGGAAGGCCAGATCCCAGGCGGCGTACCAGGGATACTCCCATTTATCGGGCATCGAAATGATGTTCCCGTTAACCATATGCACCCATTCGCGGTTGCGCGAGGGGCGCAGGCCGCCGGTGAGGGGATTGGCGCCCCGCTCGTCGAGCCACCGATCGAGGTCGAAGAAGTAGTACTGCTTGGTCCAGAGCATACCGGCCAGGGCCTGGCGCATCACAAGAGCGCGGTCGGCGTCGAGCGCCGGGGGGGTCAGCGCAGCGTAAAAGGCGTCAGCCTCAGCCTGACGCTCCGTGAGAACCCTGGCATAGTCGGCGCCGAAGGGACGGAAGTTTTTCTGGCCCGGCGCGGTGGTCGTCAACCGCAGGCGGATGCTGGCAGTGGCGCCCGGCGCAATGGCGCGCACGTAGTGAGCGGCGCTCCTGGTGCCGGTATGGGCAGGATTGATCGCCTCAGTCCGCCCGTAGATGACGTAGCGGTGGAAGGCGTCTTTCACGTAGGGTTGGGGGTTGGGCTGGCCCCAGAGCTGCTCGCGGTTGGTCTCGTTCTCGGTGAAGAGTAAGGGGGGCGCGCCCTCGGCGTAGAGGTAATAGGTACCCAGGTCCGGAACAACCGCCTCGATGGTTGCCACCCCTTCGGGTCCGTCAACGGCGCGCAGGACGGGGCGCGGCGCCGCAGGGTTCAGCCACCAGGTATCGCGGAACCAGAGGTGGGGGAGGATGTGCAGAGTCGCCGTCTCAGAGCCGCGATTGATGGCCTCGATCTGGATCAGAATGTCTTCTGGCTCAGCCTTGGCGTAATTGACAAAGACATCGAAGTAGCGATCGTCGTCGAAGATCCCCGTGTCGAGCAGCTCGTACTCCAGGTCGGTATACCCACGGGCCGCGTTGGTCCTGACAAGGTCGGCGTAAGGATAGGCCTGCTGTGGATACTTGTACAGGAAGCGCATCCATGAGTGGGTTGGCGTGCTGTCGAGGTAGAAGTAATATTCCTTGACGTCCTCGCCATGGTTGCCCTCGGCATTGGTGAGGCCAAAGAGGCGCTCCTTGAGAATGGGATCGTTCCCGTTCCAGAGGGCCAGCCCCCAGCACAGGCGCTGCTGGTCGTCGCAAAGGCCGGCGAGACCGTCTTCGCCCCACTTGTAGGCCCGCGAGCGGGCCTGGTCATGGGTAAAGTAGTTCCAGGCGTTGCCATCGTCACTGTAATCCTCACGGACCGTGCCCCACTGGCGTTCGCTCAGGTAGGGCCCCCAGCGCTTCCACGGCGTACCGGTGCGGGCTTCGAGGAGCCGTTGCTGTTCCGCCCCTGCTTTGGGCGCCTTAGCAGTCCTGGACTTTGGCATACTGGCCTTTCCTTTGCATTAGTTACCCGTGTGGCTGCGCCGCACACTGCCGGGATGAACCACGTAGCGGCGCAGCGCGGCTCCTGCGCCCTCCCAAACCTTCCCGCCGGGGTTTAAGGGCGGACAGAACATCCGGGCTAACGTGGCGTATACCGCATTGGAACGCCCCCGCGCATGGCTCTGGTCTCCCCTCTCCAGCGAAGCTGGAGAGGGGGAGGGGGTGAGGACCAAGCAGCGCATCCCAATGCCATAACGCCCGTCGGCGCTCATACGTTCTGTCCGCCCCTGAACCCGCCGGGGAGGGGGGTGGGGAAACCGGGTTTTCCCACCCCCCAACCGCCGTTGGGAGCGTCTGGCATTCCGGTGAACAGGAGCGAAGGGAACCCCGGATTCCCTATGTTTACCTCAGGTCTTGTGAGGGCTTTTCGGACAACCTCATGAGCGTCACCCAGTATATGCCAGGGGCGCGATCGGTGCAATCCGCCCTGTTGAAGTACGTGTTCACACTTCTCCTGGGAGCGCGGGCATCTTGCCCGCATCCAGGCCCTTGCGGGCGGGACGCCCGCGCTCCCGGGGTGACGCCTTACCCCAACTGTGAACACGTACCTGGTGAGGACGGAGATGCTCCGCGGCGATTCTGGCAGTATAATCAAAAGGCCGCACGCTGCCCGGTTGACGCCGGGCCGACCGATGGAGGACCTGCGTTGGCACGCCCCGCTCGCCCTGTCCGGTCCTTCTCCTGGACCCTGGTTGGTTTGGGAACGCTGCTGGTGGTGGCGCTCCTGAGCATCGGCGCGGTGGCCCAGGTGTTCGAGGTCCGCCGCAACCTGGCGGCGCTCCAGATCACGCCGGCGCCAGCGCCCGCCGATCCCGCGAGCGCCCCGCTGCTCCTGCTCCCCACCCTGGCGCCAACCCGCCCCGGTGCTCCGGCGCCGGTCACCGTGCTGCTCCTCGGCGCCGACCGGCGCCCGGGTGAGGAGGTTACGCCACGGAGCGATGCGGTGCTGGTGGCACGTATTGACCCGGCGCGTGAGCGTGTGGCGCTGCTGTCGCTGCCCCGCGATCTGTGGGTGGCTATTCCCGGTCATGGCAACAACCGGCTCAATGCCGCCTACCTGTGGGGCGAACGCGACGGCCCCCGCGGCGGCGGGCTGGCCCTGGCGCGGGCCACTGTCAGCAATGCTCTGGGGATCGCGATTGACTATGCGATCGTGGCCGACTTTCGTGGTTTCGCCGGGATCATTGACGCCCTTGGCGGCATCAGCGTGGACGTGCCGCGACCGCTTGTGGATCACCAGTTCCCAACTGCCGATTATCGGGTAACGACCGTGCGCTTCGCCGCGGGTCGGCAACGTATGGACGGGATGACGGCGCTCTCCTATGCCCGCATTCGCCATCCCGACAGCGACTTCGAGCGCGGGTTGCGCCAGCAGGCCGTGCTGATCGCCATCGCCGAGCGCCTGCGTGAGCGCGGCGATCTGTCCACCTGGTTCGCCGCCCGGCGCGCCAGCGCCGCCCTGGTTGGTTACGTGCACACCGATATGCCGGTCGAGCGGATGCTGGAACTGGCCTGGGCGCTGCGCAACCTCGATCCGGCGCGGGTGGAACGCTACGCCTTCACCGAAGCCGATGTGCGCTTCGGGGTGGACAACGACCGCGTCGCCCAGGTGCCCCGTCCTGGCGTGATAGAGCGCTACGTGCGTTTGTTGTTCTATGGACCGGGCGGGAGGTAACGCTTGAGAGGTCTCCCTTCCCTCCAACCGGGTTTAAGGGCGGACAGAACATCCGAGCCAGCGTGGCTTGGACTGCATTGGAACGCCCCCGCGCGCGGCTCTGGTCTCCCCGCTTCGACAGGCTCAGCGCGGGCTCTCCAGCGAAGCTGGAGCGGGGGAGGGGGTGAGGACTAACCAGCGCATCCCAGCGCCATCACACCCGTCGGCGCCCATATGTTCTGTCCGACCATGAACTCCAACCGGGGCGGGGACGCCTCTCAGGACCCGGCGGAAATGCGTATGCGGTTTGTTCAGTTCCAGGGGGAGGTTTTGGGAGGGTACTGCGGTGATTGAGATCAAAATGCCCCAACTGGGCGAGAGCGTTACTGAAGGAACCATTGGTCGCTGGCTCAAGCGACCGGGCGAGACAGTGGCGAAGTACGAGCCACTGCTGGAAGTCATCACCGATAAGGTTGACACCGAGGTGCCCGCGCCGGAAGGCGGGACGGTGCTGGAGATCCTGGTGGGTGAGGGTGAGACGGTGCGCGTAGGCACGGTGATCGCTCGCATCGGCGCGCCTGAGGAAGCGGCGGTCTCCGTCCAGCCAGCGGCCCCCGCGCTGGTCACCGCCGGGCAGGCTGCCGCGGCGACCGCGCCCGGAGCGGCGCCCCCCGCGCCGGCCCAACCCGCCCCGGCAACCCCCGCGGCCGACGGCACGCTACGCAGCGGGTTCATCTCGCCAGTGGTGGCGCGCCTGGTCGCCGAACACGGCCTCGACCTGACGCGCATCACCGGGACCGGTCAGGGCGGGCGCGTCACCAAGCAGGACGTGCTGCGCTACCTCGAGGCGCGTGAGGCCCCGGCGCCGGTTGCGCCGCCGGCGACGCCCCCGGCGCCCTCCCAGCCGCCGGTCGTGGCGCCGCCCGTCCCGGCGCCCGCGCCCGCGGCGCCCCTGCCCGAAGACGCCGAACTGGTTCCCCTGACACCCATGCGCCGCTCGATTGCCGAACACATGGAGCGCTCGGTGCGAACGGCCCCGCACGTCACCACGGTGATGGAGGCCGATCTGAGCCGGGTCGTGGCCCATCGCGAAGCCAACAAGGCGGCCTTCGAGCGCCAGGGCGCGCGGCTCACCTTCACCCCCTACTTCGTGCAGGCCGTTGTCGCCGGCTTACAGCAAGTGCCGGTTATGAACGGCCGCTTCACTGATGCGGGGATCGTGCTCAACCGGCGCATACACATCGGCGTGGCCGTGGCCCTCGACGAAGGTCTGCTCGTGCCAGTGGTGCGCGATGCCGACGAGAAGAACCTGCTCGGCCTGGCGCGCATCATCAATGACCTGGCCGAGCGGGCGCGCACCCGGCGTCTGACGCCCGATGAGACCCAGGGCGGCACCTTCACCATCTCCAACCACGGCGTAAGCGGCAGCCTCTTCGCCACGCCGATCATCAATCAGCCCCAGGCGGCCATCCTCGGCGTAGGGGCCATTGTCAAACGCCCGGTGGTGGTAACACAGCACGGCGTGGACGCGATAGCGATCAAGCCGATGTGCTACCTCTCCCTCACCTTTGACCACCGCATCGCCGACGGAGCCACAGCCGACGCTTTCCTGGCAGCGGTGAAGGCCACCCTTGAGCGTGTGTGATGCCAGCAGAACCCCGGGCTCCCGCATGCGCCCTCATATCCTATCCATCCCTGAATCGGGAGGGGCGTGGGGAAACCGGGTTTCCCCACGGTCACCCCGGAACAGTGCCACGCGCGGATTCGCGCGCTCCACGCGCCCTACCACTGCGGCACTGGCGTAAAGATGTACCCATCGCGCAAATTGCCGAAGGTGCGACAGCGCGCCGCCCCCCAGCGATGGGCATAGAGGGCGATATAGGCGCACATGAGCGCATCAACCCGGTCCTCGTAAGCCTTGAGAGCGCGCCCGCGCAGCGCAGCCACATCAGTTTGCACCAGCGCCTCGTGGCCGCGCAGGGGCGGGTCAGCATTGCTCAGGGCAGCGAGGTGGGCCTGGTAGCGCCGCCACGCCTCGAGACGCACCCCGGCGGAGCGCCCCGGACGGGCCTTGTACTTGAGCGTGCGCTCCAGCCCAAAGATGGCGATCATTGCCGGATGGGGAAAGACTTCGGTGACCAGGCGCCCGCCGGCTTCGGCATCGATCCGCTCGACGTGACGGAAGCCCCTGGCGATCAGCAACTCGACCAGCCGTTCGCCGCGCACCACCCCGTCACGGGCGAGCAGACGCCGGTTGGCAGGGTGCGCCCCGGCCTCGTAGCGCCGAAAGGCCGCGCTGAGCGCCGCGTCAGCCGGCCGGCGCCCGGTGAGGTTGGGCACGACCAGGGGGGCATCCACAGCGACAATCGCCGGACAGGTCGCGGCGTAGCCTTCCACACGGGCCACAATCGCCTCCAGGTCGTCCAGCAGCGCTGGCGGCCCGACCAGCGCTGCGCCGGTTGGATCGCCCAGCAGGCACGCCACACCGCTCTGATTGCGATCCGACCAGGCCAGGTCTATGCCGATGTATACGGTTGAAGAGGTTGCGCTGGCATCCATTGCGCCGTGCCGAGGGGCAGGAGTCAGCCAGGAGCATGTTCCTGGCGCATCGGGCCATAGCCCTGCGTTGTCAGTTGCCGTATCTACACCGGCGCCCATACCGGGGAGGGGCGTGCATTCCCGCTCGACGGCGCCAGCTCGGCATACTACCTCCGGTGGTTACAACACAGTAACGATCAAACGCGCGGTCGAAATCTGGACTACGCTTGTCTGGGCGCTGCGCCACCCGATAGGTGGTGGCTGGATTTCGACGATATGACCAGTTTCGAGCAGCCGACGATCCTGGTGCGCGGCGACACCAGTGTCTGGCACATCTATATCAGCGGCATCCCTTCGGGTCGCCGGGATCGTGTGGGAACGCCGATTTCATACACCCTTGTCGCCAGTGGCAGGTGCGATGAATGGCACGATGGAATCCTGGGCTTGATCAGCACCTGCCTCGCAGAGGGCACAGGGGAAGCCCCGCCCGGAAACATGCAACATCGGTTTGACGCTGTATTTCCTGAAGCCGATGTTGAACGGTTGTTGCAGATTCGTGATACCACCGTGAATGAAGAGGTTCAAAGCAAGGTTCACACTGTGCTCGATCAACTCCCCGGCGTTCCACACGGAGATCACGAACGTATGCGTGGGTCCTGGATCGGCGCTGTCGCTGAGCCTGAGGCTCGTCAAGAGTTCGCCATCCGCGTCTCCAGGATCTTGCAGGGCAGCCACGCTGGAATTGCCGGGTTCCTCAATTTGATTGGCACCCCGGAAGAGGCGGTCCCCCTGCTCGATCGCTACGAGTCCGCAGCGATACTGATCGAAGGGAGCGCCGCTTCTCTCGGCGCATCTGTGGTTCCACTCAAAAAAAAAGCCATCAAACAGCCATGCCAGGCAACGGGCAGAACAACAACACACCGACGGATACTGTTGACATTGCAGGCCAATCTACGAGTAGTGATCCCAGGGCTGGTCATAGCGCTGGTCATAGCGCTGGTCATAGCGATATTTCTGCTAATCATGCCTCGAAGGGTATAGCAAGCGTTTTCGTTTCAGGTAGCTGGTCGCCTCTGGGAAAACAGCTTCCTGGAGGTGAACTGCGTTTTAGAATTACGCGCTATCAGAGAAAACCCTTTACGCCTACAGTGGAGATCGCAGAAATGATTTCCATCGATCCATTCATAGTTAACTCTCAATTTTCAGGGATTATGAAAAGAGAGGGTTTAGGCTATCATTTAGATATTACTTTTGAAGACAAAAACGACATTAAATACAGGTTGACCTCGGATGCCAATAATTTTCATGAAACTTTAAGAAATGTATTCCGTGGAGCAAGAGGCAAAATCTACAAAGAAAATCATGTCATTGGAGCTGTATTAATAGATTTGCGTGATGGTAAACTGCTCTGGAACATCCTAACACACGTTGGTTAATGCCTGTCGGCGGAGGGCTGCGCCCTCCCGGACCCTCCCGCGCCCGGCCTGTGTACTGTTCACACTTCGCCTGGCTGCGCGGGCATCGTGCCCGCATCCAGGCTATTGCGGGCGGGACGCCCGCGCGCCCGGGGTGACGCCTTGCCCCACATGTGAACACGTACCCCGGCCTGAGTTTTTGACACATCCCCCGAGTCGTGGTATAAAAACCTTTACTTTTTTCCGGATAGACTCGCTGCGACGGCACCCCGACTGTGCCGCGAGGAGTTCCACGTGTCCCGCACCCAACGCGCCCTGCTCGCGCTGGTGGCAATCGCAGGCTTTGCGCTTCTGACCGTCCTGATGGGCGCCGCGCTGCCCCCGCGCGCCGCGCCCGCAAGCCAGCCAATCGCCGCCGCTCAACTCGCTCCCTCGGACGACCCCGCGCCTCCGCTGGCCACCGCCACGCCGCTGCCGCCGACCCCAACCCTCGCGCGCCGTGAGTTTCACTCCGACTACAGCGTCAAGGTTGCCCCCACGAGCTTCTTGCCGGGGCGCGGCCCCGAGCTGCCCGGCGAGTTTGTCTACGCCGGACGCCGGCTCGATTTCTACGTAGGCCGGGGCTCCTTCTCTCCCGAGGAGGTTACCGAACTGGCCGTCAAAGCCGAGCACGCCCTGAGCTATCTCCAGAAGCGCTTCGCCGTGGCGCTGAGCGAGCGGGTCTCGGTAGGAGTGTACGCAGCCAGCCAGGCGCCGGGCAAGGGCACCCGCGGTATCGCCTACACCCACGGCGACACCAATGTGCGCATTTACTACCGCCCCGGCGAGGATCAGCACCATGCGCTGGTCGTGCTCGCGCACGAGCTGGCCCATGCCCTCCAGGCCGAGGCCTATGGCAAAGATGCCCAGCGCCGCGCTGATACCGTGCTGCTCGAGGGCCTGGCCTGCTGGATCTCCGGCGAGTACTGGTTGAGCCTCTCCGGGTCGCCCTCGTTCCACGCCCGCGCCCGCGAGTTGTACCAGGCCGGTTACCGCGGCAACCTCGGCGCCCTGGGCCAGGGCAATCTCAATATCGCCTACGATATGTGGGCTGGCTTCGTTGATTATCTCACCCGCACCTATGGGTGGGAGGCCTTCAATGCGCTCTACGCCAACGGGCGGGGCCGCGGCGCCGGCTCCGCCGATTACCGTGGAATGTATGGCAAGAGCTTTCAGGAGCTGCAAGCAGAGTTTTATGCCACGCTCAGGTAGCGCCCCTCCCTTCGCGCCAGCGTAGCGCCGCTTCAACCGGCGCAAAGTCCCAGGGTTCGCCCATCCCGAAGATGAAGTGGGTCACACCGGCTGCCACATAGGCCTCCAGGCTCTCGCCGGGTCGCGGTGAGACGCTGCGTTCGATCTCCTGCGGATCGCGCCCGACCCGGGCGCACCACTGGTCGAGCACCGCGCTCTTGTGCCCGATAGTAGCCAGACTGCTGAAGCTGTGCCACATCTGCGCATACTGGGCGACGAGCCGCAGCGTCACCTGCTCGCCGCCGCCGCCGATGAGGATGGGGATGGGGCGGGTTGGCGGGGGCACATCCACCTCCCAGCGACGCTTGATGATCGGCAGGGCCTCTTTCAACGCCCGCAGCCGCTCCGGCGCTGTGCCGAAGGGGTAGCCGTACTCTTTGTAATCACGCTCGAACCAGCCCGCGCCCATCCCCAGTATCAGGCGCCCACCCGAGATGTGATCCACCGTTTTGGCCATGTTCGAGAGCAGGGCCGGGTTGCGGTAGCTGTTGCACGTCACCAGACAGCCGATCTCCACGCGAGTGGTGATCATGGCCATGGCCGTGAGCAGCGTCCAGGCTTCGAAGTGGTTGCCCTGCGGATCGCCGTAGAGCGGAAAGAAGTGGTCCCAGTTCCAGACCGTGTCAACGCCCAGCGCTTCGGCGTGGCGCACGGCTGCGGCGAATGACTCCCACGTGGTGTGCTGCGGGTGTAACTGCACCCCGATGCGAATGCGCGGCATGCGCCTTCCTTTCTAGACTGTCATCTTCGAGTGGTATCATACCATTTTAGGGAGCAGCCGCGCCGACGCGCCGCTGCCCGGGGACCGGGGGACACCCCGTTTCCCCTACGTTCACGTTAGGCCCCATGCGCGGAGCGCACAACGCGGAATGAAAATACGTGTTCTTGGGAGGGCGCAGCCCTCCCAAACCCTCCCGGTGGGGAGGGCTTGCCGCCCCCACATGCAGGGGCGCGGTTCGACAAGCTCACCACAGGTGGGGAAACCCGGTTTCCCCGTATTTTCACATCAGGCCCCATTCGCGAGGCGCACAGCGCCAGAATATTAAATTGTTCTTGGGAGGGCTACACCCTCCCAAACCCTCCCCTCAGGGAGGGATGTGGGGAAACCCGGTTTCCCCATGGTCATATTAGAGCTAGAGGAACACCTCCTCATCAACCAGAGTTGTATCGCGTTCACTGGAGCAGTTCGACCATGTTCGCGCGAATCTGGGGAACCCGTGGCTCGTATCCGGTGGCGCGGGCCGATGTATTGCGCTACGGGGGGAACACCACCTGTGTGGAGGTGCGCGCTGCGAACCATTGCATCATTCTCGACGCCGGAACGGGCATGCGTCTGCTGGGCGAGGCGTTGCTACGCGAACCCGGCGCGCCACGCCAGCTTGACCTGCTGATCACGCACACCCACTGGGATCATATCATCGGGTTTCCGTTCTTCGCCCCCATCTACGCGGCGGGCTGGCGCCTGAACATCTATGGCCTGAGCCGCACCCGGGCCAGCCTGCGGGCAACCATCGCCAATGCGCTTGGCGACCCGCTCTTTCCGGTGGGTCTGGAGGATCTGCGCGCCGAGTTGCACTTTCACGAGATCCAGGTGGGCAGCGCGTTCGAGCTTGGCCCGCTACGGGTGCGTACCGCCCAGGCCAATCACCCCTATCGCGCCCTGGCCTACCGGCTGGAGAGCGACTCTGATGTGCTCGTGTTCGTTCCCGATACCGGCCCGTTCCATACTGTGCTGTTCGGCGACGAACGCATTGAGTGGACCGGCGCGCCCGGCGCGGGCAATGGGGCGGAGGCGCGCGCCCTGGCCGAGATGCGCGCGCAGGTGATCGAACTGGCCCAGGGCGCCGACTGGCTGCTCTACGATGCACAGTTCACCGAGCAGGAGTACGTCCGTTTTCCCCACTGGGGGCACGGTACCGCCGATCAGGCCCGCGAGATCGCCGAGGCAGCCGGGGTACGGGAGTTGCTGCTCTTTCACCACGATCCGCGTCGGAGCGACGCCGAACTCGACGCGATTGTGGCCGCGCAGCGGGCAGCGGCCAGGCCCGGGCTGCTGGTGAGCGCGGCGTCGGAGGGTCGCCTGTTGTTGAAAGGGGGGACCTGATGAAGGCGCAGTTCTGGGGTGTGCGGGGCTATGTGCCTACACCCGGCGCAGCCTTCCTGCGCTACGGCGGCAATACTTGCTGTGTGTCGCTGCGCGGCGCGGGCGGTGAGTTGCTGGCGCTCGACAGCGGCACCGGGTTTTGTCAGTTGGGCGTCGCGCTGATGGCCGATGACTTCCAGGCCGGGCGCGGTGAGTTGACCCTGCTGATCACGCATACCTACTGGGATCACTTCCTCGGTCTGCCCTTTCCCGGAATCGTGCATATTCCCGGCAACCAGTTGCGGATCTATGGCCCCGACAGCGCCCGCGGGCCGCTGGAAATGATCTACGACAATATGCTCGCTCCAGTCTACTCGCCGGTGTTTGGCCTGGCCCATATCGCCGCTACCCATAGCTTCCACCCTATCTCAAGCGAGCCGTTCCAGGTCGGCCAGTTGACGGTGCGGGGCATGCCGCTGTCACGGCGCGCCCAGTCGCCGATCTGGGCCTATCGGGTCGAGGAGGCGGGACGCGCGCTGGTCTACATCACCGATGCGCGCTACACCGACGATGCCATCTGGCGCGAGGCGGTGCATTTTGCCCGCGACGCCGAGGTGCTCATCCACAGCGCGCCCTACCTGCGCGGCGAGGCCGTGCGCGACTACGGGCACAGTCGGGTGGAAGACGCTATTGAACTGGCGCTGGAGGCCGGGGTCCGGCGATTGTACCTCTACCATCACGCGCCAACCCGCACCGACGATGACCTGGACGCCCTGGTGGCGCGCTGCCGCGGCGAACTGGCGGCGGACGGGCAACGCCTCGATCTCGACGCGGCTCGCGAAGGGGAGATCGTGGAGGTGTAGGAGCAGGCCAGGCGCCCGCGCCTGAGGGAAAATACGGGGAAACCGGGTTTCCCCACCTGTGGTGAGCTTGTCGAACCGCGCCCCTGCCCGTGGGGATGCCAGCCGCTCCCAACAGCGGTTGGGACATGGGGAAACCGGGTTTCCCCAACCCCCACCTGTGGGGAGGAGCCCGGTTCCCTCCCCCGGCAGGGGAGCGCCAGGGAGGGGGCAGCCCTCCCACGGTTTCAATGCTGGCGTTGTGCGGTGCCGTCGCAAGGAAGTCTATCGCTCCTCCCGTAGCCGCACATAGCTCTCGTACCGCTCCGGACTGATGGCGCCCGCTGCGACGGCGCTGCGCACCGCGCAGTCAGGCTCGTGGACGTGAGTGCACCCGGCGAAAAAACAGTGACCGAGATAGGGCCGCAACTCGCGAAAGCACCAGTCCAGATCTTCGGGAGACAACTGCCACAGGCCGATCTCGCGGATGCCCGGCGTATCGGCTACATAGCCTCCGCCAGGGGTCGTCAGGGGGATCAGTTCGGCGACAGTGGTGGTGTGGCGGCCCTTGTTCAACTGAGCGCTCACCGCCCCGGTCGCCAGGTTCAGGCCCGGCTGTACGGCGTTCAACAGACTCGACTTGCCCACTCCCGACTTGCCGGTGACGACGCTGATCTTTCCGTCGAGGACCGCGCGGACCTGGTCAATGCCCAGGCCGCTCACGGTTGAGGCATAGATCACCGGGTAGCCGATGCGGGCGTAAGGAGCGAACAGCGCATGCGCCCGCTCCATGCCCACCAGATCGACCTTGGTGGCGACGATCAGCGCCTCCAGACCGCTGTGCTCGCAGATCACCAGGTAGCGGTCGAGCATGCGCGGGGTGAAGGGCGGGGCGTCACAGGCGAAGATCAGCAGCACCTGATCGACATTGGCGACCAGCACATCCTCTTTGTAGGCCCCGCGTGTGCCCGCGGCGCGCCGGGCCAGGCGGGTGCGCCGCGGCAACACCTCCTCGATGGCGCCCCGCCCTGGACTAACCAGGCTGATCTCCACCTGATCGCCGATCACTACGATGTCCGTGTTGCGGCGCTCCTTTTTCAAGCGGCCACGCAGGGTACACTCCACAGGGCCACGTTCGGTTTGCACCCGGAAGAAGCCGCTCTGAGCGCGAAGCACGGTGCCGACCAGCCGGTCGGGACGACCGGGCAGGGGCGGGACGCGATCCTCCTGCGGCTGCGCTTCGGCCTCCGTCGGGGCTGCGCCACTTACCACCAGGGCGCGCGCGCGCGCCTCCGGGAGGATTGCCCCTTCCCTGTCGGGCTGCGGCTCGGGAATATCCGGTTTGCCTGTTTTCACATCAGACTCCCATGCGGCTGCGCCGCACAACGACAAGATGAACATGGGTTTTTCTTGGGAGGGCGTAGAGGCGCGGCGGCGCCGCGCCTCTACGTCCAAACCCTCCCCACAGGCAGGGGTGCGGTTCGACAGGCTCACCGCAGGTGGGGAAACCCGGTTTCCCCGATGTTCGCATCAGCGTTCCGGGCGCTCATAGACACGGATCTCCAGATTGTTCACGCGGAGCACATCGAACGCGAAGTGGATCAGCCGGTCCAGCAGACCGGGGTGGGCCTCAGGCTCGTGGAGGGTCACCTGCGCCCCCTCGGCCTCCTCGGCGGAGCGTTCGGGCGCGTAGTGGTACAATGAGCCGTCACGGTCAAGCATAATCACAGTTGCTCTCCCCTTGCGGGTCGCGGCTGGGCCGCGCGCAGTGGTTGGTACGGCTTCCGGCGGCGTTCGTGCAGTTCCAGTTTCGCGCTGGGTCATAGCAACGTTCCTTACCTGGTCAAGCGACGCTTCCGTCATCTGGCGTACCCCGCCGTCTGCGCTTGAAGGGGAGGCAACCAGCGATACAAAGAGGCCGTGGTCGCTGCGCGCCACGGCCCCGAAAAACTGAAGAGGCTGTGGGCGCTTGTTCAGCTACCCACAGCCCTGTGCTCGCATATCTGGAGCGCTGGTTAGCTCCTGAGCAGGCAGAATGTGGGCAGGCTGACTCCCCGGACGCAGGCGCGGGCGGCGATCCTGATTCGAGCCGGGAGGCTCGCGTCGGCAAGGCCGACGTGTGTGCTGGTGATGACGCGGATCATTGCTAGCCTGCACTTTCGCGGAAGTCGCGCTTCCACATCGCTCCGACCATGCGGCCGGTACACTGAACTGTGGCAAGGATAGCACGGCCCCCGGCGGTTGTCAACCACGCACGCCTCGGACCTTCGACCGAAATGGAGGAACCCGGGGTTCCCCACGGTCCCTGCCCATCAGGGTTGGGGCTCGCTCCAACGACCTGGCATCAGTTCTGGAGGAAGCCGCCGTACGTGTTCACGCTTCTCCTGGGAGCGCGGGCATCTTGCCCGCATCCAGGCCCTTACGGGCGGGACGCCCGCGCTCCCGGGGTGACGTCTTACCCCACATGTGAACACGCACGAAGCCGCCGCCCGCTTGCGCCATCCGGCGCTGATGTGCTACAATCGCCTTGCAATAAAAAGCATCCTCACGCAACTGAGAGCTTCTCCCGCATCGTCCCCGCCCGTTCACGCTGCTATTGCGCTTCTATTCCTCGCAGGTAGATCAATCAGGCTTAACAGGTATCCTTTCCACTGCTCCCAGAAGTCACAGGGCTGGTATAATTCGGGCAGACAAACTCGTTCCAGAAATCACAAACTATCGCGTTGACGCCTGCCCTCACCGTGTCTAGTCTGGCTGCTGCCGATGAGTGACATCACCCTCCACGCGACCGAGCCCGAGCTTCGCGCCGTCCGCGCTCGACTGCAAGCTGCCCGTGGAAAGCAGCTCTGGCGCTCGCTCGACGAACTGGCCGATACGCCCGCGTTTCAGGAACTGCTCCGGCGTGAGTTTCCCGCCGGAGCCGCTGAATTGCCAGCCGATCCGCTGACCCGGCGCACCTTTCTCAAGCTGATGGGCGCGTCGCTGGCGCTGGCAGGCCTCTCCGGGTGCACCTTCGCCATCAAGCAACCCCAGGAGCTGGTGGCTCCCTTTGCCCGCGCGCCACACAATCAGGAGCCGGGTATTCCCCTCTACTACGCGACAGCCGCCAACTTCGAGGGCTTCGGCCTCGGTGTCGCGGTCAAGAACTACGATGGGCGCCCGATCAAGATCGAGGGCAATCCCAACCATCCCGCGAGCCTCGGCGCTACCGACCTGTTTGCCCAGGCCGAGATCCTCCAGCTTTATGACCCCGACCGGCCCGAGACGGCGCTCAACAGCGGGCGCATCAGCACCTGGGAACAGTTTCTCCTCGCTTTCAGCCAGGTGATGCAGTTGCAACGCGGCCTTCAGGGTCAGGGCCTGCGCGTGCTGACACCGACGATCACCTCGCCAACCCTCGTCGCCCAGTTCGAGGAGTTGCTCGCCACCTATCCCGGCGCGAAGTGGGTGCAGTACGATCCGGTTGGTCGCTCCAACACCTACGAGGGCGCGCGGCTGGCCTTTGGCGAGGTGGTGGAGACCCGCTACCGCCTCGACCGGGCCCGGGTGATTGTCTCTCTCGATAGCGACGTTTTGCAGGACCCGGCGGCGCGCGCGCGCTACGCCCGCGACTGGATCAGCCGCCGGCGCGTGCTCAAGGACACGACCGCGATCAGTCGCCTCTACGCCATCGAGCCGGTGTTCTCCAACACCGGTGTGGTCGCCGATCACCGCCTGCGGCTCAAGGCTGGTGAGGTTGGCGCGGCTGCCGCCTACATCGCCGCGGCCCTTGGCGTGCCTAACGCGCCTCGCGCAGCTGTGCCTGAGGAGGCCCGTCCCTTCCTCGATGCGCTGATCGCCGACCTGCGGACGGCCGGCCCCGAGGGGGTGGTCGTGGTGGGCGAATGGCAGCCGCCAGTGGTGCACGCCCTGGGGCACGCCATCAATGCCACCCTCGGCGCTGTCGGCGTGACCGTGGAGCACACCGATGCGGTGGCGGCCCGCCCTGGCGACCAGATCGCCGCCCTTCGCGACCTGGTGAACGACCTCAATGCCGGTGCGGTCGAAGTGCTGGTGATCATCGACTCCAATCCGGTCTTTACCGCTCCGGCGGACCTGAACTTCGCCCAGGCCCTGGGCAAGGCGCGCTTTACGGCCGCCCTCAACTACTACAACGACGAAACCGCGGCGCTGGCCGACTGGTTCATCCCCCTCTGCCACACGCTGGAGAGCTGGGGCGACATCCGCGCCTACGACGGAACCGCGACGATTATTCAGCCCCTCATCCTGCCCCTCTATGGCGGGCGCACCGCCCACGAACTGCTGGCAGTGATGCTCGGCCAGAGCGGCCAGACCTCCTACGACCTGGTGCGCGCCTACTGGCAGCAGCAGAGCGGCTTTGAGGGCGCGGAGTTCGACAATTTCTTCCGCGGCAGCCTGAACAACGGCGTCGTGCCCGGTACCGCCCTGCCTGCTCGCCCCGTCGCCCTGCGCGCCGATCTGAGCTTCACCCTGCCACCCGCCAGCGAGGGCCTGGAGCTGATCTTCCGCCCCGACCCGGCGATCTGGGATGGGCGCTACGCCAACAACGGCTGGCTCCAGGAGCTGCCGCGCCCTATGACCAAGCTCACCTGGGACAATGCCGCTCTGGTCAGCCCCGGTACGGCCATCCGCCTGCTGAACCTGCCCTTCACTCTCGAAGACCTGGCCTCGCCCGACAACGCCGCTAGCCAGTGGGCCCTGGAACGGTTGAGCCGCGCCAATGGCACGTTGATCGAATTGCGCCATCAGGGACAGTCCCTCACCATACCGATCTGGATCGTGCCGGGCCACGCCGAGAATACTATCACCGTTACCCTGGGCTATGGCCGCGGCGAAGAGGCCGGTCGCGTGGCAGCCAGCACCGGCTTCAACACCTACACGCTGCGCACCAGCGCCGCGCCCTGGTTCAGCAGCCAGGTAGAGGTGAGCGTGCCCGGCGGGACCTATCCCCTGGTCAGCACTCAGGACCACTGGACGCTCGAGGGGCGCGATATTGTGCGCGCTGGCGAGTTCGAGCGCTTCAAGGCCGACCCCAAGCACATCTCCCGCGAGGTCTACCTGGAGGAGTACGGTAAGGAGACCCCCGGCCCAGGTACCGACGGCTATGTGAGCCTGCTGCCCGGCAACCTGCCCGGTTTTGACTACTCGGTAGGGAACCAGTGGGGCATGACCATTGACCTGACCGCCTGCATCGGTTGCAATGCCTGCGTGGTTGCCTGTCAGGCCGAAAACAACATCCCCATTGTGGGCAAGAGCGAAGTTGCCCGTGGCCGCGAAATGCACTGGATCCGCATTGACCGCTACTTCGCCGGGGCCAACTTCGATAACCCCGACACCTACATGATGCCCATGACCTGCCAGCACTGCGAGCAGGCGCCCTGCGAACTGGTCTGCCCCGTGGCCGCAACCGTCCACGACGCCGAGGGCCTCAACAACATGGTCTACAACCGCTGCGTGGGCACCAAGTACTGCTCCAACAACTGCCCCTACAAGGTGCGCCGCTTCAACTTCTTCCAGTACCAGGATCTGGAGGAGCCAAGCCTGAAGCTGATGCGTAACCCCGACGTGACGGTGCGCAACCGCGGCGTGATGGAGAAGTGTAGCTACTGTATCCAGCGCATCGTTGAGGTGCGAACGAAGGCCAAGGTCCAGGGCAATCGCCCGATTGAGGATGGCGAAGTGGTCACGGCCTGCCAGCAGGCCTGCCCCACCCAGGCGATCATTTTCGGCGACATCAACAATCCAGAGAGCAAGGTGAGCAAGTTCAAAGCGCAGCCGCACAACTACACGGTGCTCGGCCTGCTCAACACACTGCCGCGCACGAGTTACCTGGCGCGGGTATGGAACCCCAATCCGGCTCTGGCGCCTGCGCATGGTGAAGAGTAACTGGAAAGTGCAGCCATGGCACAACCCTCCCGCACATGGATCGGCTCACGGCTGGCGCGGATGGCCTGGTTGCCCCTGTGCCTGCTGCTGGTGGCCTGCCACGTTGACATGTACGACCAGCCCCGCTACCAGCCCAACCAGACCAGCGCCTTCTTTAGCGATGGGCGCGCCATGCGCCCCCCGGTAGAGAACACGGTGGCGATGGGGAGTTTTGACCCGAACTCACCCCTGCTGACCGGCAAGGTGAACGGCGAGCTGACTGCCGAACTGCCGGTGGAACTGACCGCCGAGCTGCTCGAGCACGGGCGAACGCGCTACAACGCCTACTGCGCACCCTGTCACGGCCTCGCCGGCGACGGCAACGGCGTCATTGCCTACCGCGGTGATATGCAGGTGCCCAGCCTGCACCAGGACCGGCTGCGCACCGTGGCGATCGGGTACTTCTTCGATGTGATCACCAACGGCATCAACCGGATGTACAGCTACGCCGCGCGCATCCCGCCCGAGGATCGCTGGGCCGTGGCCGCCTACGTGCGGGCGCTCCAGTTGAGCCAGTTCGCCAACGTGAACGACCTGAGCGCCGAGGAGCGGCAGCAACTGGGAGTGACCGGCCGTGTTGAGTAGTCTATGAGCCTGTGAGTAGTCTATGAGTAGTCTGTGAGCGAGGTTTCCGGCTAAGGCAAGGTTCAGCAGCGGGCGTTTTTAAGGTTACAGTCGCTCCACATCTCCGCAGCTCTACACCTGCACAGAGCAGCCCTGCGGGGAGCCGTGGAGCAACCGTCGGGCCGGAACGCCCGGGGCCGAACCACGACCTGGTTTACAGACTATCGAGAGAGCTGGCCCATGTCTGCACAGATCTTCCCGCGGAACGCCAATGCGTTCGTCTGGGTGAGCATTATCGGTCTGGTGGCGCTGATCGGCGCAACCGTTGCCGCCTTGATCGGGCTGTACCTCTCACCCTGGTACACGGACGTCGGGGTGCCCAAGGCTCAGCCCGTGCCGTTCAGCCACAAGCACCACGTTGACCAGTTAAAGATTGATTGCCGCTACTGCCACGCAACGGTCGAGCGCGCGGCCCACGCGGGATTCCCCTCGACAGATACATGCATGTCGTGTCACTCGCAGGTGTGGACGAACAGCCCCCTGTTGCAGCCGGTGCGCGATAGCTATCGCACCGGCGATCCTATTCTCTGGCGGCGGATCTACGATCTGCCCGATTTTGTCTATTTCAACCACAGTGTCCACGTGGCCAAGGGCATTGGCTGCGCCTCGTGCCACGGGCGCATCGATCAGCAGCACCTGGCCGCCAAGGCCCAGCCGCTGTTTATGGGCTGGTGCCTGGGGTGCCACCGCAACCCTGAAGAGAATGTGCGCCCCCGCGATGAGGTCTTCAACATGGCCTTCGATCCTCTCTCGCTTCCGCTGGAGGAGCGTGTGCAACTGGTGGAAGCCTATCAGATCCCGACCGATGGGCGGCTGACCAACTGTTATGTCTGTCATCGCTGAACATTTCTGATGTGAACATACGGGGAAACCGGGTTTCCCCACCTGCGGTGAGCCTGTCGAACCGCACCCCTGCCTGTGGGGGCGCCAGCCGCTCCCAACAGCGGCAGGGGGATGAAGAAACCGGCTTTCCCCATCCCCCTGCCCATCGGGTCCCCGGTGATCCCGACAGCGGTTGGGGTATAGTGAAACCGGGTTTCCGCCCCGTGCCAGCGCAGTAACACGGCAAGCGCAGCTTGCAGAGATATTGAGAGGAACGCCGCAATGGCTCATCACGGTCACGAACCAACCCCGGGCGCCGCAGCCGAGAGTGTGGCGGCGGGCTATGAACTGGCCGACATCCCCTCGTCGCGCCCGATCGTGCTCTTCGTGGTTGCGGTCTTCGGGTTGCTGGTCTTCGCCTTCCTGCTGGGGGTCGTGCTGGTCTCGATCCCGGGCGCTCAGGTGCGCGACACAAGCCATGCCGTGGATGTCAATTCGCCGCAGGCCCCGCCCGGGCCGCGGATCGAGGCCGATCCGACCGTGGACGGCGAGCGGATCGTGCGCGAGGCCACTGAGCGCCTGGAGTCGTATGGCTGGGTCAACCAGCGCCAGGGCATCGCCCACGTGCCGATTGAGCGCGCAATGGAGCTGTTGCTGGAGAAGGGTGTGCGCCCGTTTGAAGAGTGAGGTCAGTCAATCTCATGCGCCCCGCCAGAAGCCCGCCGACAGGGCCACCGTGGCGCACAACGTTTGAGTCCTGGTAATACCTATGTGGATCAGCCGCTGGTTTGGCTCTCTGCTGATCGTGGCCCTTCTGGCGCTGCCGGGCCTGGCCCGCGCCCAGAGCGAGCCGGATGCGCTGGCGAATGTCTCCTTCGAGCAGCGCCTCGGCGCGCAGGTCCCGCTGGACCTGTCCTTCACGGACGAGGAGGGCCGCCCGGTGCGCCTGGGCGAGTATTTCGGCGCGCAGCCGGTGGTGCTCACCCTGGGCTACTACGAGTGCCCGATGCTCTGCTCGCTGGTGCGGAACGGCCTGGTTGAGGCCTTGAACAAGGTGCCGCTGACGGTCGGGAGCGACTTCCAGGTGGTCAATGTGAGCATTGACCCCCGCGAGACGCCGATGAACGCCGCCTCTACTCGCGCAGCCGTGGTCTCGCGCTACAACCGGCCCGAAGGCAAGGCTGGCTGGCACTTCCTCACCGGCCCGCAAGACAGCATCACCAGCCTCGCCGAGGCGGTGGGCTTCAAGTACTTCTACGATGAACGGATTGACCAGTACGCGCACGCCGCGGGGATCCTGGTGCTCACACCCGAGGGACGCCTGGCGCGCTACTTCTACGGTATCGAGTTCAATCCCAGCGATGTGCGCCTGGGGATCGTCGAGGCTTCGGGCAACAAGATCGGCACGCCGGTCGATCAGTTGCTCCTGCTGTGCTACCAGTTCGACCCCGCCACCGGCACCTACACCGGTCTGGTCCTGACCCTGGTGCGGGTAGGCGGCATCCTCACGGTTGTCGTACTGCTGGCGTCGTTGTATCTACTGAGTCGTGGTTCGGGCCGCCCCGGCGCCCCTGGCGCGCCGCCTGGCCCGGTAGCCGCCTCGGGGTAAGGCTCTTGACGGGATGGCGGGCGCGGCGCGCCCCGGATAGGATGCTGTATGCGCGACTTTCCTCTGTTCCCCGATCAGGCATCAACCTTCGCCGGTCAGGTGGACGCGCTCTACTGGGTGCTGGTTAGCCTGAGCCTGATCTTTGGCGGCGTCCTGCCCTTCATTATTCTCTTTTTGATGGTACGCTACCATCGGAGCAATAAGGCAGCGGACCGCCTGAACCAGGTCCACTCCAACCTGGCCCTTGAGTTGACGTGGTCAGGCATTCCCCTCCTGCTGGTGATGGGAGTATTCTTCTGGGGCGCCTTCCTGTACGTGCACATCCGCACCCCCCCGAAGCAGACGCTCGAGGTGTACGTGATCGGCAAGCAGTGGATGTGGCACGTCCAGCACCCCAATGGCAAGCGCGAGAACAACGAATTGCACGTGCCGATCAATCGTCCAGTGCGTCTGATTATGACCTCGCAGGACGTGATCCACAGCTTCTACATTCCCGCCTTTCGGGTGAAGCAGGACGTGCTGCCGGGGCGTTACACGTCGATGTGGTTCGAGGCCACCCAGCCGGGTGAATATCACCTGTTCTGCGCCGAGTACTGCGGCACCGAGCATTCGCTGATGGTGGGCCGGGTGGTGGCCCTCAGTGTGGCCGATTACGAGCGCTGGCTGGTGACGCCGGGCGAGGTCATTTTGCCTGATGGGAGCAGCGGCGCCGCGGCCTCCCCGCCGGTGCTGGTGCCCGCCGGAGGCGACCCGATGGCCCTGGTCGGCGAGCAACTGTTCACCAACCTCGGCTGCGCCGGATGCCACCGTATGGACGGTGCCGGGATCGGCCCCAGCCTCCAGGGCCTCTACGGTTCCCAGGAGCGTATGAGCGATGGCACAGTGGTTACCGCCGACGAGAACCACCTGCGGACGTCGATCCTGAATCCCGGCGCGCAGATCACCGCCGGCTACCAGAATGTGATGCCTTCCTATGCCAATCAACTTAGCGAGGATCAGATCAACCAGTTGATCGCTTATATCAAGTCGCTGGCTGACGGCGGCAGCACCAGCGGCAGCAGCGGCAGCGGCGCCGGCGGCGCAAGCGGGGCCGCCACGGGAAGCAGCACTGAAAGCGCCGGCGCGCCTCCGCCCTTCGATGCGGCGCTGGCGGCGCAGGGTGAGCGGGTGTTCACCAACCTCGGCTGTGTCGGCTGCCATCGCAGCGACGGCGCCGGCATCGGCCCACGGCTGGAAGGGTTGTACAATACCGAACAGCGCCTGGCCGACGGCAGCGTGGTCACCGCCGATGAGGCCTACCTGATCGAATCGATCCGCAACGCCCCGGCAAAAGTGGTCGAGGGCTACCCACCGGTGATGCCGGTCTATGGCAACCAGCTTAGCGACGACCAGGTACGTCAACTGGTCGAGTATATCAAGTCAGTAGGGGACTGAAGCTATGGCGACGACGGCCCTGCCGCAGCGCGGCTACCTGCACGACGACACCCCGAACCTCGGCGAGTGGATCAGGTCGTGGCTGTTTACGGTTGACCATAAACGCATCGCCATTCTGTACCTGCTCGCCATCAACTTCTTCTTCCTGCTGGGGGGGCTGGCGGCCACCTTCGTGCGCATCGAGCTGATCACCCCGCAGGGCGACTTGATGTCGTCGGACGTGTACAACCGCATGTTCACGCTCCACGGCGTGATCATGATCTTCTTCTTCCTCATTCCGGCCATTCCGGCGGTGCTGGGTAACTTCTTGATGCCGCTGATGCTCGGCGCGCGCGACCTGGCCTTTCCACGCCTGAACTTGCTGAGCTGGTACCTGTACATGTTCGGCGGTGTCTTCGCCCTCAGCGCTGCGGTGCTGGGCGGCGTTGATACCGGCTGGACCTTCTACACCCCCTTCAGCTCCACCTACTCGAACTCCAACGTGATCCTGACGATTACGGGCGCCTTCATTATGGGCTTCTCGTCAATCGCCACGGCGGTGAACTTCATCGCCACCACCCACAAGATGCGCGCGCCGGGGTTGACGTGGTTCCGTTTGCCGTTGTTCGTGTGGGCAATGTACGCCACCAGCCTGGTGATCGTGCTGGCCACACCGGTGGTGGGTATCGCCCTGCTGCTGGTGGCGATCGAGCGCATCTGGGGCGTGGGGATCTTCGACCCGGCCCTGGGCGGCGATCCGGTGCTCTTCCAGCACCTGTTCTGGTTCTACTCGCACCCGGCGGTGTACATCATGATCCTGCCGGCGTTCGGGGTGATCTCTGAACTGATCTCCACCTTTTCGCGCAAGCGCATTTTCGGCTACGAGTTTATCGCCTTCTCCAGCATGGCCATCGCCATCCTGGGCTTCCTGGTCTGGGGCCACCACATGTTCGTCAGCAGCCAGTCGGTGTACTCCAGCCTGGTCTTCTCCTTCATCACCATGCTGATCGCCATCCCATCGGCCATCAAGGTCTTTAACTGGACGGCGACGCTCTACAAGGGCTCGATCAGCTACCGGACGCCGATGCTCTACGCCCTCGGGTTTATGGGGTTGTTTGTGATCGGCGGCCTGACAGGGATCTTCCTCGGCGTAGTGGCTATTGATATTCACGTTACCGACACGTACTTCGTGGTGGCGCACTTCCACTACGTGATGGTTGGCGGCACGATTATGGCCTACCTCGGCGGCATCCATTTCTGGTGGCCGAAGATGACCGGCAGGATGTACAATGAGATCTGGGGCGGCATTTCGGCGCTGATCATCTTCGTTGGTTTTAATATGACCTTCTTTCCCCAGTTCGTGCTGGGCTACCTGGGTATGCCGCGCCGCTACCACGTGTACCCCGAGGAGTTCCAGATCCTGCACGTCCTCTCCTCAGCCGGGGCCACAGTGCTGGCGGTCGGGTTCGTCATTCCAATCATCTACCTGATGCTCTCGTTGAAGACCGGACGGATCGCCGGTGATAACCCCTGGGAGGCGACCGGCCTGGAGTGGAGGACCTCTTCGCCGCCGCCGACCCACAACTTCGAGGCCATCCCCGTGGTAACGACCGAAGCCTATGCCTACCCGCCCGAGGCCGCCGCCCGCGACGCAGCCGAGTGGCGCCCCGGAAGTCCGTTGTAAGACGAGGAGAGCACCTTGGCGACAACGACACCGACGACACCGACCGCGACACCCGCGCCGGCCCATGAGCACGGCCATGAGGCCCACGGTCGTGAGCTGTTGCACCACTTCGAGAGCGCCCAACAGCAGAAGGAGACGGCCACCCTGGGCATGTGGATCTTCCTGGTGACCGAGATCATGCTGTTCGGCGGGATCTTTATGGCCTACATTGTCTATCGCTGGGCCTTTCCTGATGTGTGGGCCGAAGCGGCGCACCACCTCAACACTCCGCTCGGCGCCGTGAACACGGTGGTGCTGCTGGTCAGCTCGCTCACAGTGGCCCTGGCAGTGAACGCGGCGGAAGAGGGCAACCGCCGGCGCCTGCTGACGATGCTGGGGATCACCCTCCTGCTGGGGGCGACCTTTCTGGTGATCAAGGGCTACGAGTACAGCGAGAAGTTTGCCCACTGCGCCGGGGCGGCCAACCCGGTCGCCTGGGTGACGGGCGGCGCGCGGCTGGGGGAAAGTGAGTGCCTGGTGCCGGGGCGCAACTTTATCTTCCCCGAGGCCCACGGCGCCGAAGGCGCCGAGGCCGGCCACGGAACAGCGGACAGCTATGCGCAGCCACAGGCTGGCCTCGGCTCGCCATACCAGTTGTTCTACTTCCTCTACTTCGTCGCTACCGGTCTCCACGCTGTGCATATGGTCATCGGGTTGACGATTGTCTCAATTCTGACCTTCATTGCCTGGCGCGGGGTGATTACGCCAACCTACTACACTCCGATTGAGGTTGGGGGCCTCTACTGGCACTTGATCGACATTATCTGGGTATTCCTGTTCCCGCTTTTTTATCTGGTGCACTGATGGCAAAGACCAGCACAAGCGCCGGCCACGGCGCCCACGGCGACGGCGCCCACTCTGAGCACGCCGCGCATGCCCATATCAGTCGTGGGACCTATTACAGGGTTTTCGCCGCGCTGATGGTGCTGATGGCACTCACTGTCGGGGCCTGGTGGATCGAGGGGATCGTTGCCCTGCCGCGCCTGCTTGGCGTGGCCATCGCCATGGCTATCGCCATTGCCAAGACGACGCTGATCGTGCTCTACTTTATGCACGTGAAGGTCAGCGAGCGGGCCACGCAGCTCTACGCCGCGGCGGCGTTCATTGGCTTTGCGATTATGGTGATCATTACGATGGGGGATTATTTTGCGCGGGGCTGGCCGCCGCCGCCCGGGCCGCTCCCGTAACGCGCGAACGGCTGCGGAGAGGGCTGCACCCTCGCATCGAGCGTTGGTAGCGTCTGCTCGCGGCCGTCGTAACGCGCCCTTCGATGCAACCTGCTCAGGGCGCATCAGGGAGCTATTCGCACCCTTCGATACGCGCCTCTGCTCCGCCCAGGACAGTTTTCGGCACTCCTCAAGGTGCTGCAAGCGGCGCGCATGGGTCATACGCTACCGGCTCTGGCGCGGCCTCCCAGCCCCTGCGGAGGATCAGGTCCTCGCACGCTCAGGTGGGCCTACGACGACCGGAACGCGGCCAGGATCTCGGCCAGAGGCATTGCCGCAAGCGAGGGCAGGGTCAGATCGGCGGGCGGCAGGGGCAACTGGCGCGTCAGGGCGCCCGGCACGGCCACCACCGGGCAGCCGGCGGCGCGAGCGGCGAGAATACCGTTGGCCGAGTCTTCGAGCACCAGGCACGCTGCCGGTGGCAACCCCAGGCCGGCAGCAGCGGAGAGAAACAACTCCGGGTCAGGCTTGGTTCGCGCCACATCGTCGGCAGTGCGGATGCACACAAAGCGCCGGGCGATCCCCAACCGTTCCAGCCATCCCCCCACCCAGCGATAATCGCTGCTGGACGCCACCGCGCAGGGCAACCCCAGCGCTTCGGCCTCGTCGAGCACCCCGGCGACACCGGGCAACAACCCCTCGTGCGCGGCCATAGCCTCCTTGATGGCATGACGCCGCGCGTGAATGGCCGCAGCCTCGGCGCGGAGCGCAGCAGCGCGTGCGGGGTCGCGTGCCGCCATCAGGCCCATCAGGTGCTCCAGGGCATCGAAACCGCGGCGCGTGCCCAGGGCCGCCGACCACTCCTCCAGGCCGAGGTCAAAGCCGTATTCGGCGTAGATATGTCGCCAACTCTCCAGTGCCGGCGTTTCGGTATCAACGATCAGACCATCGAAGTCGAAGATCAGCGCGCGGATCATGCATCCTGTTCCTGGCTAGTATTCCATTTTAGATTTTAGATTTTGGATTGCAGATTATCGCGCAGGGCGTTCTGATGCGCTTTGACGGAACACCGCTTGCGGAGTATTCAAGTGAAATTGGTATTACTCAATTAGACTTCGTCCTGGCAGGGGTTTCGGGGGCCGCAGGTCTCCGAAACCCACCCTCTTCCGGTGCGTCGCGCTGGAAAAAGGGTTAGCAGAAGGGCAAAGCCTTTCTGCGCCTCCCCACAAGACTTCGGGGTGTGGATGAGCCTCAAGCGTATCGGCAAGCGTCGGGGCGGTTGCAAGCCCGGCCGCATCTTCACACATCAGCGGCAGCTTCCATTGTCTCGACAAACTGCACCATTCCATCGCGCAGGTGAACAATGCGGTCGGCGTAGCGCGCCACGGCCATGTCGTGGGTGACCAGCAGCAGGGTCAGGCCCTCATCGCGCACCAGGCGCTGCAGCAGGGCCATAATCTCGCCGCCGGTACGGCTGTCGAGGTTGCCCGTCGGCTCATCAGCGAGGATGAGCCGCGGGTGATTGGCCAGGGCGCGGGCAATCGCCACCCGTTGCTGCTCGCCGCCGCTCAACTCGGCAGGGCGGTGATGGGCGCGCTGGCCAAGGCCGAGTTGTTCCAGCAGAGCCATGGCCCGCGCCCGACGGCGCTCCGGGGCCACGCCGGCGAGCATCAAAGGCACGGCAACGTTCTCCCAGGCGGTCTTGATGGGCAACAGGTTGAAGCTCTGGAACACGAAGCCAAGCGTGTCGCGACGGTAGAGCACCAGTTCGCGATCACTGCTGCGGCCCAGCTCCATACCGTTGACCCAGACCTCGCCGCCGGTGGGCCGCACCAGACCGCCGATCAGGTGCAGCAAGGTGCTCTTGCCACTTCCACTGGGGCCAACCAGCGCGACAAACTCGCCGGGCGCCACGTCGAGATCCACACCTCGCAGCGCATCAACGTAGGTTTTGCCCATCTGGTAGCGACGGGCGAGGGCAATAGCGCGAATAAGAGGAGTGCTCATAATGGACGGCTGAGGTGAAAATACGGGGAAACCGGGTTTCCCCAACCCCCTCCCTGCGGGGAGGCGCCCCATTTTCATCGCGGCGTTGTGCGGCGCAGCCGCATGACCGTCTAACGTGAAAATAGCCCGCCCGCGGGAGGGTTTGGGAGGGCTGCGCCCTCCCAAGAATAATTATTTTCATTCCGGCGTTGTGCGGCGCAGCCGCATGACCGTCTAACGTGAAAATAGGGAACCCGGGGTTCCCCACGCCCCTGCCTGCTGGAGCGCCAGGCGCCCCCAACGGCGGTTGGGGGGTGGGGAACCCGGGTTTCCCCGTGCCCCTGCCTATGGGTATGCTAGGCGACCCTGAGCGCGGCTGGGGTATGGGGAAACTCGGGTTCCCATACTCCTGCCTCCTGCCCGGGGGAGGGTTCGGGAGGGCTACTTGAGGCTTTCGGCGACCTTGATGGCTTCATTGGCGCCAAGGGCGCCCGCGACGACATAGCGCAGCCCGCCTTCCTCCCAGCGCAGCAGGCTACCCTGACCATCGGCGCCGGTAATGAGGGTGCCATCGGCGCCCCGCACCGTCACGGCGCGCACCTGGCTACCCGCTGGAGGCTCGCGGTCGCGGCCAACTTCCTGGCTGCTCTGCACCACGCTCACACTGCCGCCGGAACCGGCGTAGTTCAGGATCACCGTATCAGCGCCAGCAACCCGCACCTCAACCAGGGCCATCCCGGCGGGCAAGTAGCCCGGCTCGCGCAGGGGGAAGCTCACCGTGGCGCGGGCCTCGTCAAGCGAAGCGGCCCTGGGGCGCATCCGGGCGGCCAGATCCTCGGCGCGCACCACTGTGGCGCCGGGGGGCGGGGTGAAGCGGAACAGGTCCGCGCTCAGGCCGGTGTTGGTTTCGAGGCTCAGCGCCTCCACACTGCCGCGCCCGAAGTCGCTGGCGTCGAAGGTAGCCTTCAGGGGGAGAGCCAGTTCTGCATCCACCCAGAGAAAGCCTTCAATTACGCCATCGAGGGACAATTGCTCGCGCGTGGCCGGTTGCGGAGTGACCTTCACCTTCCAGGTATTCTTGCCGGCTACCGTTTCAGTACCGAGCACCTCGAGCTGCACCGCGTCGAGACCCTGGCCGATCAGGTCCTGGAGCATCGTTGTGGGGCCGGCGGGGGTGCTGGCAGCGGCGTCGCGCATGGCGCCGACCTCCCCGGTGATCACCGTGTTCTCGGCGGGGTTGTAGATCCAGAAGGTCTCGCCATCGCTGACGATGAGCGACCCGACCGCAGCGGCCTCGCTGGCCTCGCGCACCTCCATACGCACGCGGGCGATAGGCCTGCCGGCAGCATCGGTTGCGCCGGTCTTCTGCGTCCAGCCCTCGACGACCATCCGCCCGGCGCGCTCGGGGCCGGTGAAGTCGAGGGCCACGGTAGCGTGGGCATCACTGGTGGCGGCGCGGGCCGCCTCCATCCGCTCAACAATCTCCTCGGCCGTGGGCAGCCGCTGCCCACAGGCGGCGAGCAGCAACGCGCCCAGGAGCGCAAGCAGCAGCAATATTGAACGTCGCATAGCATTCCTGCCGTTCCAGTTGCACGGTATCCTGGTCCGCCAAAGCCGGCTTCACCGGCCGCAAGGACTCCCCCGTGGGACCTCCCTGCACGTGTACGGTTTACTGTACCATGATTTGCGCCACAAGATCCAGGGGAAAGCGGGGTTGTGCGTGTTCACATGTGGGGTAAGGCGTCACCCCGGGAGCGCGGGCGTCCCGCCCGCAAGGGCCTGGATGCGGGCAAGATGCCCGCGCTCCCAGGAGAAGTGTGAACACGTACTGCGCGGTTCTCGATGTTTACTGGTACGAATATGGAGAAACCGGGTTTCCCCGTGCCCCGCCCGCCGGAGTTTAAGGGCGGACAGAACATCCGAGCCAGCGCGGCTCGTACCGCATTGGAACGCCCCCGCGCGCGGCTCTGGTCTCCCCGCTTCGACAGGCTCAGCGCAGGCTCTCCAGCGAAGCTGGAGCGGCCCGCCCCTTCGGGCTGAGCCTCAGGGCGAAGCCTGAGCCTGTCGAAGGAGGCCGGGGGTGAGGACCAACCAGCGGCGCATCCCAACGCCATAACGCCCGTCGGCGCCCATAGATTCTGTCCGCCCCTAAAGTCATCACGGCAGGGTGTGGCGCAACCACGCGGAGGCTACGATTTCCAGACGAAATCATGCACCCGAAGCGAGTCTTTTGACCGATGAAGCCAGAGGCGCCGGCAACTACAATAGGGCGATGACTATCAACGCTGCCCTGCTGGCAGGCGCGAGCGGGAAGGCTCGTCACCGCTGGCCTCGCCCAGCGCCAACCATCCTCCTCTCGAAAGTGACCGAGCAGCGCCCGCCACGAAACAAGGTGCCTCTATGTCACAGACTTCTGCAACGAACGCCGCGCGGGTCCCTACGGCGCCGCCAGGGCTGAGCATCCGAGATTTTATCGGCAGCCAGGCAGACTATGCCGCCGCGGTGGACGTGTGTAATGCGGTCTTTCCCGAGTACCCCGAGTCGGTCGAGGAGTGGAAGGAGGAGGACGAGAAGCGGCCGGCGCACCTCCAGCGCCGCCGCTGGCTGGCTGAGATCAATGGCCAGGCGGTGGGCTACGCCAGTTACGGGCAGTCGGAGTGGATGGACCACCCGGGGGTCTTCACGTTCTTCGCCGCGGTGCTCCCGGAACGACAGGGCCAGGGGATCGGCCGCGCGTTGTATGAAACGGTTATGGCGGCCCTGGCGCCCCTCGACCCGCGACGGGTGCGCGCCCGTTGCCGAAGCGACTACGCCCGTTCGATGCGCTTCCTGGCCGGGCGGGGCTTCGTCGAGGACATGCGCGACTGGGAGTCGCGCCTCAATGTGCCGGGGTTCAACCCGACGCCCTTTGCCGGACACATCGAGCGAGTCACTGCCAGCGGTATCACCATCGCCACGCTGCGCGATCTGATTGCGGGCGATCCCGAGCACCGTCGCAAGCTCTACGAACTGGACGTGAGTGTGACAAGGGACGTCCCCTCGCCAGAACCGTTGACGGCGCCCTCGCCGGAGAATTATGAGCGGCGCGTGTTCGAGAGCCGCGATCTGTTGCCGGAGGGTTACTTCGTGGCTCTGGACGGGCAGCGCTACGTGGGATTGAGCGCCCTGTGGAAGAGCGACGAGGAACCTGACACGCTCTACGTCGGTTTGACGGGGGTGCGCCGCGAATACCGGCGGCGCGGGATCGCCCTGGCACTGAAACTACGCACCATCGAGTATGCCCGCAGCCACGGGATCAGGACGCTCAAGACCTGGAACGAGGCGAACAACCGGGCCATGCTCAGCATCAACGAGGCGCTTGGCTTTGTGAAGCAGCCGGCCTGGGTGAGCCTCGTCAAGCGCCTGCGCTCCGAGGGGTAACGGCCCACCCAGGCGCGCAAAGCCCACAGGGAACCGGAGAAGGCCGGGCGCCTCACTTGCAAGGATACCATCGCCATGTCGCTGCCGCTGCTCCACCTGGAAGGCGCGCCCTATCTCCAGGGCCTGGCCCACGGGAGGCTCTTGCGCAGGCAGATCGCGCATAACCTGCGCCTCTACTTCGAGCGTTTCGAGCGCGAGTTGAAGCTCACCCGCGCCGAAACACTGCGCCGCGCCACGCGCTACGCCGCGGCGATTGCCGCGCAAAGCCCCGACTACGATGCCGGCATGCGCGGCATCGCTGACGGCGCAGGCGTGGACCTCGCGGCGATTGCCGCGCTGAATGTGCGCTACGAATTGTTCTACGACGAGTTCGTTGAGCGGCCCCTGGCGGAAGGTTGTACAGCCTTTGCCTTGCTGCCCGGGGCCACGCTGGAGGGCCACCTGCTGCTCGGCGAAAACTGGGACTGGATCGCCGGCGTGCAGGGCGCCCTGATCCACGTGGTTGAGCCTGACGGCACCCAGAGCCTGGCCTTCACCGAGGCGGGCATCTTTGGCGGTAAGATCGGCCTGAACTCGGCGGGGTTGGGGCTGGTGATCAACGGCCTGACCAGCCACGATGATGACTGGACGCGCCTGCACCGGCCCTTTCACGTCCGCTGCTACGAGGTGCTGCGCGCGCAGGACCTGGACGCCGCCGCCCGGGCCGTCGCCAGCGACGAACGCTCCTGTTCGGCCAACTTTCTGCTGGCCCGGGCCCCCGATCAGGTGATCAACCTGGAAACCGGGCCACGGGGCGTTCACGTCAGCGCGTGCGCGAATGGCTGCCTGGTGCACGCCAATCACTTCCTGCACGCCACCGCCATCGGCGTAACCGAGCGCAACGTGGAGAACAACCCCCACTCGTGGCAGCGGCAGGCGCGTCTGGAGCACCTGCTCGCTGTGCGGCCCCTGGCCCTGCACGATGTGCAAACGGCATTGCGCGACCACCAGGGCTACCCCTACTCGGTCTGCTTCCACATTGATCCCCACGAACCTCCCGAAGAGCACTACGAGAGTGTGGTTTCGGTGATCATGGATCTGCACGACTGCGCGCTCTCAATTACCGACGGCCCGCCGTGCGAGGCGGTGTATGTGCGCTATACGCTGCCGTTGAGGTATGATAAGCTGAGGTGAAAATACGGGGAAACCAGGTTTCCCCATCCCCCTGCCTGTGGGTGGTACCAGCCGCTCCCAACAGCGGTTGGGACATGGGGAAAGCGGGTTTCCCCATCCCCCTGCCTGTGGGTGGTACCAGCCACTCCCAACAGCGGTTGGGACATGGGGAAACCGGGTTTCCCCATCCCCCTGCCTGTGGGTGGTACCAGCCACTCCCAACAGCGGTTGGGACATGGGGAAACCGGGTTTCCCCATCCCCCTGCCTGGGGGGCGCCAGACGCCCC
>Ga0209721_1000279_pt1 | contig 50035 bp, 41 predicted proteins | sample TshhotsprinmetaG_FD_184139 | JGI IMG/M metagenome (GOLD analysis project Ga0209721, IMG submission 184139) | Hot spring microbial communities from South Africa to study Microbial Dark Matter (Phase II) - Tshipise hot spring metaG (SPAdes)... | ecosystem: Environmental > Aquatic > Thermal springs...
TAGCGGGCAGCAGGTAGCAGGCAGCAGGTAGCAGGCAGCAGGTAGCGGGCAGATTGACATTTCCCCTCCCTCCTACCCCCCTCCCCATTGAGGGCGGGCGGATCGTCCGCTCCTACCACCGCACGGGGAGGGGGGTGGAAATGGGGTTTTTGGGGCGGCGGCGAAGCCGCCGCCCCAAAAACCCCTCTCTTCCCCCCCCCGCCCGCAGGGCAAGGGGGAGAGGGGTAAGGGGGGTGAGGGGGATAAAGGGAAACCCTGTAACTCGGAACGAACGCTCAGATTCCCACCAGGACAAGAGGTGGGATACGACTTTATGAGAATCAAAAGCACATTTGACCTCAAAAGCCAGGCTGTATACAACTATGCCTGATTTCATCTCCTGGAGCGAAGAGCGATGCGCTACGGATATTTTGACGACGAGGCAAAAGAATACGTCATTACCCGTCCCGATACTCCCCTTTCCTGGAGCAACTACCTGGGCACCACCGAGTACGGAGCCATCATCACCAACAACGCCGGTGGCTACGGGTTTTACAAATCCGGGGCGCGGGGGCGCTTCCTGCGCCTGCGCTTCAACAGCATCCCGATGGACCAGCCGGGGCGCTACTTCTACCTGCGAGACCGGGAGTCCGGCGACTACTGGTCCGTCTCCTGGCAGCCGGTGGGCAAACCCCTGGAACAATTTGAGTCCGTCTGCCGCCACGGCACTGGCTACACCATCATCTCTTCCCGGTACGCCGACATCGCCGCCGAAGCCACCTACTTCGTTCCCCTGGGTCAGCGCTTTGAGTACTGGCGTCTCAAACTCACCAACCTGTCCGACCAGCCCCGCTCAATTTCCGTCTTCACCTACTGCGAGTTCACCAACCACTGGGACACCTGGCAGGACCAGGTCAACCTCCAGTATTCGTTGTTCATCATCAAAGGCGAACTGCGGGACGGTCTCCTGCGCATCGCGTCCAACGAACACTTGCCCGTTGACCCGGAGGGGAACGTGGACCGGGACGAGAGCAAGCGGTGCTGGATGGCGCTGATCGGCGCGCCGCTGGTTGGCTACGATACCCGCCGCGAGGCGTTCCTGGGTCCGTACCGTTCCTATGACCGGCCCCTGGTGGTGGAGCGCGGCCGATGCACGGGCAGCGACGCCTACGGCGATAACGCCTGTGGCGTCCTCCAGACCGACCTGACCCTTGCCCCCGGCGAGACCCGCGAACTGCTGGTGATGCTGGGCATCGGCACCGCCGAGACGGTCGGCAAGGCGACCGTGGCGGAGTTCGGCTCGCTGGAACGGGCCGAAAGGGAATTCGCCCATCTCAAGGCGGACTGGCACTCCAAACTGGGCAGCCTGATTGTCCAGACCCCCGACGAAGACCTGAACCATATGCTCAACGTCTGGGGGCTCTACAACTGTCTGATCACCTTCGCCTGGTCGCGCTCGGCCAGCCTGGTGTACAACGGAGAGCGGGACGGACTGGGCTTCCGGGACTCGGTGCAGGACGTCCTGGGCGTTGTCGCGGCCATCCCCGGCGTGGCCCGGGAGCGCCTGGAACTGATGCTCACCGGGCAGATGTCCAACGGCGGCGCGATGCCTATCGTCAAGCCCTTTGACCATCACCCCGGCCGGGAAAAGGGCCCGGCCGAAGAGGAGTACCGCTCCGACGACTGCCTCTGGTTCTTCAACGCCATCCCCGCCTATGTCGCCGAGACCGGCGATGTGGCGTTCTACGAAAAAGTCCTCCCCTTCGCCGACCGGGGTGGGGCGACGGTGCTGGGCCATCTGCGGCGGGCGCTGGAGTTCAATCTGGAGCGCACCGGCAAACACGGTCTGCCCTGCGGGCTTGCCGCCGACTGGAACGACTGTCTGCGCCTGGGCTACTACGGCGAAAGCGTCTTCGTCGCCTTCCAGGTGCGCCTGGGGCTGACCGTCTACGCGGAGATCGCGCAGATGCTGGGCAAACCGGAAGAGGCGGCGTGGGCTCTGGAACAGCGCGCCCGGCTGGACGAGGCCATCCAGAAGCACTGCTGGGACGGCGAATGGTTCATCTGGGCCATCGGGGAGGACGGCACCGTCTATGGGACGAAGGAGTACGAAGAAGGGCAGGTCTACCTCAACACCCAGGTCTGGGCTGTCATCAGTGGCGCAGCCACGCCGGAGCAGGCGCAGAAGTGCATGCAGACGGTGAAAGAGCGGTTGGCGACGCCCTACGGGATTATGCTCTCCGCCCCGCCCTTCGTCAAGACCCCGCTGGACGTGATGCGGGCGGTGCTTTTCAACAACGGGATCAAGGAGAACGCCGGGATTTTCAACCACACCCAGGGCTGGGCGGTGATGGCGGAGTGCATGCTGGGCAACGGCGATCGGGCCTACGAGTACTACCGGGCCTCTATGCCTTCTGCCTACAACGACCGGGCCGAAATCCGCCAGTGCGAGCCCTACGTGCATGCCCAGACGACGTACTCCCCGTTCTCCCCCCGCGCGGGCAATACCCGCACCTCCTGGCTGACCGGGGCGGCGGCCTGGGCCTACTACAGCGCCGTCCAGTACATCCTGGGCATCCGCCCCGAAGTAGACGGCCTGCGGGTTGACCCGTGCATCCCCCGCCACTGGCCTGGCTTCCGGGCCGTCCGCCGCTTCCGCGGCAAGATCGTGGAAATTGAGGTGAAGAATCCCCGGGGTGTTTGCCGGGGCGTCGCCTCGCTCACCCTCAACGGTCAATCCCTCTCCGGTTCGCTCATCCCGGCCGAGTTGTTACAGGACCACAATCGGGTAGAGGTGGTGCTGGGATAGGATGAGTCGGGGTTTGCGGGCGGCGGCTTTGCCGCCGCCCGCAAACCCCGTTCTTGGACCGCAGCGCGCCGCAGAGCGAAGCGGATCAGTGCCCCTTTTTCTCCCCTGCCAGAGATGCTGCTGAAAAGGCCTGAGTCGTTCTGGCGCTGGCGGCCGAAGGCCGCCAGCGCCAGAACCCATACAAAAACCCCCTCCCCGCAGGCGCAGCCCAGCGGGGAGGGGGCAGGGGTGGAGTATCACCGGTAATTGCAGGAATCGGTACAGGCTCTGCTACCTAACTTTTCTCTGACCGCGGAAACCCCGTCGCTTCCCTCTCCCTCCACTATGACATCTCCCAGATCGGTGGGTTGGAGAGAGGTGATGGTGTGCTCCACCCGAACCGGACTATCCGGCGCCGTGGTATCACCGAGGCGGAGGTCGCTACCGGGGAGCGTTCGGGATGGGGGAATCGGGGTGAGCGGGGGCACCTCCCCTTGAGCCCAGGCCCATACCCCGCTCCAGCGAGCAAGTGGTAAAAAGAAGATTTTTTGATTGGGCGGCGAAGTCGCCCAATCAAAAAATCTATCTCCTCTCCGCTTTGTCGGGGGCGATATCGCAAAGGAAACTCGGGGTGAATGCTCACAGCACTTAACAGAGATTTAACACCGTATGTGCTATCATAGAATTGGTTGAGCGGCCGGATCAGTCTACGTCAGGAGGTGCCATATGAAGAAAGTGTTCGTTGTAATCACTGCCCTGGCCCTGGTGGGGGGCATAGGATGGATAGGAGTGAGGGCTGCTCAGGTCAATAGCCCTGAGGAAGGTTGTCCTCCCGGTTATGTGGAATCCATGGTGTTAGAACCCATTCAACCAGGCGAGCAAGGTTCACAAGTTGTGGAACGGAGTTGTCAGCCTGCCCCAGAGTCTGCAACTGTCGTGCTGGAGCCGCTGAGCCCGGAAGAGGCGGAGGCGATTGATAGACCGTATCAGCCAACAGAGACTAGTCCCATTGTAAGAGGTCCCAGCGACGCATTGGAGTACCGTTGTGTGGTGGTACTGGAGCCTCTGCAGGAGGGGAAGATGTCTTCCAGAGCCTCTGATCCGGTCTGTGGGAGCGGTCCCATCTACTCGGTCAACGGTATCTCTCTGGAGTCTCTGTACCTCGTTGCCAAATTCTACGATAACTCGGACTACGGGGCACTCCTGATAGAATACTATGGTCAGTACCCATGCTCGGCGGGCTATCGTTACGGTCGGCCGGACCTGCGGGTGGACGGGGTGGATAACCGTTTCGCCTCCGGGCGGGGGTTCTCCGGTTGTGACCTTCTCACCGTCTATGACCTTTATAACTACGGAGAGCCGAAATATATCTGCGGACCGAATTGCCCCACTTTCTATGTGCTGAACGACGCGGTGAGTTCCTGGGAGATTGAGGATTAAATTCACATCCCGTTCCGGCCGCTCAACAAAAAAGCCTGTGAGCATTGCTCACAGGCTTTTTGTATGGAGTGTATCATTTGTTGACCTTTGACAGCGTGCTTTCATAGGCAGCGATACAGGGGCGCAGGCCCGGCCCCCGCTGATGGCCCGCCCGGTGTCGGAATGGAGGGCGGGGATGGATTTACAGGCTGAAGTGGCGATGCAGAACCCCTTTCACCATCCTTCACCAAACAGGGCATGCAGGAATCCTTCCTACACGCCCTGGATGAGCGACCGTTCAGAATAAAAATGGCTAATGTTCTTGCCCTTGTTCCCTTGGGCCTACATCTGAAGGGAGCTGTGCATCGCCTCTGGTGGCGGCTGCAATCGTAGCCGGCAACCAGATGGTGAAGACGCTTCCGAGCCCAGGCTGACTGTTCACCTGAATATGGCCGTTATGTAACCGAACGATATGCGCGGCGATGGAAAGGCCCAAACCGGCCCCGCCCCGATGTCGGTCCCGAGAACGATCTACCCGATAAAATCGCTCAAAAATGTGCGGGAGTTCTTCCGGTGGGATGCCGATTCCGGTATCCCGAACCCGGATGACAACTCCCTTTCCCTCCGGGTACGCTGTGACAGTGACCGAGCCCCCAGGGCGGTTGTAGTGAATCCCGTTCTCCACCAGATTGCTCACTGCCCGAGCCATGAGAGGGGGATCTGCCAGGACTGTTGGTTCGCCTGTGACCTCCAGGTGTAGAGTGACCTCGCGTGCTCGGGCCAATGGTCTCATCTCATCTATTACCTCAGTCAGAAGAACCTCCAGCGGAACGGGTTCCCGGCGAATCCCCTTTTCCCCTCTGGCCAGCAACAACAGGTCCTCCACCAGGCGCTCCATCCGGCGAAGCGTCCGGTCTATAGTTTGAGCCATCTCCCGATAGTCGCTCAGAGTGGCGTCTGGATCTTTTTGAACGATTTCCAGATTAGTTCTTAAAGTCGTCAGGGGGGTGCGCAGTTCATGGGCTGCGTCGGCCACAAACCGGCTCTGTTGCTCAAAAGCCTGCTGCAGGCGCTCCAGCATTTGGTCAAACGCGTCCGCAAGAGCCTTAACCTCATCCGGCGGACCGGTCAGAGCAACGCGTCGGTCCAGCGAGTCCGCCTGAATTTCCTGGATCGCCCGAGCTAGTTTCCGGACAGGACGGAGACCATGGTGGGTGATCCAGTGCGCCCCCGCTGCTCCCAACAGGGCAAACACCACTATCCCGATGATGGATATCCACCGCACTTCGTGGGCAACGATTTCCCGAACCGGTTCCACGGACACTTCTACCGGAGAAAGCAGCAAGGGCTGAGCCAGGGGAGTGGGCGAAGGGGGAGGAGGAAAAGCGGATTCAGGAGTTGCTGGTAAAACGACTACACTGACCGCTCGCGGGATGCGGCTGACGGTCAATACATTAAAGATTAGCATCAATACCGCGCCCAGAACCAGTAACAGCCCACCGATCCAGAGTGTCATACGGCGGCGCAGAGTGAGAAAATGGATGAAACCGCTCCGCCATCTTTGCAGAAGAGACTTCATACGCTTCCTTCTTCTACGCGCAACCGGTATCCCTGTCCCACGACAGTTTCAATGTAGCGCGGATTCTCTGCATCGTCGCCTAATTTGCGCCGTAGCGAATGGATGTGGACCCGAACACTGCCGGTGAACAGATCCGCATCTTCTCCCCAAACATGCTCAATCAACTTCTCCTGAGAGACTGCCTCTCCAGGATGGCGCATCAGATACTCCAGAATAGATAACTCTTTGGCCGTTAATTCCAATCGCCGTTTCCCTTGCCAGGCGGTTCGGCTGGCAGGATCCAGTTTCAGGTCACGGACTTGAAGGATCGGTTCCCGCACTCGCAGGTCGCGCCGGAGAAGCGCGCGCACCCGGGCAGTCAGTTCCTCAAAATGAAAAGGCTTGACCAGATAATCATCCGCTCCCAGGTCCAGACCGGTGACCTTATCCTCCAGCCGACTGCGGGCTGTCAAGATAAGGATAAGTAAGTCGGGTTTGCTGGCCCGCAATCGCCGACATACTTCCAGGCCGTCCATTTCCGGCAGATTGAGGTCCAGGATGACCAAGTCGTAGTCATGGACTTCGCCCTTTTCCCAACCTTCCTCCCCAGTGCTGGCGATGTCCACGGCATAGCCCTGACGACGCAACCCGCGTGCCAGAGCGATAGCCAGATCCTGTTCGTCTTCTACGATGAGAATTCTCATGCCAGCGCTGCCAGAACCTCCTGGATGTCGGCGCTTCGCCCAGAGCGAGGCAATGGCTTCACCGCTCCTCTGTTCCCCCTCGTATGGGTAGGTTTTTGGGGTAGCCCTCATCGAAAAGGGCGCCTAAGCGCCCTTTTGAGGCTTAGCCTGAACGTTTACTGTCGGGCGAAAGCGCGATATTGCCTCCAGCAAAGCGAGGAAGAAATAGATTTTTTGATTGGGCGGCGAAGCCGCCTAATCAAAAAATCTTCTTTTTACCCCTTGCTTGCTGGGGGATGAAAAAAACCTACCCATGCAAGCCCGCTCCCCCGGGATGCAGTTCGGTTATGGCAGAAGCGACTCCTGAGATTGCCGGATAACTGGTCCACCTCCAGAATGGTCAAGGCTACACCCCAAGTTGCCCCTGGTCGGCGAAGGCCGCCGGTGGAATTGTTCTCTGATGCACTCGTCTATCTACACCTTTTCCAGAAACCGCAGGGCCTGGTAGTCCCATTCCCTGCTCTCCACCGTGACCAATGTCCGGTTCTTTTCCGCTCGGGCGAGCTGAACCTGGACATATCCCCCGCCTCCGGAGAAGTAGAGGCAGCAATCCCCCTGTTCCTCCACCGTCATCCCCAGACCCTGCGGGCCGAAGAACTTCAGGGCCCGTTCCATCACCTCATCTGGAGAACGGCGCGTCTCCTTCTCGTAGCGGACCATCTCACACCTCTGCCAGCGCGGCCAGAATCTCCTGGATGTCCGGCGCCTCGCGCATCGGGTAGATTTTCTTGAAGCGAACAATGCCTTCGGCATCCACGATGAAGACAGCCCGTTCGCTGAAGCCGTTCTTCTCCCGGAAGATGCCGTAGGCCTGGGCGACGCCGCCATGGGGCCAGAAATCGGCCAGAAGCGGTGTGTGTTGAATGCCGAGGGACTCCGCCCACGCCTTCTTGCAGGGGACGCTATCCACACTCAACCCCAGCGCCACCGCGCCCAATCGCTCTATCTCCTCCCGGTGCTTCTCCAGGTCCTGCATCTGTATGGCGCAGACCCGCGTCCAGGCCAGCGGATGGAAGGAGAGGATCACCTTTTTGCCCCGCAGGGCGCTGAGGGTGACTTCCTGCTCGTTCTGATCCTTCAAGGTGAAATCGGGGGCTGCGCTTCCCACATCTATGACGGGTTCCATGGTTTGACCTCCTGCGTTAAATGAAAGCATCCTGCCAGTCTGCGCTTGCAGGGAGATTTGGGCCACCTGCCGGTGCATCTATTCGGCCAGACGGGAGACCACCTCTATCCCCTGATGGAGCATTTTGTGCACCGGGCAGTGGCGGGAGATCAGAAGCAGTTTCTGCCGCTGCGGAGGCGTCAGGTTGCCCATAAGGACGATATCCTCCACAATCTGCTCCCGGTACTCATCTATGGCTTCGCAGTCCCGACAGTCGTCGCTGAATATCCGCTCGTACCGCAGCCGCAGTTCCACTTCCTGCAGGTCCAGACCGTGATGCTGCGCGTAGGCATGCAGGACAATGGCCGTACAGGTCGCCAGGCTTGCCAGTAGCATCCCGTAGGGCGTCAGGTGGTAGATGTGCTCTACCGGATAGAGTTGCGGGTCGTCGGGACGGTGCGGGTCGGGGGCCAGAATCTCGGTCAGGAACTCCCGGTTCTGCCGGACGACGATCTGTTCGCTCACGGCACACCTCTATCGGCGGAGGCGGGCGATCTGGGCCTTGAGCCAGCGGGCATGCTGCATCTCGTCGGCCATATTCTGCTCCAGCAGAGCGACCGTCTCGTCGTCGTCCATAATTTCGGCGATCTGGGTGGCGTAGTCCCGGATGGCCTGCTGCTCCTCTGCCAGTTCCAGTTGCAGCATCTCCAGCGGGGTCGCCTGGGCGCTGGCGGCGCCCGTCGCCCGCCCGACGATCGTCTCCACCCCGCCGGGCTCGGCCGGAGTGCCCCCCAGTTCCCGGATGCGGGCCGTCAGGTCGCGGGCGTGCCGCTGTTCCACCGCCAGGATGGCCCGGATGCCCTCCGCCAGCGGATCGTCCTGCAGCGCCTGGGCATGGGCGGTGTAAATCTCTATCGCCGCCAGTTCCGACCTCAGGTCGTGGTTCAGCGCTTCCAGCACATATTCCCGACTCATTGCTCCACCTCCTCGCTCACGAACAGGACCGGGATGGAAGACCGCCGCTGCACCCGCGCGGGGATGTTGCCCTGAATCCAGCGGCTGAGCAACGACCGGCGCAGATTGGGCAGGACGATGAGGTCGCACGCGGATTGGGCCGCGTATTCCAGAATCGCCTCATCTTCCGGGCGGGTGCTGAAGACAATTTCCGTATGAATGGCGATCCCCCGCTGGCGCATCTGTTCCTCCAGACGACGGAAGTAGTCCTCCGCCTCCGCCTTGCGCCGCGCCCCTCGCGATCCTGCCTCCACCTGAATCTGCTGGAAAAAGTACTCGTCCGACGAGACAACCGGAATGACGTGCAGCAGGTGAAGTTCCGCTCTCAGTTCGGACGCCAGTTGGGTGGCGTGCCACAGATGGGCTTCCTTGCTCCCCTCCCGTTCCATCGGGACCAGAATTCGCCGGTACATCGCTTCCTCCTATCCTCCGCCCTTCAGGGCCTCTGCCCGTCGGGCCAGAAGTTCTTCTATCTCGGCGACCGCCTCCGGCGGGATAGCCCAATCGGCTGCGGGGGCGGTCTCTTCTATCTGCTCCGGCCGCCGCGCTCCCACGATGGCTGATGTGACTTCTGGTCGCCGCAGCACCCAGGCGATTGCCAATTGGGAGACCGTTCGGCTGTACCGCGCGGCAATCGCCCGCAGTCCGTCCACCAGTGCCAGATTGGCGCTCAGCCGGGGCTCCCGGAAGTTGTCGTTGTACCGGCGGCGCCAGTCGTCCTCTGGCAGGGCCGCTGCCCGCTCGCGGCTAAAGCGCTCCGTCAGCACGCCGGAGGCCATCGGGCTGTAGACCACCACGCCGATGTTGTTGGCCGCGCAGAAGGGGAGAATTTCCGCCTCAATGTCCCGATGGAGCATATTGTACGGCGGCTGGAGCGAGGCGATGGGGTGGATGGGCTGGATGCGCTTCATCTGCTCCACACTGAAGTTGGAGACCCCGGCATAGCGGATTTTCCCCTCCCGAACCAGGTCGGCGATGGTTGCCCAGGCCTCCTCTATGTCGTTATCGGGGTTGGGCCAGTGAATCTGATACAGGTCAATAACGTCCACATTGAGGCGGCGCAGGCTGTCTTCCACTTCCTTGCGGACGCTCCAGGCTTTGAGCCGTCCGTAGGGGACGGTGCTCCCCTCATCCCAGACCAGGCCGCATTTGGTGGCGATGATGACCTGGTCGCGGCGGCCGCGGATCGCCTTGCCGATGACCTCCTCGGAGTGCCCCAGGCCGTAGACGGCGGCGGTATCTATCCAGTTGATGCCCAGGTCTATGGCGCGCTGGATGGTGCGGATGGATTCCGCGTCATCCTGGTGGCCCCAGGTGTATTCCCAGCCGCTGCCCCCGATGGCCCAGGTGCCCAGGCCGACGGTGGTCAGATACAAATCGGTATAGCCGAGTTTTCGGGTTTGCATAGTTCCTCCTTCCCAGTTGGCGCTTGTGGTCCTGCGCTACTCCGCCTCGCTCCGTAGCGCACTACGAACGCCATCGCACTGTTCGTAGTCAGCCCCGCAGCGCAGCGGAGTGGCGTCCTGCGCAAGTTGTGTGAACGCCCCTACCGGCGGTACGTCCCCATCAGTTCCGCCTGGGCCAGGATGTGCCCCTCCATACCCTTCAGGACATCTTTCTTTGTCGCACCGGAGGGGAGGTCCAGGACGGTGTCCAGGGCATACAGTCGGAAGAAATACCGATAGGTGCCGCCAGGAGGACACGGACCGCCGTAGCCCAGCCGCTTCCAACTGTTCCGACCGTGACGGCCGCCCTGGGCCAGGTCGGCATCGGGCGGAACTCCTTCCGGCAGGGAGCGGGTTTCCGGCGGAAGGTTGAAAAGCACCCAGTGGTCCCAGACGCCGATCGGCGCGTCGGGGTCGTCCATAATCAGTGCGAAACTCCGCGTACCGGCCGGTGGGTCGGTCCACTCCAGCGGTGGGGAAACGTCCTCACCATCGCAGGTGTATCGGGTCGGGATGGGTTGCCCGTACCCGAAGTATGTCTCTTTCTGCGTTCCCTGCGGTGATTACCAGAATCGCTCAAAACGGTCGCGTTTGGCCTTGCAGATGGGGCAGACGGCGGGCGGTTGCTCGCGGGCACAGAGATAACCGCAGACCCGGCAGCGCCAGACGGGTAGGGGGAGGTCTCCAGGAGGGGCTGAGGAACGGGCTGCCAGTTCCTGAGGGCGCTGACCTTCCGGAGGGCGACGCTCCGGGATGGGCTGAAGAGGTTGCTCGCCGCGCAGCATCTCATCGGAAACGTAGAGCGCGCAATAGCAGGCCCCCCAGTCCAGCAGGTCAGCGTCGCGGTAATCGCACGGGCAGATGATGTCCAGGTCCTTCTGCTTATCCCCCGTCGCCAGACGGCAGGGGCAGGCCCAGTAGCCGTAGCGGGCCTCGTTGATCAGCAATCCCTCCACCAGGCCCAGGACAAACTCCCGGTCGGGGTTCAGGTGATAACCCGCTGCTTCCGCTTCCTCGTACAGCCGTTTGTATAGGGCCTCTACCTGCTCTCTGGAGATGGTCTCTGCGCTCATAGGTCCAGCGCCTCCTGGATTTCCTCTGGACGAAAACCGATGATGGCCCGCCGGTCATCTACCACCAGCGTGGGGAAGGAGACGCTGGGATTCCAGCAGCGGACCTGTTCCACAATCCGCTCCCGTTCTGCCCCCTGAAGCAGGTCCACATAGTAGTAGTCAAAAGAGACTCCCAGTGCTTCCAGATGCTGACGGGCTTTCCGACACCAGATGCAGGTGGAAAGGCCGTAGAAGATCACGGTGTGCTCGTTGTGGGGTCCTACAACCCGTCCTTTTGGCTCCATCGGCCCTCCTTACCCGCGTCGCTGGGCGATCTGGGGGTCAATGTTCCCCGGCCCCCCGCATTCGGGGATGTAGCAGGTCGTATCCACGAAGATGCACTTCTGACCGCAACTGGGACAGGTTTCCGGTGGCTGAGGGGCCTGCAGAAGATAACCGCAGTTGGAGCATTTCCACCAGGTTTTCGGCTCTTCCATCGGTAGCCTCCTTAATGAGCATTTATATGAACAGGGTAATCGCCGAACCGCGGGCTTCCTGAATGTACGTGCCGACGGCGCCGTAGGCGTCAATCCAATCTTCTCGCAGGTCCTCACGGCGGATACCCATGATTTCCATCGTCATATCGCATGCGATGACTTTGCCGCCCAGTTCCTTGAAATCCCGCATCAGCCGCTCCAGGGTGATGACGTTCGCCTTCTTCATCCGTTGCCGGACCATCCACTTGCCCAGGCCCAGAAAGTGCATTTTAGAGAGCGGCCCTTTCTCCAGGCCGTCTTTCTTTAACCGCTGCAGCCCCCAGAAGGTGAAGAATATGGAGGCTTCCATCCCCATCGCCAGCGCGCCGCTGCCGATGATGAGCGCGCTGTACACCTTGTCCATATCCCCGCTGTGGAGCACAATGGTCACTTTGTCCGCCATAGCGACCTCCTATCGGCGGATACGGATCGTCCAATCCGTCTCCGTCCCCTCCACGCTCAGCAGTTCCAGTCCCAGCGCCCGCACGGCCATCGGGATTTCCTCCCGGGATGCGGGGTGGGTGCCGATCACCACGATCACATCTCCTGGCTGTGCCCGACGGATTGCCTTTCGGGCCTCCACCAGGGGTACCGGGCAGGTCTCGCCCCGGCAGTCCACAAGGATCTCTGCCATTCTAACCTCCTCACTCGGTGAACTCTACGATAACCTGCTTGACATCCCAGCGGTGGCCCAGTTTCTCCTCAATGTCTTCCTTCATCGCCGCAGCGAACATGTGATCCGATGGCAGGTCCAGCACCACCCGTACTACGCCGTCCTGAACTTCAATCTCTTTGACCAGTTTCGTGCGCACGATATCCAGGCCGACCACCGGGTTCATCACGTGCTTTAGGCGTTTGCGGACGAATTCCACCGTAGTGGGTTCCTGGTCCTTGACCAGGCCGTGGCGCTCCTCGTAGTTCTGGATCGCTGCCCGCAGGCCATCCACGGCCAGTACCGAACAATGGACTTTGACGGGCGGTAGTCCCCCCAGTGCTTCCGACGCATGCTCCCAGGTGATTTGCTTTGCCTCTTCCAGTGTCTTTCCTTTCGCCAGTTCGGTGATGATGGAACCGGTGGCGATGTTGGAAGCGCACCCGTAGGACTCAAACTTTATGTCGGTGATCACATGGGTTTCGGGGTCCACCTTCAGATACACGGCGACCATATCGCCGCAGGCGGGACTTCCCTCTATCGCCCTGGCGTCTGCGTCCTCTATCCGCCCCACATTGCGCGGGTTGCGGAAATGCTCCATAACAATCTCACTGTACGGTAACGGCATTTCAACCTCCCCTTACACCTTACGTCTTTACGCTTTACGTCTGTTGATTCTCATAAAGTCGTATCCCCTACCCTTGCCCGGGTGGGAGTCTGACCGTTCATTCCGAGTTTCTTTGTTGACTGGGACTCTCTTTATCCCCCTCACCCCCCTTGCCCCCCTCTCCCCCTTGCCCTGCGGGCGGGGGAGAGGGGGGAAGAGAGGGGTTTTTGGGGCGGCGGCGAAGCCGCCGCCCCAAAAACCCCATTTCCATCCCCTCCCCGTGCGGCGGTAGGGGTGGACGATCCGTCCGCCCTCAATGGGGAGGGAGTAGGGGGAGGGGAAATATCAACCCTCCAGAAGATCGCACCCTTCTGGAATCACAGGCCGGATTCAACCCCCAGGGGTGGTATGACTTTTTGAGACTTTGCCAAAAGATCGTGATACGACTTTACGAGACTCTATTGGTAATTAGCCTGTAACTCCCCCGTAACGCGCTACGATGGAAATGGGACTACAATTTTCTTGAAATGTATTCACCACCTGGGTTGCAGAAGGGGCCGAGACTATGCCCACCGTGATTGCGATCGGCAATCAGAAGGGAGGCGTCGCAAAGACGACCACCTGTTTCTCCCTGGGGGCGTGCCTGGCGGAAATGGGGAAAACCGTCCTGGTGATAGACCTGGACCCCCAGGCCCATCTCACCCTGTCCTTTGGGCTGAGGCCGGAAACGCTCCGTTATACAGTTAGCGAAGTCCTGTTGGGGAATCTCTCCATTGTGGGAGCGAGTCGGGAGACCGGGGTCTTCGGTCTGGATATCGTCCCCGCGAACTCCAGCCTCGCCGTAGTCAACAAAATCCTCTACCGCAGACCGGGGTATGAATTCCTGCTCAAGCATCAGTTGCAAACCCTGAAAGACGATTTCTACAACTTTGTGCTGATAGACTGTCCACCGCTGACCGGCCTGTTGACCATCAACGCACTGACGGCGGCCCATTTGTTGCTCATCCCCGTCCAGTGCGATTTCTATGCTGCCCGTTCTCTCCGCCAGATCATCGGATTAGTTAAACTGGTACGGGAACAGACCAATCCGGCCCTGATTTACCGGGTCCTGGTCACGATGTACGACCGGCGCAGCCGTATCTCCCGGTTCGTTCTGGGGCAGATGCAGCAACAGATGGGGCATCTGCTGATGCGGACCATCATAGAGGTGGATACCCGGCTCAGAGAAAGCGTTACAACGGGACAGCCGATCATCCGATATGCTCCGAAGAGCCGGGGGGCAGAACAATACCGGGCGCTGGCTGCTGAACTGATCTCCGGACTTGGTCCATCGGTCTCTGTTACCGTTGCCCAGTCCCAGACGACCGCTGTGTAAGATGAGCGCCAGAAACCCTGCCGACGACCTGCAGAAACGGCTGGAAGACCTGTTTGTCAACGTGGAAGCCCCGCTCTCCACGGCCTCCACGGACATGTGGCAATCTATCGTGGCGCTCTTCTCCAGTGAAGACATCCTGGACCTTCCGGTGGAACAGGAGGAACCTTCTTCCCCGCGCGAGAAATCTTCCCAGGCCGTTTCCCGACCATTTCCCACGCAAGGGCTGGGAGCATGGGTCATCACCCTGGCTGCCCTGTTCCTTGTGGGGGCTCTCAGCGCAGGGGGACGGGCACTCCGGAAAGCCCCCTCTCCGGCAGCGGCGGTCATGGCCCACGCGCCCGCAACCGCCACTTCGTTTCTCGCCTTGCTCTCTCCCTCTCCAACCCCAACATCCTCACCGACTCCCACTCCGACGCCATCCCCGACCTCCACGCCTACCCCTACACCCACACCTACCCCGACCCCGTACCTGCTCACCCCGTCCCCATTTCCCACCGTTGCATTGGCTGCGCAGATGGTGTTCTCCTCCCCGCTTCCCATCCCCACTCCGGTGCTCCCTGTCCCCGTCGCCTCCGACGCAATCAACATCGTCGTCCTGGGAAGCGACCGCCGCCCCGATTGGTCGGAGTGGCATACCGATGCTATTCATATCGTCTCGGTACAAACCGGCCGTCCCGCCGTCTCCGTCATCTCCATCCCCCGCGACCTCTATGTATACATCCCCGGGTTCTGGATGAGTCGCATCAACTTCGCCGATTATTACGGAGAACATTACGGGTATCCAGGCGGAGGGACAGCGCTCCTTCGGGACACTCTGTTATACAACCTGGGCCTCCGCGCAGACCATTTCGTCCGCACCGACTTTGACGGATTGATCGGCATCGTGGATACTCTGGGCGGGATAGACGTCCCCGTCCACTGCCGCTTGAGCGACTACTGGCCCTATCCGGATGAGAACGGCCAGTATCCGACCCTCACGCTGGAACCAGGAGTTCATCACTTTAACGGGGAGACCGCGCTCTGGTATTCCCGTTCCCGGCTGACCACCAGCGTCTTCTCCCGGGAACGCCGCCAGCAGCGGGTGCTTCAGGCCATCTGGCGCAAAGCGCGCAGCGCCGGGGTACTCCTGCACATCCCCGCGCTGTGGGAACAGGCCAATCAGATGATCACTACGGACCTGGGTCTGTCCGAAATTTTGAACCTCGCGCAGGTGGGGTTGCGGTTGGAGGAGCAGAATATCCGCTTCTACAACATCGGACCGGGGCTGGTGACCCCCTGGGTAACTCCCTATGGGGGAAATGTCTTTTTGCCGCGTTGGGAGGAGATAGAACCTGTCCTGACCGAGGCGATGGCTCCTGTGCCGGAGGCTCGTCTGAGCCGGACTTTCAGCCCTGTGGAGGTGTGGAACGGGACTCCCAACCCGGATTGGGACCTGCTGGCGGCCGATCGGCTGGTCCGCGCGGGGTTCCCGACCACGGTGGGCACCCCGGACCGCCGGGATTATGCCCGGACCTCCCTGATCGTCTTCCGGGCGCACGCGAAGGGCACGGGCGTGGAGTTCTTGCAGGAGATGTTCGGTATCCCCGACGAGCGGGTTATGTATCAACCTGACCCGAATTCCTCTGTGGGTTTCCGCCTCATCATCGGTGCCGACTACCAGACCTGCCCCTGGCCGTAACCTCCTCTCTTTCCCCCCGACATCTTCGCGCTCTGCTGAGAAAATCTTTCTTTAAACTACCGGACACAAAGACACCCGGAAAATAATTTTGCTCCACTTGGAGTGGCGTCCTGGAGCAAAAAGAGACCCCGGCAGTTTCATTTGCTGACCGGGTGATTTTGTGTTATGATTGTCTTCGTAAAGGAGGCCCTATGAAACGGATCAATCGTCGGGATTTCTTACGGTACTGTGGAATTGGATTGGGCGCGCTGGTAGGGGGCCCGTTGATCAGTGCCTGTCGTCCTGAAACTTCTCCGACCGCTCCCTCTCCATCCCCTGTTCCGCCAACCCCCGCAGAAGCGGCAATCCCTTCTCCTTCCCCGCTATCGCCCACCGATACACCGATCCCGCTATCTCCGACGGCCGCCCCAACTGCTGCCGCATTTCCCCATCTGGCCGTGGCGCGCGGCGGGGAGCCGGAGGACCTGGTGCGACGGGCGCTGGACGCGCTGGGCGGGATCGGCCGTTTCGTCCGCTCCGGGGATGACGTCATCATCAAGCCCAATATCTGTGTGGCCTACCACACCTACGAGTACGCTGCCACCACCAATCCCTGGGTCGTCGGCGCGCTGGTGCGAATGTGCCTGGAGGCCGGCGCCCGGCGGGTGCGGGTGATGGATTACCCCTTCGGCGGGTCGCCCGAGGAGGCCTACGTCCGCAGCGGTATCCGGGAACAGGTCCTGGCCGCGGGCGGCGAAATGGAGATTATGGCCCGTCTCAGGTTCGTGGATACGGATATCCCGGAGGGGCTGGACCTGCGCCGCTGTGAGATCTACCGGGACATCCTGGACGCCGATGTCGTTATCAACGTCCCCATTGCCAAACATCACAGCCTGGCCCGGCTGACCCTGGGGATGAAGAACCTGATGGGAACGATCCAGAACCGTCCGATGATGCATCAGAACCTGGGCCAGCGGCTGGCCGATCTGACCTCGCGCATCCGACCCGCCCTGACGGTGATAGACGCGGTGCGCATCCTCACCGCCCACGGACCCACTGGCGGCGACCTCGCCGACGTGCGGAAACTGAATACCGTCATCGCCAGCCCGGATATCGTCGCGGCGGACGCCTACGCCGCCACCCTTTTTGGTCTGCAGCCGGAGGACCTGAGTTACGTCCGCGCCGGGACGGCGATGGGTCTGGGCCGCAGCGATCTGGGCAATCTGTGGATTGCCGAAGTATGAGCAACCGGGTTTGTAGTCCGCCACGGAGCGCCTGCGGAGTGGCATTGAGGCGCTACTCCGCTTCGCTTCGTAGCGCACTACGAATGGCACAGCGCTTGTAGTCAGCCACGGAGCGTCAGCGGAGTGGCGTCAGGCGCTACTTCGCTTCGCTTCGTAGCGCACTACAAACGCCGTCAGGCGCTACTTCGCTTCGCTTCGTAGCACACTACGAACGGCACAGCGCTTGTAGTCCGCCACGGAGCGTAGCGGAGTGGCGTCAGGCGCTACTTCGCTTCGTAGCGCACTACAAACGCCGTCAGGCGCTACTCCGCTTCGCTTCGTAGCGCACTACAAACGCCGTCAGGCGCTACTTCGCTTCGCTTCGTAGCACACTACGAACGGCACAGCGCTTGTAGTCCGCCACGGAGCGTAGCGGAGTGGCGTCAGGCGCTACTTCGCTTCGTAGCGCACTACAAACGCCGTCAGGCGCTACTCCGCTTCGCTCCGTAGCGCACTACGAACGAGCGCACTACGAAAAGGGTTTGTACCACAACTCCAGGTCCTGGAGGAAAGCGGCAATGTCTCGCCATATTCTCCGCTCTCTCCCCCGCAGGAAGATTCCCGTTCTTCGCCGCGCGGTGCAGTACGGCGCGCTGCTGGCGTTCCTGGCGTTCGTCGTCGCTGCGCGGCGGGGCGGATGGCCCCCGGCCCTTGTCAATGCTCCCCTGCGCCTGGACCCGCTGGCGACACTGGCCCATCTGCTTGCCAGCCGGACGCTTCTGGTGGGGTCGGCGCTGGCGCTGATCACCGTCGCCCTGACCCTGGCGCTGGGTCGGGCCTGGTGCGGCTGGCTCTGCCCGCTGGGCACAGTCCTGGACCTGTTTCCCATCCGGCGAACGAAGGCTGCGGACCCTCCCCGCCTGGATGACCTCCGGCGGGCCAAACACGTCCTCTGGCTGACCATCATCGCCGCCGCGCTGCTGGGAAACCTGACCTTGCTGTTCCTGGACCCGCTGACGCTCCTCATCCGCACCATTGCGGCAGCCCTCTGGCCCGCGCTGGATCAGTTGGTGACGGCCGCCGAGCGGGCCGCCTACGCGCTCCCTGCCCTCCGGCCGGTTGTGGACTGGGTGGATGGATTCCTGCGCCCCGCCGTCTTCCCCGCAGAACCGCTGTTCTACCGCGCTCCCATCCTCTACGCGCTGGTCCTGGCGGCGGTGATCGCGCTGAACGGGATCGCCCCCCGCTTCTGGTGTCGCTACCTCTGCCCGCTGGGGGGACTGCTGGGCTGGCTCAGCAAAGTCGCCCTGGTACGGCGAGAGGTCACCGCGACATGCATCCGCTGTGATCGCTGCGCTCGCGTCTGCCCGACGGGCACCGTCCGCTCCGAACGGGAATACGCCAGCGACCCCGCCGAATGTACGATGTGCCTGGAATGCCCCACGGCCTGTCCGGTGAATGCCATCCGTTTTCCGGCCCGCTCGGGTCTGGCGCCGCGGGAGACGTATGACCCCGGCCGTCGGGAGGCCCTCGCCGCGCTGGGGGCGGGGATTCTGGGCGTGGGCCTCCTGCGCAGCGACCGCGTCGCAAGCCGGGAGCATCCGCACCTGATCCGTCCGCCTGGTGCGCAGGGGGATGACTTTGCGGCGAAATGCATCCGTTGCGGCCTCTGTGCCCGCGCCTGCCCGACCGGGGCCATTCAACCGGCGCTGGCGGAGGCTGGGGTGGAAGGGTTCTGGACGCCGATCCTGATCCCGCGCCTGGGCTATTGCGATTACTCCTGCAACGCCTGCGGACGGGTCTGCCCGGTGCAGGCCATCCCGCCGCTCCCTCTGGAGGAAAAGCGCCGGGCCGTGATCGGCCGGGCCTACATTGACCGTAACCGCTGTATCCCCTGGGCCGCCGGTCTCCCCTGCATCGTCTGCGAGGAAATGTGCCCGGTGCCGGAGAAGGCCATTGTCCTGGAAGAGGTTCCGGGGACAGGTGCTATTCAACGTCCCCATGTGGTGGCGGAACGGTGTATCGGCTGCGGTATCTGTGAATACAAGTGCCCGGTGAATGGTGAGGCAGCGATCCGGGTGTTCGCGATCTGAAACTTGACGTAAACGGCAAAATCTGGTAAAATCTTTCCGTCCCTCTCAGGAACCACAGGTGACCGTCCACTCCCGGTGACGGTCACCTGAATTTCATGGACGGAGGTTGTCGTGAAGGAACTGAGCATCCTGGAACAAAGTATGCTCTACGGCGTCATCGCCACAGCCATCCTGGGTCTCATCTATGCGCTCTGGCTCTGGCGCGATACGGTGCGCCGGGACAAGGGCAGCAGGGAGATGCAGGAGGTCTGGCAGGCGATCAAGGTGGGGGCCGAGGCCTACCTGCGACGCCAACTCAAAACCATTCTCCCCCTCCTCGGTATGCTGGTCGTCCTCCTCTTCCTCAGCGTCTACGTCGTCGCGCCGTCCCGGGAGGCCCAGGAACTCTTCGGGGAAAAGGCCCAACTGTACATCGCTCTGGGTCGGGCCGGGGCCTTCATCCTCGGGGCGACGTTCTCCCTGCTGGTGGGCCAGTTGGGGATGCGGGTCGCCATTGAGGGCAACGTGCGCGTGACGGCGGAAGCGATGCGCCGCAACTACAACGGCGCGCTTACCGTTGCCTACCGGGCCGGTACGTTCACCGGGATGCTGACCGACGGTCTGGGACTCCTGGGGGGGACCGTCATCTTCATGATTTTCGGCCGCGCGGCGCCGGATGCGCTCCTGGGTTTCGGCTTCGGCGGGACGCTCCTGGCGCTCTTTATGCGGATCGGCGGCGGTATTTACACCAAGGCTGCCGATGTGGGCGCCGACCTGGTCGGTAAGGTGGAGGCCGGCGTGCCGGAGGACGACCCCCGCAACGCCGCGGTCGTCGCCGACCTCGTGGGGGATAACGTCGGCGACTGTGCCGGGATGGCCGCCGACATCTTTGAGTCCTACGAGGTCACCATCGTCTCCACCCTGATTCTGGGTATCGCCCTGGCCCACTTCACGGGTGACATCATCTGGGTCGTCTACCCGCTGATCGTCCGGGCCATCGGCGTTATCTCCTCCATTCTCGGCACATTCACCGTCCCCATCTGGGAACGGTTCCCCCTGAAACTCCTCCGCGCCCGTGACGCCGAGGAGGCCATGTTCCGCTCCTACGAGGTCTCCAGCGTCAACACCGTCTTCTGGTCCTTCCTCTTCGCCTGGTGGTACGCCCATGACTGGCGGCTGGCCCTGCTGAATGCCATCGGCGTTGGGCTGGCGGTCAGTTTCAACCCGATCACGTCGTACTTTACTTCGGCTAAGCGCAAGCCGGTGCAGGAAATCGTCCAGTCCACCCGCACCGGCTCCGCTACGACCATCCTTTCGGGCCTCTCCGTGGGGATGGAAACCAGCGTCTGGAGCCTCTTCGTCATCGCCATCACGATGGGCATTTCCTATCTGATCGCCCACCTTTTCCCTCCGCCTAACATTGCCCATCTGGGCGAGCAGGGCATCACCCTGTATATGCTCTACGGCGTGGCGACGATCGGCATCGGTATGCTCTCCCACACGGGGAACAACGTGGCGATGGACTCGTATGGCCCTATCGCCGATAACGCCAACGGCATCGCGGAGATGGTCCATGCCGACCCCGGCGCGATGCACATTATGGCCGAACTGGACGCGGTGGGGAACACCACCAAGGCCATCACCAAGCAGATTGCCATTGCGTCGGCGGTCATTGCGGCAACCAGTTTGTTCTTCTCCTTCGTTACCGATGTTTCGCTGGTACAGGAACGGCTGGGCGTGTCCACCCAGCAGTGGCTGTTGACGACGGGTATCCGGGTCTCTCTGCTGGAGGGCGTCATCGGGTTCCTGGTGGGTGGAGCGCTGCCGTTCCTGTTCTCCGCCTTCGCCCTGCGGGCGGTGAGTCGGGGCGCGTCGCTGGTGGTAGAGGAGGTGCGGCGGCAGTTCCGCATCCCCGGCGTGATGGAGGGGAAGGTGAAACCCGACTACGGCCGGGTGGTCGCCATCACCACCGCCGCTGCCCAGAAGGAACTGGTCAGCCTGGTCGTCCTCTCGGTCACCCTCCCGCTCCTGGTGGGCGTCCTCTTCCAGGTGGAGGCGCTGGGCGCGTTCCTGGCGGGCGTCATCCTCTCCGGGCAGTTGCTGGCGGTCTTTATGGCGATTGCCGGTGGGGCGATGGACAACGCCAAGAAGTACATTGAGGACGGTCATCTGGGAGGCAAGGGCTCCGAGGCGCACAAGGCCGGTGTCGTCGGCGACACGGTGGGCGATCCGCTGAAGGACACGGCGGGGCCCGCCCTGAACCCGATGATCAAGGTGGTGAACCTGGTGAGTCTGCTGGCGGCGCCGCTGCTGGTGCAGTACCGGAACCAGCCGGTGGCGCTGGCGGTGGCGGGGCTCATCCTGCTTGTCCTCTTCGTCTGGGCCATCGGCCAGAGCCGGCGCGGGCTGGAGGTGGCCGGCGGGGCGCCGCTGGAGGCGGCGGTCGTTCCGGCGATCGGTGGCGGAAGCGACGGGGAGGAATAAGGGATGGCCGGTTGCGGCGGGCGGCAACGCCGCCCGCCGCAACCTTATCTGTCGGCGAAAGGAGAAGGGCTTATGGCGACCGGTTACGTCTACCACCCCGTCTATCTGGAGCATAACCAGCCCGGCCATCCGGAGAACGCCCGTCGGCTGGAGCGGATTATGGACGTCCTCCGGAGTAACGGGGTGCTGGATCGCCTGACGCCGGTGGCCGCGCGCCCGGCGACGGAGGAGGAACTGGCCCGGGTGCATACCCCTGCCTATATCGCCCTGGTGCGGCGGGTGGCCGAACGGGGCGGCGGGCACCTGGATGCGGATACGTATATGAACGCCCGCTCCTACGATGCCGCGCGGATGGCCGCCGGAGGGCTCCTGGCCCTGGTGGAGGCTGTCCTGAAGGGGGAAGTCCGCAACGGCTTTGCCCTCGTCCGGCCGCCGGGCCACCACGCCCTGCCCGACCGGGGCATGGGGTTCTGTCTCTTCAACAACGTCGCCGTCGCCGCCCGCCACGCGCAGACCTTTCCCGGGATTGAGCGCATCTTCATCGCCGATATAGACGTCCACCACGGCAACGGCACCCAGGCCATCTTTGAGGCGGACCCCTCGGTTTTCTACTTCTCCACCCATCAGTACCCCTACTACCCCGGCACCGGGCACTGGCAGGAGACGGGCGTCGGCGATGGGGCCGGGACCCTGCTCAACGTCCCGCTTCCGCCGGGGGTGGGGGATGAGGGCTTTGCCCGCATCTACGAGGAACTGGTCTGGCCGCTGGCCCGCCGCTTCCGCCCCGACCTCATCCTGGTCTCCGCAGGCTACGACTCCCACTGGCAGGACCCCCTGGCGATGATGCAACTCTCCCTGCAGGGCTACGCCCGTATCGCGCGGGAACTGGTCGCGATGGCGGAGGAACTCTGCAGGGGGTGCATCGTCTTCACCTTAGAAGGGGGCTATCATCTGGACGTGCTGGCTCACGGAGTGCTCAATGCCTTTTACGCGCTGCTGGGGGAGGAGACGGTCTCCGACCCCCTCGGCCTGCCGTTCCCTGCCAGCGAACCGGATATCGGGGGGCTGATCCAGAAGGTGAAGGGAGTGCAGGGGATAGGGGCGTAAAAAGTAAAAACGTAAAACGTAAGACGTAAGACGTAAAGACGTAAGGCGTGAATGGGGGGATGATGCCGGAAGAGAAGTCACAGGGGCACAAAATCAAGATTTTTTCCTTCGTGGTCTTTGTGTGCACTTTGTGTACTTTGTGGTTTTCCCCTCCGTTGCCCGTGGCGGCGCAGTCGGGGGGGCCGGGGCAGGGGCTGGAGCATGTCGTCGCTGCCGGAGAGACGCTCTTTTCCATCGCCCGACGGTACGGGACGACGGTGGATGCTATCGCCCACGCCAACGGCATCCCCGACCCGCGCCAGATTTACGTCGGTCAGCATCTGGTCATCCCCAGCGCTCTGGGACCGGTGGACGCCTGGACGACTCACGTCGTCCTGCCCGGCGAGACGCTGCAGGGGATTGCCCGTCAGTACGGCCTGGACTGGCGGACGGTCGCCCAGGCCAACTACCTGATTAATCCGAGTGTTCTGACCGTCGGGCAGACGCTGCAGATTCCGGCCGGCAAGGGGAAACCGCCCACCGGGGCGCTCCATGCGGTCCAGGCCGGGGAAACGCTTCTGGGCATCGCCCTCCGCTACGGCGTCTCCTTCTGGGATTTGCTGAAGGCGAACTGGGTTGACCGACCCCCGTTATCGCTTCCGGGCCAGTGGCTCATTGTGCCGGGCCTGCGGCCGACCTGGATGCCGTCCCCCTTCCTGCAAATAGACCTGAATCCGGTCCCGGCGCGCCAGGGGAGCACACTGGTGATCGTTGTCCACACTGAAAAGCCCGTCCATCTGCAGGGGACACTCTTTGGACGTACTATCTCCTTTGCCGAAGAGGACGGCGTCTACTACGCTTTCGTCGGCGTTCATGCGTTCACCGAACCGGGCCTCTACGAACTGGTGTTGACCGCCGCGAACGACGGCGGGGAGACGGCGGTCACTGTGGGGGTGAAAGTGGAGGAGGGGAGGTACGGCTACGAGCGGATAGACCTGCCTCCGAGCCGGGCCAATTTGTTGAGCGCGGAGGTCATCGCTGCGGAGCGGGCGCGGCTGCAATCCCTGCGGACGCTCTTCACCTCGCGGCGCTACTGGAACGGGCCGTTCCGGCTGCCGGTAGAGGCGGCGATCAGTTCCGTCTTCGGCACCCGGCGCTCCTACAACGGCGGGCCGTACAACAGTTACCACGAGGGGGTGGACTTCAACATCGGCGCGGGGGCGGCGGTCTACGCTCCGGCCGATGGCGTTGTCGTCCTGGCTGAACCGCTCGCGGTGCGGGGCAATGCCGTGATCATAGACCACGGCTGGGGGATTCTGACCGGCTACTGGCACCTTTCCCGCATAGAGGTGGTGGAGGGGCAGGAGGTGCGGGCCGGGGACATCATCGGACGGGTGGGGAATACGGGCCTGTCCACCGGCGCCCACCTGCACTGGGATTTTTGGGTGGGGGGGATCAACGTGAACGGCCTGCACTGGATCGCCGCCGACGGCCCCTGGTCGGTGGTGGAGCGGGTTGGCGCGCCCTGAGGCTGCGCCGACGCCGACGGCGGGCCCGAAGCAGGCGACGGGCCGCCCGTTCCCACCGCGCCGGTACCAGTACCCTGACCTCGCCCAGGCCGTCCACCGTGATTCCCAGCGCCCGTCCGGCACTTTCGTACTGGAGAATGGCGGGAATCCCATGACTCTGGAGGTAGGTCCGTACCACTTCTGCGGGCAACAGTCCCTGCGTAACGGAAACGACCGCGTAACGGGTCGGAGGACGAATTCGGCTCATTGCATGCTCCTGGTCGGAAAATGAGTTGTTCACTGACGGGGCACTGGTTATGAGTAGCGCTTTCGCCAAAAGCGCTTAAGCGGTCTTTCCCTCTGGGTATCTCTCTTTCCACCACTTAACATGCCCCCAAGGGCACCATAAAGAAAATAGCGTCCTGGATACCACGAGCCGGCAGTCACTCCGGTGAGTAGTGATTCTGGGCAAATGCTCCCTCACCCCCCTTGGTCCCCCCTCTCCCCTTGCCCTGCGGGCGGGGGAGAGGGGGGATAGAGAGGGGTTTTGCGGGGCGGCGGCGAAGCCGCCGCCCCGCAAAACCCCATTTTTCTCCCCCCTCCCCGTGGGGTTGTAGGGGCAGACGATCTGTCCGCCCTCGACGGGGAGGGGGTAAGGGGGAGAGGCAAATGAAACCGGCATAGAACTGGACGATCAGGTTTATCACTACCCATCGGAGTGACCACCCACGAGCCGAACCGCAGTTTATTTTCAGACCAGAGACGCAGAGGGCACAGAGTTTTTTTCTCCCTCTGCGTGCTCTGCGACTCTGTGGTGATAAAGTCAGCGCTTACCGGGAGGTATCACAATGTTTTCCGAGAGAACTATCGGCAATTTGCTGGACATTCTGATCGCTGCCGAAGAGGGCTCGCAGAAATTCCATCTGCAGCTGGCCCGTATGTTCGCCCACCAGCCGGAGGCCCGGGCGGTGTGGTGGATGATGGCTGCCGATGAGGAGTTCATCCGCTCGCAACTGCGGGAACATTTACTGCGCCTGAATCAACTGAGAACGCCTGCCTGGCGCCGGACCGTGGAGGCTCGCCCATTGGCGTAATCACAGCATGCGTTGCCATCTGCGTGGTTTTCGTCATATTGGGGCGGAGTCGCGGAGCGACCCTGCTCGCGGGCGGGGAATCCGCAATACCGCCTTCTCCAGTTTCTTTCTGGGCTGGGCGCCCATCCTGGGCAAAATGGCCTATGCCCAGGGCGTCACCCCGTTCACGTTGGCGTCTTTCCGCACTCTGGTAGCCGTGCTTCTGCTCTGGGCCTGGTATCTGCTCCTGCACCGGGACTGGCTGAAGAACCTCCATTGGAAGGAACTGATCGGGTGCATCGCCGTTGGTGCGGTCAACGGCATCGGCTCGCTGCTCTATTACTCCGGCCTTTCCCGCCTGGATGCGTCGCTGGCCTCGTTTCTGAACACCCTCTACCTGCTCTGGGTGGTGCTCTTTCTGGCTGCCTCGGGTCAGCCAGTAGGGCGGCTCACGCTGATCCGGATGGGGTTAGCGATCGGCGGCGTATACCTGCTCACCGGTGGGAGCAAGGGAGAGCCCAACTGGCTGGGCGCGATGCTGATGGTCGCCTCCGCGGCGACCTTCGGATGGCATCTGGTGATGGGGCAGTGGCTTCTGGCCGATGTTTCCTCCCAGACCGCCACTCCGTATATTCTGACATCCATGGCGGCGACGGTGGGGCTGGCCCGTATCCTCCAGGGGAAGCCGGTGGAGGTCATCTCGCCGGAGGGATGGGGAGCGATCGTTGCGCTGGGGGCGACTACGGCCATCTCTCGCCTGCTGATGTTCGCCGGGTTGCGGCGGTTGGGCGGCATTGAGACGGCGCTGATCAGTCTGCTGGAACTGGTGGTTTCCCTGGGGCTGGCCTTCCTGCTTCTGGGGGAACGGATGGCGCCCCTGCAATGGGGGGGCGGCGGCATTCTGGTCTTCAGCATCCTGCTGGGAGCGCGAGAGGAAAAACCCCGACGGCCTACGATTCCGGTAGGGGCAGCAAAATATGAACGGTAGTTCCGGGAAGCCGGACCTCGTCCCGTCCTTCGCTTTCTATCCAGATTCTCCCTTTGTGCGCCTCAATGATTCCCCGGGCTAAACTCAGCCCTAACCCCAGTCCGCCCCCTTTGAAAGCGGTCTTGCTGGAGTGGTGGAGGATCGTCTCTTCAATCACGTAGAAGCGATCAAAGACCCGCTCGCGGTCCTCCGGATTAATTCCGATCCCCGTATCCTGAACCTTCAGGTGGACGGTGTGGTCCACCACCCGGCCGGAAATGCGGATGGTGCCGCCATCGGGGGTGTATTTGACGGCATTGCTGACCACATGCCAGATGGCCTGATAGAGCCTCTGGGGGTCGCCCATCACGGTCGGGAACTGCTCCGGTGCATCCACTTCAAATGTTAATTTCCGTTCGGGCCCCAGGCTGCGGATGTTGCGCACCACGTTCTGAACGAGGGTGCCCAGAGGTACCGGACTGATGCTCAGTTCCAGTTTGTTGGCTTCAATTATGAAGACGTTGAGGATGTCGTCCACCACCTGGCTCAGACGGCGAGTGGCCTGGACGACCTGCTCCAGCAGGTGGCGGGGGCTTCCTTCCTCATCGGGGCTGCCGGGAATGTCCGGTATGGAAAGCAGAATCTGGGTGTAGCCGTAAATGGCGGTCAGTGGGGTGCGCAGTTCATGACCGGCCAGGATGATGAAATCCGTCTTCATCTGGTCCAATTTCTGGAGTTCCGCGTGAGCCTTCTCCAGTTCACGGATTTTCTGCTCCAGCCGCTCCACCAGGCGGCGGCTGTATTCTACCAGGTAATCCGTCTTTTCCTGAGGAGACTCAATGCTCTCCCGCATACCCCCCAGGAATGCATGCACCTGCTCAGGGAACCGGTCCACATCTATCGGTTTGGGAATATAGCCATCGCAGCCGGCAATCAGGGCCCGCTCCCGGTCTCCCTTCAGCGTTGCAGCCGTCACGGCGATGATCGGGACGTCTTTTAATTCCTCCAGCATACGGAGGCGGGTGGTCACCTCATACCCGTCCAGGCCGCTGATGTTGATATCCATCAGAATGAGGGCGGGACGCAGTTGCCGGGCGGCTTCCAGCGCAGCGATCCCGTCGGTGACGATGCGTACTTCAAAGCCCTCCGCTTCCAGAATTCGCTGTACCAGGCGGGCGCTGGAGGGATCGTCTTCCACATAGAGAATGCGTGACCGTTGTTCCCGATTCATTTTCTCCATTGCTCCAGTGATCTCCCGCAGGTACCAGGTCTCGCCACGCTCCGGCGACCTGTTACCCGTTTTCTACGGCTTCGCTAATTTCGCGGAGCAGTTCCTCGTCCGTAAAGGCCCCCTTTTGCAGCAGTGCCTGGATGTGCCCGATCAGCCGGGTCCGCTCTGCAGGTGTCAGTTCCTTGGCCGTGACGACGATGACCGGAATATTCTGGAGTTCCTCATCGGCCTGCAGCGCCTCCAGTACGCCGAACCCGTCTACCTCGGGCATCATCAGGTCCAGCAGGACAAGGTCGGGTCGCTCCTGGCGGATCAGTTCCAGGCCCTGGCGGCCGTTTTCGGCCTCAAAAATCTGGTAGGGGCCGCGGGCTTGAAGGATGCGCCGGAGCAGACGACGGGCACCGGGCTCGTCTTCCAGGATGGCGATCCGGCGGACCTCTCGTCCCAGCGATTCCAGGGAGCCCAGCAGACCCTCTTCGGGTGCCGGAGCAAGAGCCCGGGGGGCCTCCACGGTCTGAACCCAGTCCTCTCCCAGGAGGTGCTTCTCCACCGGGAACGTGTGCCCGGAGCAGTTCACCACGATCACTTCATCCCGCCGGATGACCCCTTTGCTCAGAAGTTTAAAGAGGCCGGCGAAGGCCATCGCGGCGGCGGGTTCCATGGAGAGTCCCTCCAGTTTGGCCAGTACATGGATGGCCCGAAAGGACTCCTCGTCGCTGACCATCTCAAAGGCGCCGCCGTGTTGCCGGATGACCCGCGTCAGGAAGGTGTACGCCGGGCCGGGGTCGCCGGTGGCGACGGTAATGATGCGGGTGCGGGGGTTGAGAACCGGCTCCGCCTTCTCCAGCCCCTTTTCGTAGGAGAGGACCATCGGGGCGCAGCCCTCGGCCTGGATGCAGGCCAGGCGGGGCATCCGGTCTATCAGGCCCATCCGCAGCAGTTCCTCAAATCCTTTCCAGACCCCCACAGGGCCCAACCCCCCACTGACGGATTGGATATACCAGTCGGGGGCGCGCCAGGGGGTGAGGCCGGGGCCCAGGTACGAAGCCAGTTGTTCGGCAATCTCAAAGGCGACGGTTTTCATACTCTCCCGCGCGGCGATGGAACGGATGCCGCGGTCCAGGTAGAGCCCGCGCCGCTGGGCGAAATCCGCCGCCACCCGCTTGGTCTGGTCGTAGGTGCCGGTCACTTTGACCACTTTGGCCCCGTAGATGGCGACCTCGCGCATCTTCTCGGCCGGCACCAGGCTGGTGAGAAACGCCCAGATTTTGATCCCCGCCAGGGCCGAGTAGGCGGCGTAGGAGATGGCGACGTTGCCGGTGGAGGCGACAGCCGCTTCGGTGACACCCAGTTCTTTCATCACGGAGATAGCAAGGGCGGCCTGGCGGTCTTTAAATGAACCGGTTGGCCCCTGGCGTTCGTCCTTGATGTAGAGTTGGGAGCAACCCAGCATCATCGCCAGATTGCTGGCCCGCAGGAGTGGCGTACCTCCTTCCCCAAGGGTCAGCCGGTGGGCATCGTTGCGCAGCGGGAGCAATTCCCGGTACCGCCACATCGTAGCGGGACGACGGGGGAGTTCTCGCTGCCATATCCGGGCGATTTGGGCATAATCGTAGATAACATCCAGCCAGTCGCCGTCGCACTGGGGGCAGCGCTCCAGGGGGCGGACGAATGGTTCGCTATAGTTACAGCGTGGACAGTGAAAGCGTGGGAATGTATCGGAATCGGTCATTTACAAATCCTTGTCGCCTCGCGGGAGATAGATTCCCCCCTCTTCTGAAAAGTCGGATTTTCATAGGCTTGCGCAGCAATTCGCCCCGCATGGGAAAGGGGTGGGGTGTGGGGTTTGTGGGGGCGGCGAAGCCGCCCCCACAAACCCCACTTTCCCTTATCTTGCGGGCATGCTGCTCCCGAAAGAGATTTGCTGCACAAGCCCAGATGTAATTATTCAGCCCTGGCGATTAAAATCACCCCTGGGGGGCTTTCAGCCGGGCGTCTACCTTCGTGGACGCTTTCCGGCGACCGCGCAGGCGGTCGCCCGGCGCGAAGCGCCCTTTCAGCCCCTACGACCCCACGGGGAGGGGGGAGAAAAGATGGGGTTTTGCGGGGCGGCGGCGAAGCCGCCGCCCCGCAAAACCCCTCTCTATCCCCCCTCTCCCCCGCCCGCAGGGCAGGGGAGAGGGGGGACCAAGGGGGGTGAGGGGGCATTTGCCCAAAATCACTACTCACCGGAGTGACTGCCGGCTCGTGGTATCCAGGACGCTATTTTCTTTATGGTGCCCTTGGGGGCATGTTAAACTGCGGTGAAAGAGAGATGCCCACCCAACCGCTGAAGTTTGCGCCTGTGCTCCCAACCTCTCCAGGTGTCGCCGAAGGCGATGGGGTGGGGGTGAGGTCTCCTATGGCTGAATAGTTCTCTTATGGTGTTATTATACCATTAAAAGGACGAGTCGCCAATTTCCGCGCACGGCAGCCACACGGTAAATCGGGAGCCTTTCCCTTCCTCGCTCTCCACCGTGATCAGGCCGCCGTGGTGCTCCACGATCTCTTTGACGATCGCCAACCCCAGACCGGTGCCGGGAATCTGCATCTGGCGCGGCCGGTCGCCGCGGAAGAACCGGTCAAAGATGTACGGGATTTCTTGCTTCGGGATGCCGATGCCGGTATCCGCAACGGTGATGGTGGCCCACTGAGTGCCGTCCCGCTCCTCTTTTCCGGTGCTCACCTCCACTCGCCCGCCCCGGGGGGTGTACTGAATGGCGTTGCGGACCAGGTTGTTCAGCGCCATCATCAGCGCATCGGCGTCGGCAAAGGCCACAGGACCGGGTTCAGATAGACGGTGCTCCAGCAGGATGTCCGACGCTCGGGCCAGCGGCCAGTGCGCGATCATGACTCGCTCCGCCAGTTCGTTCAGAGCAATGGGGCGGAAATGCATCTCCCGCTTCCCCGAATCCAGCCGGGAGACCTCCAGTACATCTTCCACTAACTGAACCTGCCAGTCCACTTCCCTCTCCAGAACATCCAGGCACTGGGGGAGCAATTCCGGGGTCTGGCGGAGGAGATGGACGTAGGTTTTGATGGTTGTAATGGGGGTGCGCAGTTCGTGGGAGATGTTGGAGATGAAACGGGCGCGCAGCCGTTCCAGGGTTTTGAACTGGGTAATATCGTGGAGAACGACGACGGCTGCTTCCTCGCTTCCACTCTCAATCGGGGTTGCCCGTACCTGCAGGTCCAGCCCGGGCAGTTCCAGGATTTCCTCCGCCCGCCCATGGGCCCGCCGGGCTACCTGCTGGACGGTTTCGTAGAGCCGTTGAGCGTTCTCGGGCGGCAGGGTTCGCAACCATTGGTGGGCCACCGGATTGGCCTGGATAATCTCCCCCTGGGCGTCGGTGAGGATGATGCCATCGCCGGTGCTGCGCAGGATGGCCTCCAGTTGAGCGTACTGGGAAGCCAGGAGCGCCGTGCGTTCCCGCACCCGCTCCTCCAGCGTATTGGCGTAATCCCGCAATTCCTGGTAGAGTTGGGCGTTTTCCAGCGCGGTGGCGACGTGGGCGGCGAAGGTCTTCAGGCGAGCCGCATCCGCAGGGCCGAACTGGCCGGGGCGGGTACCGTCCACGTTCAAAAATCCCACCGTGATCCCTTTGATCACGATGGGCGCACCCACGTAGGAACGGAGCCATTCCAGCCCCTCTAATCGGATCCATCTCGGGTCGGTTGCGGTGTCGGAAATCAGCACTGGTTCTCCGGTGGAGACCATTTCCATCATATTCGGCGTCCCGGCGACAGGGAGTGCGATGGAACCGATCCGCTCCTCTGCCCCGAAGGGCGCGTACCCCTGTGAGCGCACAATGCGGGCGATGCCGTCTTCTATCAGCATAATGTTGAAAGCATCCCCTGGAACGACCCGCCGGGCCTGTTCCAGAATGCGATCCATTGCCGCGCCCAGGTCCAGTGTGCTGGTGACGACGGCGGCGGCTTCGGCCAGTGCTTCTGCCAGCGCCCGTTGCTCCTGTTCTGCCCGGTAAAGGCGCTCGTTCTCTATCGCCACCGCCAGTGTATCGGCGATCTGCTGAAGGAGCGCAAGTGGTGCCCTCCGGAAATTGTCCGGACGGGTGCTCACTAAGTGGAGGGCGCCGATGAGATCCCCGCCGACGGCCAGGGGCAGGCTGAGGTACGAGCGAAAACCGGCCTCGTAGAGGGCCCGGATGGCCGGGAATTCTACTTCCCGGGCCATATCCGGACATTCGTAGGGTTGACCGGCGAAGAGGGACGGCCACACCGGCGTCGTCGAAAGCGGCACCACCGTGCCCGCTTCCAGGACGGGGACGGGGGTATCCAGAATTATGATTTCAGACTCTTTGTCTCCTTCCAGGAGCGCCACACTGACCCGCTCACAACCCGTGAGTGCGCGCAGCCCTTCCACCAGAACAGGAAAGGCTTCGCCGACCTTCAGGGTGTTCAGGGAGCGGGTGATGCGGGCCAGAATCTCCTGTTGCTGGGCCCGTTGCCGTTCCTCTTCGTATAGCCGGGCGTTTTCCAGCGCGATGGCGACCTGATCGGCCAGCGCGCGCAGGAATTCCAGGTCCACATTGCGGAAACCGTCCACCTGCGGGCTCTGCAGGTCCAGATTGCCCAGGACCTCCTCCTCCTTCCGGATGGGCACCACCAGTTCCGATCGGGTTTCGGAGATGAGGGGGTAATAGTCCGGATTCTCCCGAACATCGGGAACGTAGACAATCTGGCGTTCCTGGAAGGCCCGGGAGTTGATCCCCCGGCCGAGGAGTAGAGGATGATCCGTGGCGAGCGCGGCCTCTTCGGGAGCGTAGCCTCTCAGGGAGCGTCGTTCAAACCAGCCCTTTTCCAGATCGGGAACCAGCACCGAGCCGCGGGTCGCGCCGGTGACCCGCATCGCCTCATCGGTGAGAAGGTCCAGGATGGTAGCAGTGTCTAAGGCAGAGTTGACGATCTGGCCGATGCGGTAGAGCGCTTCCTGGCGCTGGCGGGCAGCGCGTTCCGCCTCGTAGAGCCGGGCGTTCTCCACAGCCACCGCGGCGTGGTCGGCAAACGCGGCCAGCAGGGCCAGATCGTCCCCAGCAAACGCTGCCGGCCGGGTAGCATCCAGGGAGATGACGCCAATGGCCTTCTCCCGAAAGCGAAGGGGAGCGACGATTGCCGAGCGGATGGCTCGCATCTCGTCTATCTCTCCGTCATAGCGGTAAGGCTCGGCGCGGGCCTCAGGGATGATCAGGGGGCGCCCTTCCCGGAGGGCCAGAGCGGAGTATCCCGACTCCCGGGGGAAGCGAATCCGGGCGATCCGCGGGTCGGTATAGCCCCAGAGGGCGCGGATTTCCAGTTCCCCGGTTTCCTCATCCACCAGGAGAATGGAGCCTTTCTCCGCGGCGGGGATGGCCTGGATGGCGGCGGTGAGGATGTTTTCCAGCAGAGGCTGTAGTTCCAGGGTGGATGTCGTGGCCGCTACGGCCTGGGCCAGTGCTTCCGCCCGTTCCCGCTGGCGCTGCTCCGCCTCATAGAAGCGGGTGTTCACAATGGCTGCTGCCACGTGGCCAGCGATGGATTCCATCGCCAGCACGTCCAGAGAGGTGAAGGCGTTCAGGTACTGGCTCTGGACTGTCAGCACACCGATGAGTTTCCCGTAGTACTTGAGCGGGACATCCAGTTCGGCGCGGGTCTCGGTGAGGTACGGCGCAATGTAGCGCGGTTCCTGGCTCACGTCGTTGGCCAGCAGGGTCTCCCCGTGCTGGGCGACCCAGCCAATCATCCCCTCTTCTATTCGCTGGCGAAAACCCAGCGGGGTACGTCCGGCCCAGATGCCTGCCCCGGCCACAAAGACCAGGTCGCCCTTTTCTTCGTCCAGAAGCATCAGGCCGACGTAATCGTACCCGAAAGCGCGGGCGATCTGCTCCACGGTCTCCCGATAGACCGTTTCCGGGTCCTGCAAACGGGATAACTGCTCGGAGACCTGGGCTACGACGGCCAGACAGCGGGCGCGTTCCTGCTCCATCTCGTAAAGTCGCGCATTGAGGAGCGCCGTGCCGATAATCGCCGCTGCCGACTTTATCAGTTGGGCATCTTCCGAAGTGAAGGCCGCCGGTTTTTCGCTGTGGATAGTGATCACCCCGACCAGTTCCCCTCCCACCAGGATAGGGGTGCTGATCGCCGCACGGGCCTCCCCATTCATCTCCGGTACGGGAAGCCATCGCTCATCCTGAGTGACATCATCCACAACGGCGGTCTGACGGTGCAGAGCGACCCAACCGGCGAGCCCCTGACCCACCTGCAACTGCAACCGACGGTCTATCGCTTCCACCGTCTCTTCACCGTACCCCGAAACGGCGATCAGGCGCAGGCGGGGGATGTCCGGTTCATAGAGGTATATGACGCCTTTCCGGGCCCGGGTGGCGCTACACAAGGTGTTGAGCGCCTCCTGGGCGACGGTGAAGGCATCCAGGGTGGCGATCAACCGCTGGCTCAGATGGTGGAGGAAATCCAGGCGCGCCCGCTCTTCCCGGAGGGAGGTAAAGAGGCGGGCGTTGGCAATGGCGATGGCCGCATGGGTAGCGAAGAGGGTCAGCAGGTTGGCATCTTCCTGGGAGAAGGTGCGAGGAGGGTCGGCCAGGACCATAAGCACGCCCAGCGATTCTTTCCCCCAGCGTACCGGAACGCCCATCACAGCGGTCCAGGGGTAATCTGCGTACTTCGGTGCCCGCCCCTCCCAATGCTGGTAATCGTCCACCCAGAACGGATCCCCGGTCTCCCAGACCCGGCGGCTGATCCCTCCTTCTCCAGGGCGCAACAGGGTGCCCACCGGAGGCTGATGCGGGCCCATGGAGACGACCCACTTCAGCGCATCCTGATCGGGGTGGTAGAGATAGAGGCCGCCGGCGTTTCCCCCCGCCAGTTCCACGGCCCGCCGGACGATGGAGTGGAGCAGGGTGTCCAGGTCCAGTTGGGCAGTCAATTCCAGCCCGCTCTGACGGACTGCCTCCAGTTGGGCCGCATACTGGCGAATGGTCTCCTCGGCCCGCTTCCGTTCGGCGATTTCTTGCTGCGCCTGGTGGAACAATCGGGCATTTTCTATGGCGATGGCCGCCGAGGTGGCCAGCGGCTCCAGCAGTTGCAGGTCGGCCGGGCTGAAACGATCCGCCGCGGGGTCCACAATCTGCAGGACACCGATGACGGCCTCTCGGGTACGCAGGGGGATGCTGATAATGGAGCGCATCGGGATGCCGGTCTCCTCGTCCACCCCCGGAAAGTGACGTTCGTCGGTGAGCGCATCGGCCACGATGAGGCTTTTGCCGTGTTGCGCTACCCAGCCGGCAATCCCTACCCCCGGCGCTAGTCGCCAGCCCAGAACTTTATCGCGCCCCGGCCCTGTGGCCTGATGGCAGACCAGTTCCCCCGTCTCCGGTTCCAGCATCCAGATAGAAGCAGCCGTCACATCCATCAACCGGCATGCCGCATCCAGGACGGATGTGAGTACCCGGTCCAGGTCCAGGGTGGAACTGAAGGCCTGGGCGGCCTGGTTCAGCAATTCCAGGATGCGCGTGCGCCGCCGCAGTGCCTCCTCCACCCGCCGCTGGTCTTCCAGGATGCTCAGCAGGGCCCGCCGCGCCTCTTCCGATTGCTGCCAGAGACGCTGGATTTCCTCCTCCCTCCGCCGATGCTCCGTGATGTCTTCACCGATAGAGAGCACCATCCGGAACTGACCGTCCTCGGTCAGGACCGTATTGCTCCAGCGGATCAGTCGCCGCTCGCCGGATCGGGTCAGGATGAGGTTCTCGTAATGGTGGTCAATGCACCGATTCCGGACCACTCCCTCCCAGACTGCGTATAATTCCTCCCGCTGCTCTGGGGGGATGAAGGTTTCAATCCACTCCTTGCCGAGGACTTCCTCCGCGGCATATCCCGTCAGTTGTTCTGCGAATTTGTTGAAGAAGAGAATTCGGGAATGCTCCCCCAATCCGACGATGATGCTCTGGGCAGAGTTGATAAGGGTTTCGGACCAGGCTTTCTCGGCCCGCAGCGCCATCTCCGCCTGCCGGATGCGCAGCATTGCCTGGACGCGGGCCAGGAGTTCGCGGTTGGTGACCGGACGAGCGATATAGCCATCCGCTCCCATCTCCAGACCCAGGGCCTGGCTTTCGCTGTCTGTTCGGGTGCCGGAGAGAATGATGATGTAGGTGGCTTTCAGAGCAGGGTCTGCCCTGATCTGCTGGCAGACTTCCAGTCCCAGCATATCCGGCAGGTTCACGTCCAGCAGGATCAGGTCGGGGCGGTGCTGGCGCGCCATTTCCAGGGCCTCCGTGCCGGTCCGCACGCCGAGGGTCTGGTAACCGGCATCCTCCAGGAGCCGGCAGGTGGCTTTGAGGATCGGGGGTTCGTCCTCTACCACAAGGATTTTTGCAGTTGGGTTCATCTCACCTCAAGGGGAATCTGAACATAGAACGTTGCGCCCTGTCCCGGGGTGCTTTCGGCCCAGAGGCGACCACCGTGACCTTCTACAATTCGTTTGACGATTGCCAGCCCCAGGCCGGTGCTCTTTTCACCGGCGGTCCCGGGCTTGCCGCGCTGGAAGGGCCGGAATAGTTTGGGTATATCTTCCGGCGCGATGCCCGGTCCGTAGTCCCGTACCGAAATCCGGAAATCTTCGCCCGCGGCCGAGAGGCGGACTTCCACCCGACTACCCGGCGGGGAGAACTTGATCGCGTTGCTGAGCAGGTTGTTCAGTATTTGCTCTATCTTCGCTGCATCCACAATCGCCAGCGGCAACGGTTCCACTTGCAAGTCAATCTCTACTCCTTTGCCGGCAGCCATCCTCCGATGCAGCGCGACGTTGCGGGCCACCAGTGCGCCGATGTCGGTGGCAGCCAGGTCCAGGTCCAGTTGCCCCGCTTCAATCCGGGCCACGTCCAGCAGGTCATCCACCAGGCGGGCCATCCATTCGGTGCGGTTGTAGATGATCTCCAGAAACTCGCGCTGGGTCGGGCTGAGGGAATCGGCCTCCTGTTCCAGCAGAAAGGCGCTATAACTCAAAATTGTGTGCAGCGGATTGCGCAGGTCGTGGGCGGCCACGCCGATGAAGTAGTTTTTCTCCTGATTCAGCCACTCCAGTTCCGCGGTTCTTTTTGCCAGTTCCCGCTGCATGTTGACCAGTTCGTTGTTCAGACGGCTGATCTCGTCGTAGAGTTGGGATTCCGGGTCGGACTGGGCGGCCCGGTCGCGGGCGCTTTGCTTGAGCGCAGCGCGCAACAGGTTGACCTGCTCGTTGCTGATGCGCATCATCTCATCGTATAACCGGGCTGCCAACTGACCGTTGCCGGCCGCGACGATGAGGATATGGTCCTCTATCAGCCCGCCGGAGAAGTGAAGGGTGGCGGGACCGTCTTCCAGCAGGGCGTTGAGTTCCCAGTCTATCGCCGCCTGATGGGTCTTGATGTGAACGAGAAAGTCCAGAGCCTTGGCCCGGCTGCCGGGGTCCACCAGGCGGAAAAACAGCCTTCCCGGGATTGCGTCGGTAACGCCCAGGTCATTGCGCAGGACCTGCTGGATTATGCCCGCTGGGTCGCACAATAGCGCCAGGCCGCGATCCGGGGGCTCCATCATGCCAGCAGTTCCTCCGCAACGCGAATTGCCTGCTGGGCATCGGGGGCGTAGCCATCGGCGCCGACGCTCTGCCAGAGGTTTCCGGCGATGTTGAACGGATAGCCCCCCACCAGTATCCGTACCTGCATCCCGCGCGCTCGCGCCGCCGCGATCAATTCCCGTACCTGCCCGATGTGAAAGGTCATGGTGCACGACACCGCCAGGAGGTCGGCGCGGCGCCGCTCTGCTTCCCGCAGGATGCTCTCCATCGGGGTGTTGGCGCCCAGGAAATAGGTGTCCCAGCCTTCCATTTCAAAGAAGTCGGTCACTATGCGGGCGCCGATTTCGTGTAGTTCCCCGCTCTCGCAGGCCGCCACCAGTTGTCGGTCCTTGCGTTCGCCGGTGAAGATGTACGGGTAGAGTTGGGACATAACCAGTTGGGTGGCCGCGGTGCAGAAATGCTCCTGCGCCACGCTGATCCCGTTGGTCTGCCACAGCCGACCGATTTCGTGCTGGACAGGCTGGAACACCCGAAGGTAGATTTCTTTCACCGGCGTTCCCTGTTCTACGGCCTCCAGGATCATCTGGCTGGCGGTGCGGCGGTCGCCGGCCAGCAACGCATCCAGATAGGCGCGCGCCAGGTGGTCCAGAGGGGTATCGCCGGCGAGGTAGGTGGGCAGGGTGGCGGGCATTTCGGTCAGGCTCCGCAGACCGGCGTCTATCAGCGCCAGCGCCGGAGCGCAGACCTCCGTGGGGAACTGTTCCGCCAGCACCTGGCGGGTGCATTCCATGGTGACCGGCAGGACTGTCTCCGGGAAACCCAGTCCGTTGAAGAGCACCTTGACCCAGGCCAGGTAGGCAGTGAACAGAGAGGGGTCCTCGGCGTCCAGCGCCTCGGCCAGATAATCCAGGTGGTAGCGGGCATCGCGCACGCTCTTGACGCGGCCGGGCGCGCCATACGGCTGCCAGATTTCGGGCTGCAATTTGTACTGCCAGGCAACGATCGCTTCGGCCAGAGCATCCGCGCTCTGGCGAATGAGTTGGGAGATCATCGGAACCTCCTTTACTCCTCCGCGCTGGGGTAGCGGATCGGCTCCCCCAGGCAGCGCAGGAGTTCGTTCACCTCGCGCTTGAGTTCTATGACCCGACCCTCGCGGCCTAAGGTTACCTCGTACCAGCGCTGCAGTTCGGCCATCTGCTGGCGGATTTTCTCCTCGGACCGTTTCTGGTCGGTGATGTCTATGTAGGCAACCTGCACAGCGGGCGAACCCTGATATTCAATCCGGGTCGCCAGCGTTCGTACCCAGCGGACCTCGCCGTCCTTCCGTACAAATCGGAACTCCTGGTGCGGGGGCAATGGCTCTCCTGCCAGCTGTCGTGTCAGGATCGCCCAGACCCGCTCCCGATCGTCGGGATGCACCACTGCCTTCAACTGCTCCGGCGATAGGGAGAGCAACTCTTCAACGGTATAGCCACTCAACGTGGTCAGGGCCGGATTGGCGAATACGACCCTGCCACCCTGAATGATGGCAAAGCCTTGTAGGGAATGTTCCACCAGGACCCGGTACGCCTCTTCCGCCCGCTTGCGTTCGGTGATATCCAGCAGGGTGCCCAGGATGGCCGGCCGACCCCGGTATTCTGTGATGGTTCCCAGGACCTCGCATTCCAGAGTGGAGCCGTCCTTCCGCAGGCCGCGGAACTGGTATTGGACGCTTACCATCTCTCCGGCAAAGCGGCGACGGATCTGTTCCTGTACCATCTCGCGGTCTTCCGGAGCGATCACGTCCAGCGGAGTCAGGCGGTCTATCACCTCCTCCGGGGTGTAACCGAACATCCCGGCCGCGGTGGGGTTCACATAGCGGAGCAGGCCGTCCTGGATCAGGTATACACCGGCGAGGGATGCTTCGCTGAGCATGCGGAACCGCTCTTCGCTTTCCAGCATGGCTTTTTCCGCCCGTTTGCGCTCGGTGATGTCGGTGGCGATGTGGATCACTTTTTCAACCCGCCCCTGCTCGTCCACGACCGGCGTGCAGGAGACGAGGAACGTGCCCAGCACGGTCTCCATTTCCATTTCTATCGTTTCCGTCTTGCCGGAGCGCAGCGCGGCCTCCATCGGGCATATCGCCGGGATGCCTTCGGGCCCATGGAACAGTTCGTAGCATTTCCTGCCAACCACCTCTTCGGCGGGTTTTCCCAACTGCCGGAGCGCCGCCTGATTGGCCGCCAGCACGTTATGGTGGACATCCAGCACGAAGGTTGGGTGGCCGATCGCGCGGAAGATGTCGTGCCACTCTCTCTGGGAGCGGCGCAGCGCCTCTTCCTGCTCCAGGTTGTGCAGGGCGAACGCGATATCACTGGCGACTTCGGCGAAGAGGGATTGCTCCTCCGCAGAGGGGGATACGTTCGCCGGGAGCAGCGCACATAAGAGGCCATAGACCTGCCCGGCATGCTCCATGCGGACCATCATCCCGACCGCCTCTGGCTCCTGGGACAAAAAGGGGCAGGAAAATTGAGCACCGCTCGCCACCAGCATCTGGGGTTGGTCAAGGAGCCGGCGGAGTCTATCCGTCAGGATATGCTCTTCCCACTGGCGGACGAGGTCCGGAGGGGCATCGGCGATCCGACCGGCTCCAGCAGCAAGGTGCGGTGTGCCGTCGGTCAGTACTACCCAGGCGGAGGTGTAGCCGCGGGTGTTCACCAGTTCCTCACATACGGCGCGCAGGAGTTTCCCCCGGTCCTTTTCCCGGCTGATCAACTGGTTCACGTTACGGATAGCCCGCAGGACGGCGTTCAGTTGGGCGATCTCCATCTCTGCCCGCTTCTGCTGGGTGATGTCGCGGGCGATACCCTCCACGCTGGTAACATTGCCGGCTTCATCGCGGACCAGCGTATGGCGATGTTCCGCCCACACTGTCTCCCCTTTACGGGTGATCCAGCGGAGGATGAGGGGCTCCTCCGGCGGTAGTTCTGCCCGCAGCGCTGCCCCTAACAGATGTCGGTCCTCCGGATGGATCAGCCGGAAGATCAGCCGCGGAAACGCGTAAAAGTCCTCCGGCGGGTATCCCAGGATACGGGTGACGGCGGGGGAGACGTAGTTCAATCGGGGTGGCGAAACTGCCAGGCGGTAAAGGACGTCCGGAGAATGTTCCGCCAGGCGCAGGAGACGGGCCTCCTGTTCCTCCCGCTCCCGCTGGGCCTGCTCCAGCGCGCGCAGCATATCGTTGACCGCGCGGGCCAGGTCGGCCAGTTCGTCTTTCCCGCGCACCGTCACCCGGCGGCCGGGCTCGCCGCGGGTGCCGATGTCCCCCACTTCTGCCGTCAATGCGGCCAATCGGCGCAGGCCCAGAAGGTCCAGCAGGAGGAGTGTCGCCGCGGTAAACAGCAGGCCCAGGATGAGGATGCTGCCGATGAAGAGACGCAGGGCCATCTGGGCCTGGCGGGCGATCTCCCGGCTTTCCACCACCCGCAGGATCAGGGCGGGATTGCCGTGGATGTCGGGGATGAGGGCGTATCCGGCGATCTGTTCCGCATCCAGCGGATGGGCGAGGAGGGGTGCGGCGGCGGAGAGGGAAGGTGAGGCAACCCGGACGTCATCCGGCCAGTCCTCGGGCCGGTCCCAGCGGTAAGCGGCGACGGGAGCGGCCAGATGGGTGCTCATCTGGCGCACCTGCTTTTCAGTCAAATACCGGCCGAATATGAGCGCCCCACGAGATGGCCCCTCACCCTGGGAGGTCAGGATGGGGCGGGCAGTCACCAGCATCACCCCTTCCGGCATGAGGAGCAGTCCCTGCAGGCCGGTCTGGAGGTCAGGGAAGCGGGTAAGGGCCGAGATGGCGTCGTAAATCGCGGGGGGAACGGGCGCTTCCTCCCCAGATTCCAGGTCGTAGGCGCGGGCGAAGACTACCTCGCCGGAACGGTGAACGAAGAGTATCAGATTGAGGCGAAGGTTGGTAAACGTCTCATCCACGATGTTGGAGCGGATGTAAGCATCGTTGAGGTCCTCTACAAAGGCATAGGTATCATCCCAACTGGCCCAATCCCGGTTCAGGAGGTCCATCGCGGCCAGTTCGCTCTCTAAGGCAGCCCGAGCGTGGCGAGCGTCGTGTGCAACGTCCTGTCTCTCTGCCGCGTAGAACTGCTCCGTCCCGAAGCGGTAGAACAGGACGGAGAGGATGCTGACCAGGAGGGCAAAGATCAGGCCGAGAATCAGCAGGGTTTTAAATCGCAGGCTCATAGTCGCGTATCGTTAATCGCGTATCGCATATCGCAAATCGCGTATCGCAAATCGCGTATCGCGTATCGCAAATCGCGTATCGCGTATTGCATATCGCGTATCGCGTATCGCAAATCGCGTATCGCGTATTGCAAATCGCGTATCGCGTATTGCAAATCGCGTATCGCGTATCGCAAATCGCGTATCGTGAATCGTGTATTGCGAATTGCAATCACGAATCACGAATCACTAATCCCGCTTACCGCTCCAGCAGGATGGTCACCGGGCCGTCGTTGTGGATTTCCACCAGCATGTAGGCGCCGAAGACGCCGGTCTGGACGGGGACTCCGGCGGCGGCGAGTTCTTCGGCGAAGCACTGCACCAGGGGCTCGGCCACTTCCGGCGGGGCGGCATCGGTGAAGGAAGGACGACGGCCCTTACGCGCGTCGGCGTAGAGGGTGAACTGGGAGACGACGAGGGCGGAGCCGCCGATGTCCAGCAGGCCGAGGTTCAGTTTCCCCTCCGCGTCCTCAAAAATGCGCAGGCCCGCCACTTTCTGCGCCAGCCAGCGGGCCTGCTCTTCGGTGTCGGTGTGCGTGACGCCCACCAGCACGACCACCCCGGGGCCGATGGCCGCTACCACCCGACCGTCCACCGCCACCGAGGCCTGCCGTACTCGCTGTACGACGATGCGCATACTTCTCCTCACAAAACAGCCACGGATTTCACGGACTACACGGATTTTTTTAAATGGGCCACTGATTTCACCGATTACACAGTTTTTTAATTTTCTGTGAAATCCGTGTGAATCCGTGTAATCCGTGTCAAATTTCCAGACTCTACCGGACCGGCGGCAGGCCGACGGCGGCCTTGACCTCCGTCAGGGTCTGGGTGGCGATGGCCGAGGCGCGGCGGGCCCCCTCCGCCAGGATGTCCCACACATAGTTGGGGTCGGCCGCCAGCGCAGCGCGCCGCTCCCGGAACGGGGCGAAGTATTCGGTCAGGTTGCGGGCGAAAATTTTCTTACAGTCCACACAACCGATGCGGGCCGTCCGGCAGTCGGCGTCAATCTGGGCCAGTTCGTTCGGCGAGAAGAACCGGTGCAGGGTGAAGACGTTGCACACCTCTGGCCGTCCGGGGATGTGGCGGTGGGTGCGCTGCGGGTCGGTGACCATCTGCATTACCCGCTGGCGAATCTCCTCCGGCGACGCGGCGATCTCAATGTGGTTGTTCAGGGACTTGCTCATCTTTTGCTGACCGTCAATCCCCAGGACCTTGGGGAAGTCGGTGTGCTTGGCCTGCGGTTCTACCAGAACGGGGCCGAAGATCGCGTTGAACCGCCGGACGATCTCGCGCGTGAACTCCAGGTGGGGGGCCTGATCCACCCCGACGGGGACGGTATCGGCCTTGTAGAGGGTGATGTCGGCAGCCATCAGCACCGGATAGCCCACCAGCCCGTAGTTGACGTTATCCGGCTGCTGGCGGACTTTCTCTTTGAAGGTGGGCAGCCGGGTCAGCCAGCCCAGCGGGGTGACCATGGAGAGGATGGTATGCAGTTCCGTGACCTGAAGGACGTGGGACTGGACAAAAATAATTGTGCCCCGGGCCGGGTCCAGTCCTGCCGCCAGCCAGTCCAGCACCATCTCGTACGTCCACTCCCGCAGGTACTCGGTATCCTTCAGCGTCGTCAGCGCGTGGAGGTCCACGACGCAGTAGATGCAGTCGTAGTCGTCCTGCAGGGCGACGTAGTTGCGGATGGCGCCCAGGTAGTTGCCTAGGTGCTGACGGCCGGTCGGCCGTGCTCCGGAGAAGACGCGGCCTTTTTTCTCACCCATGCTTGATGCCTCCGTGCGTGTTTCGTAATGCGTGTTTCGTGGTTAAGTTTACCACAAAAAAGGTGGAGGGACAAGGGGGGGTGGTGGTGTCGGCGGTCAATTCGGGTTATTCGTAGGTCAACAGGCCGCGGATCAGGTTTGCCTTGGAGAAGTCCCCTCCGGTCAGATGGGTCATCCGGGTTTCCGGTCCCAGCGTCCGGCGGACGATTTCCTCCAGGGATAGCCCCTGCTGCTGAAGGGTGCGGGCCTGGCGAGCCAGTTCCTCCAGATAAGCGATTTTCCGCCGGATCGCCTCGCCGGCGTTTTCCACCATGCCCGCATGGGCGCAGAAGAGAACCCGGGGTTTCCGCGCCAGCACCTCTCGCAGTGATCGGAGAATACCCCCGATATCCTCCTCCCGCCGAATGTAGCGCACCCGTTCGTGGATAAAGAGGTCCCCGCTGAAAAGCCACCCCTGGCGCGGTTCAAAGAAGCAGACGTGGTCGGGGGAGTGGCCCGGAGCGGGGATGACCTCAAAGCGGTAATGCTCCGTCTCCACGACGGCCCCCAGGGGTTCTGCGGTGACGTCCTCCGGCTGCCCCCAGACCATGCGGCGGTAGAGGGGCAGGCGGGGGAAACGGGCCAGGATGGGGAGGGTGTCCGGCGGGGCGGCGACGGGGACGCCCAGCACCCGCCGGAGCAGCCCGTTTCCTCCGGAGTGGTCCTCGTGGTGGTGGGTGTTCACCACCTGCTGGACGTTCTGGGTGCGGCACCAGGCCAGCAGCGGGCGCGCGGTGCCCGGACAGCCTGTATCTATGAGCAGGCCGCCCACGAAATAGGCGTTCACGGTGTAGAGGGGCCGGCCGAAAAACGTCCGCGCCATATGCAGGCGGGTGACCGGGCCGTGGTGGGATATGGAGAGCATAGAAGCAGGTTGAACTATGGGCAGTGTCCGATCCAGAACGACTCGCAGTCACGCGGGTCCAGGAACGGGCCATTATCCCGAATGGCAATGGCTATTTCCTGTCCCCAGGCTCGGCCGATAGGCTGACCCCCGCGTACAGCGGGCAAATTATGTCTGCCCGCTGCGTTCAACTGTTCATAAAGCGCCAACAACGATGGCTCCGTACAGATACCCACAATATGCACAGTGTATCCCGGATAAACGTCATCCTCTCGTGCATACCGAAGGGATATCTCCCAGCGGTCGGCGTAGATAACCAGTGCGTCGCATTGGCCATCGCCGCATGCGCCGGGAGAGTAACTGCTATCCGGAACGCTGACAATTTCCAGCGGCGCGACTCCCACGCCGATCACTGTGACCGGAAATTCAGGGGGCGGTACCGTCTGGTTAGGAGGGATTGGACGATGGTTGTCCCAATCCCAACCGTTGTTCAGGTACGTATTCAGGATTGTGGGAACTCGTCCAAGAACGGTGGTGAACTGGGGCGGAGTTCCGGTGTCGTTCTTTTCTCCCTTGAACAGGCTTCGCGGCTGGTTGACGGGTACGTATCCCAGATAAGAGAGGCGATAGTCGGGATTCCTTTGAGGGGGAATATTATACCGGTAGCGTTCGCTTTCAAGAACGGAGAGGGAGACGTAATTAACCCCCGGAATCTCCTGGCATGCATTCGGGGCTTTGGAGACAAAGGGGAGGTAGACGTAGTACTTTTCGCCGTCGGCGGGTTCCGGGGCGGCGGTGGCGATGGGCCTGCCCACCGCGCCAAGGATGCCCAGGGTCAGGATTGCACATAACAGACCGAAAGCGATGGTGTGGGCACGCATGTTGACCTCCTGTTGAGTATGGATTGTTGGGTCCCAGCGCCCCCAGCGCCATGCAAAACGCCCCCCGTATTTGCGAACGTTAAGAGGGTTGAGGGCGGGCAGCCACTGGAAGTTTGACACGGATTACACGGATTTACACGGATTTACACAGATTACACGGATTTCACATAAAATTAAAAATCTGTGTAATCCGTGAAATCCGTGGCTGCAAAAATCTGTGTAATCCGTGGCTCCAGAAAATCAAGGCCGTCCGCCCCCACCCAGTTTCTAAAATTGCCCCAGGAACCGCAGGTCGTTGCTGTAGAAGAGACGGATGTCATCTATGCTGTGTTTGAGCATCGCGGGCCGTTCCACACCCATCCCGAAGGCGAACCCGCTCCACTCGGCCGGGTCGTAGCCGCCGTTAGCCAGCACAACGGGGTGAACCATCCCCGCGCCGGCGATCTCCAGCCAGCCGGAGTACTTGCAGACCCGGCAGCCCTTCCCGTTGCAGAGGATGCAATCTACATCGGCCTCTATGCTGGGCTCGGTGAAGGGGAAGTAGGAGCCGCGGATGCGGATGCGCCGCTCGGCGCCGTAGTACCGCCGGGCGAAGGCGGTCAGCGTGCCGATGAGGTCGGTCATCGTGATGTTCCGACCCACCGCCAGCCCTTCCACCTGGTAGAACTGGTGCTCGGAGCGGGGGGTGATCTGCTCGTACCGGTAGCACTTGCCGGGGAGGATGACGCGGATCGGTTCGGGGTATCGCTCCCGCATCACGCGAATCTGCCCCGGCGAGGTGTGGGTGCGCAGGAGCACCTCGTCGGTGATCCAGAACGTGTCCCACATATCCCGCGCCGGATGGTGGGGGGGCATATTCAGCAGGCCGAAGTTCATCTCGTCGGTCTCCACATCCCGCGCCTCGTAGACCTGGAAGCCCATCTCGGCGAAGATGGCGTAAATCTGGCGCAGGGTGCGGGTGGTCAGGTGGAGGTGGCCCGGCCCGACCGGCCGCCCCGGCAGGGTGACGTCTATCGCTCCGGCCTCCAGTTCCCGCGTCAGTTGCATCTGACGGACCACCGCGACGCGGGCCTCGTAGGCGGCCTCCAACTGCTTTTTGACCTCGTTGGCCCGCTGTCCGACGACCGGCCGCTCCTGGGGGGGCAAACTCCCCACCGAGCGCAGGATGGTCGTTAGCGCCCCCTTCCGGCCCAGGTAGGCCCGGTACCACTCATCCAGCGCCTCTGTGGTCTCCGCCGCCTCCAGCGCGGCCAGCGCATCCTTCTCCAGTTGCTCCAGTTGATCCAGCATGCGGCCTCCGAAGTGGGAATTGGGAATTGGGTATTGGGGACTTACTCCCTATCCGGTGAAGAACGGCTTCTGGAAGGGGTCCCACCAGGTTTTGTTCTGGGTGAGGTACTCGTGGGTGTCGTGCAGAAGCCGGAAGTGAGCCTCTTCCTGGCGGGTCAGGAACTGGTAGGCCTCCACCGCCCGGGGGTCGGTGGCTTCCCGGGCGCCCTGGGCGTAGAGTTCCCGGGTAATCCGCTCCGTCTCCAGGCCGTACTCCAGCGCGGCGATGTCCCCCTCCAGCGAAATCGGCCGGTCCGGGGTGAAGACCGGCATGGGGTCCGGCGGCTCCTCACCGGGAAGGTCGGGATTGGCCGGGTCCAGGGGGAAGTCGGCCTTCATTGCCACTTCGTACGGAAGCCAGCCCTGCCCCGACTCCAGGGCCCGGTACTCGGCCAGCAGAAGCCGTAAATGGTCCTCTTCCTGACGGGCCAGGTCCAGAAACATCCGGCGCCCCCGTTCGTCGGAGGCCCGCTCGGCAACCAGGGTGTAGAAGCGGTAACCGTCCCGCTCCAGACTCATCCCGCGCCGTAAGATGCCCAATGGGGTGTTCCAGTCCATGGTTTCCTCCTTACAGGTTACTGTTTGCACTCACCCGATGGACGGATGGTGGTTATGCCGAAAAGTTTGTAGATCAGGCAGAAGCCGGTGACGGCCGTGAAGGCCATAATCAGGCCGACGACGGCAGCGATGATGCCCAGGACCGCTCCCTGCAGGCCGCCCAGCGGCCCCAGCCCCACCGCCAGAAAGACGACCGCCAGGATGCCCCGGATGATGCGGTCCACAATTCCCGCGTTGCACGTCATAGTTCCTCCTTTCGGCGGCGAATATTGTTGATGCTCTTTTATTTTACCCCAACCGCGCGGGATTGTCAATCCCCCATTGGTAGGAAGAAGAACGCCAGGGCCAGGATGAGGTAGACGACCAGGAGTTGCGCGCCCTCCATCCCGTTGGACTCCCCGTCCAGCGAGACCAGAGGCCCCCAAACAGCGGACTGGTGCCCATCACCAGCAGCAGGTTGCCCAGGCAAGGACACCCACCCCTCCCCCTTGCCCCCTTCCCGTTGCGGGCGGACGGATCGTCCGCCCCTACGGCCGCACGGGGAGGTAAGGGCAAGGACAAGCCTTGCCCTCTTTTCCCCCTTCTCCCCCGCTGCGGCGGGGGAGAAGGGGGCCAGGGGGATGAGGGGGCGTTAGAGGCCAGACCCTGCCTGCACGAGGTCTGGATATGAGCCGAAAGTGTCAGGTGGCTAGTAGAACGTTCACATCTCCTCCGAACTGAAGAGGGTGGGGGGAGCCTGAGGAGGCACCAGGACGCGCAGGGAACGGGGGACCACGCGCACGCTGACCGGCGTGATCCCCATCGGGTCGCCATCGGCCTGAACGGCCATCGGTTCTTCCGTCCAGATGGTCACCTGGCAGGCCCTGCGCTGGACGATGCGCGGGTTCCCCAGATGGCGCCCGGCGAACAGTTGTCCAGCCATCCGCAGCATGTACCAGAATCCTCTGAGCCCGCGGAACAGGAAGACGTCCAGCAGGCCATCGTCCATCTTGGCCTGGGGGGTCAGTTGAAAGATGGAGTACATCTGGACGTTGCTGACGACGACCATAAGGGCGCGTCCGCGCAATGCCCGCCCGTCCAGCACCAGATGGGTGCGCACGCCGGAGAAGTCCCGCGCCAGCGTCAATCCGGCGATGATGTACGGCAACACGCCCAGCCGCTTGACCGGCTTGGGGCGGGGCTCCATCTCGGAGGTGATCTGGGCGTCAAAGCCGATGCCGGCCCAGAGAAGGAAGTGGCGGTCATTCAGACGGCCCACGTCCACTGTCCGGACCTGCCCGTGGGCCTGGGCGATGGCGGCCTCCCGCAGCCGGAAGGGGTGGGTCAGGGTGTAGACGGGCAGGTGCAGTTGCCGCGCCCAGACGTTGCCCGTCCCGACGGGCAGCACGCCCAGCGCGGTCTGGGTGCCCACCAGGCCGTTGACCCCTTCGCTGAGCGTCCCGTCCCCTCCGGCGATCCACACGACGTCCATCCCGACCTGGGCGGCCTGGCGGGCCAGCACGGTGGCATCTCCGGCCCGGTGGGTGGCCTCTATCTCCACCGACCATCCCAGGCCGGTCAGTGCTTTGCGCACCTGTTTCAGTTCCTGCCAGACGTCGCGCGGGCCGGCGGTGGGATTGTAGATAATCAGGCTCCTCATTGTGGGAAGATTATAGCATTGGTCGTGGCGGATGCAAATGGGTGAGGCTGCGGTTTGGAGAATGGGGAGGAACGGGGTTTCGGGGCGGGCGGCCGAAGGCCGCCCGCCCCGAAACCCCTATAATCCCCCATCCCTATGGCGGCGTTCGCGGTATGGGGAAGCCGCCACCTACTCCAGTCCAAACCTCAGGGTCGCACAGTGGTGTTTGTTGCCCTTCGGTTACAGGTCAGTTAAAATGACCTGTTTCCTATTGACTCCCCGCGAGGGAACCAGTATACTGAATGTATGGAGTACGGAGGAATATTGGATAGGCTCATGTCCAGACCTCGTGCGAGCGGGGTCTGGCCTTTAGCGCCTCTTCACCCCTATGGCCTCCTTTTCCCCGCCGCGGGGGGAGGGGGCAGGCTCGTATGGGTAGGTTTTTTGAGCAGCCCTTCTCGCTCCGCCGGGAACGGCGGAGCAGAGGGGAAAGGGGTGCTTAAGCGTCCTTTTGAGGCTTAGCCTGACCGTTTACGGTCAGGCGAGAGCGCGATATCGCTCCCGACAAAGCGGGGAAGAAATAGATTTTTTGATTGGGCGGCAAAGCCGCCCAATCAAAAAATCTCATATCGGGTCGGCGAAGGCCGACCCTGGGCCGAAGGCCCTCCAGGGGCGCCTTCCAGTCGCCGGAATCTAAATTAACGCATACGCCACAACCTATCTCCCATACCCCGCTTGAGTTGACGCATATGGGGGCAGGGGGGGAAAGTGTCCTTGAGAAAGCGCATTACTTTTGAGCGTGAGCATTTGGATATTGGGCGGGGAGAAGGAGTGGGCGGATGAAAAGTTTGAGCGAGCGTGGGGTCATTGCGGTAATTCCTGCGTATAACGAAGAGCGGTTCATCGGAAGCGTTGTCCTTCAGACCCGAAGGTTCGTGGAGACCGTGATCGTGGTGGACGATGGGTCCACCGACGCCACCGGCGAGATCGCCCGCTCGGCGGGCGCGCTGGTACTCATCCATGAACGTAACCAGGGCAAGGGGAAAGCCTTGGAAACGGGGCTGAAAAAGGCCCAGGAACTCCTGCCTGGGGCGGTGGTCATTCTGGACGCCGACGGTCAGCATATGCCCTCGGAGATTCCACAGATACTGGAGCCCATTCTATCCGGCGAGGCCGATATGGTCGTCGGCTCCCGCTATCTGAACGGAAACTCCCGGGTGCCGTTTTTGCGCATCGTCGGCCATCGCATGTTTAATTCTCTCACCAACCACACCTCTGGAGTTCATCTCACGGACTCTCAGAACGGCTTCCGCGCGTTCTCCGGGCGAGTACTGAATGCTCTCTCCTTTCATTCCAACGGTTTCTCCGTGGAGTCGGAGATGCAGTTTTTGGCCCGGGAGCACGGCTGGAGGGTGAAGGAAGTCCCCAGCACCGTCCGCTATGCCGACAAGCCGAAGCGCTCGGTCTTCGTCCACGGGCTGATGGTCCTGGACGGGATGCTGAAATTCATCGGGCGGCGCCGTCCCCTGTTCGTCTTTTCC
>Ga0209721_1000280_pt1 | contig 49792 bp, 45 predicted proteins | sample TshhotsprinmetaG_FD_184139 | JGI IMG/M metagenome (GOLD analysis project Ga0209721, IMG submission 184139) | Hot spring microbial communities from South Africa to study Microbial Dark Matter (Phase II) - Tshipise hot spring metaG (SPAdes)... | ecosystem: Environmental > Aquatic > Thermal springs...
AAAGATATATCCTGACTGCCGTAGACCATGCTAGCAAACTAGCTTATGCCGGATGTACAGGAACAAAAGCTCAAGGTCGGCTGCAGACTTCCTATACAGGCTACGCTATCTCACCGACCTGCCTATCGAAAATCTTCTGACAGATAATGGGAGTGAGTTTGCCTGGGAGTTTGAGAGAGCTGCTGGCAGTTTAGGCATACAGAGATACTTCTCCCGGGTGAAGACCCGAAGGATAACCCGGAGGTAGAGAGGTTTAATGAGACACTGCAGTATGAATGGCTTTATGACTGTAATCTATCCCTGGAGCCTGAAGAACTAAACCCGGCTGACCGAGTGGCTAATAGAATATAACTTCCACCGTCCACATCAGTCCCTTGCCTATCTTACCCCGATACAGTATATTGAAAGGGAGCTTGCTAAAATCCGCAGCCCAGTGATTACATGAAAAAGCCGTCTCCTGGGCAAAATAGCCTTAAGGAGGAGGCGCAATATTGTACGCTGGTTTAGACCTACACAAGAACTTCTCGGTGATCACGGTGATAGACGCTGAGGGAAAAGAGATGGTAAAACAAAGGAAGATTGCCAATAATGGTGAGATAGTCAAACTCCTGCATGGAATTGACCAGCCGTTCGAGGTAGCCATGGAAGCTACCGGTAGCTGGTACTGGCTTTATGACCTGCTGGAAGAGGAGGGCATAATGGTAAAACTCAGTCATCCACTTAAGACCAAGGCCATCGCCTCTGCCTGGATAAAGAATGACAGGATTGACTCCCGCATCTGGCGCACTTATTGAGAACTGACCTTCTTCCCTTCTCCTACGTGCCACCGAAACCTATCCGTATGCAACGGGAGCTTCTGCGCTATCGTGCCAGCCTGGTAAAGATACAAACAGGGTAAAGAACAGGGTCCACGCTATACTGGCTAAGAACAATATAACTCATGACTTCACCGACCTCTTTGGAAAACAAGGCAAAGCCTTTCTCAGATCCCTACCATTTCCCGAAATATACAGAATGGCTCTTGATGGTTATCTTTCAGTTCTGGATGAGCTAGAGGGACAGATTAAAGCGGTGAATAAAAGGATTGTAATTTCCGCCAGGGCTGATGAAGAGGCAAGACTGCTCATGACTATTCCAGGAGTGGGGTATTATAGTGCTCTGTTAATCAAAAGCGAAATAGGGGATATAAACCGCTTCCCTTCAGCTAAGCAATTATGTGCTTATGCCGGGCTTATTCCATCCACGTATTCTTCCGGGAACACCACTTTCCACGGGCATATAACCAAGCAAGGTTCAAGGTGGTTGGGTGGATTTTAGCTGAGGCTGTGGGGCATTGCCTTGCTAACTCTAGTCATTTACACGCATTTTATTGGAGGCTGGAGGGAAGGAAATGGTCCAAGATAGCCAGGGTAGCTACAGAAAGAAAACTACTGCAGTGGGTTTACCACATGTTGAAAGAAAAGCATACATTCCAAAACATGGACAGAATAGCTGGCTTCTTGGGGCAAGCCCGTATAGGGTAGCTGGTCCTAAATGGCCGAGCCAGTGATTGGGCAGCCCAGCCTGAATGCTAATATTGTCCCGATAGAATCAGGACGGAGAGATGTGTAGGAAATAGCCTGCCACGAGACTTGACAAACGCGGCTTTTTCAGAGATGTTACCCATGTACCCAGCCAGCACATTTTGTTGCTATTTTACTCATTGTGTTATAAAATTCTAGCCATGTATGATTACGAACTGGTAGCTATAATCAGTCCCGAGGTTGACGAAGAGGGAAAGTCCAAGATTATTAACAAGGTGACGCAGTCCATTAACAAGCATGGGGGAGTGGTAGAAGAAATAACAAATTGGGGAAGAAAGAAACTGGCTTACCCGATAAAAAAATTTATGGAGGCGGATTATATTCTAGCTCGCTTCAAGCTCACATTGAAGTCGGTTAAGGAGCTTGAAGGAGAGTTGAAAGCTTCTGAAGATATCCTGCGGTATCTAGTGGTGAAGGTTGAAGACTGATATGGCAGGACTAAGCAAGGTGATACTAATTGGTAATTTAGGTTCTGACCCTGAAATGAGATATACGCCTAACGGAAAAGCAGTTACTTCTTTCCGTATGGCTACCAGTCGTCGTTACACTACTGCAAGTGGAGAGAGCAAGGAGGAAACAGAGTGGTTCAGGGTTAGTGTTTGGGGTAAGCAAGCTGAGCAATGCAACCAGTTTTTGAGTAAGGGCAGGCAAGTTTATGTTGAAGGTAGATTGCGTACTCGCAGTTGGGAAGGACAAGACGGGCAAATGCGTACGAGTTTAGAGGTAACTGCAGAACGTGTGCTTTTCCTCGGTACGCGAGCTCCGGTTTCCTTGCCTGAGGAAGGCGAGATTGAGCCCGAGGATTTGCCCTTTGATGAGAGTAAATAAAGGAGGAAGACATTTGGCTAATACTGGCACCGGGAAAATAAAAGGTACGAAGAGCTTCGTTGCTAAACCAACCGTCTGTCCTTTTTGCAAGGATAATGCAAAAATTGATTACAAAGATGTCGCTACATTATCGCGGTATATTTCAGGTCAAGGTAAGATTACGTCACGGAAAAAGAACAAAACCTGTGCTAAGCATCAAAGGAGTTTAGCACAAGCTATAAAGAGGGCTCGTTACTTAGGTATGTTGCCTTATGCCCCAAAACATGTTTGGAAAACAGGAGGCGTTGGTCTGTCTCGTTCGACAGCTTAAAGAATGCCCAAGCGAACCTTTCAACCAAAAAACATCCCTCGGAAGCGCAGCTTAGGTTTCCGCGCCAGAATGGCTACTAAAGCTGGCAAGCGGGTGCTTAAAGCTAGACGTCTAAAGGGGAGAAATAGGCTGACACCAGCTTAGCTCTAGTCTGTGAATGAGCCTCGGACTTTAACCAAGAGATCGCAGTATGCTTTAGTTTATGAGCAAGGCAAGGTATGGGCGTCTAGCTTGCTGGTGATGAAAGCGATGCCTAACGGCTTAAGTCTAAGCCGATATGGTTTCTCCGTGACTAAGAAGATGGGCAAGGCAGTACAGCGTAATCGTTTGAAAAGGTTACTCAGGGAGATAATGAGAGAGCAATCACTAAAGCTGGGATGGGATATTGTCTTAATCGCCAGACCAGTAGCAGTGGGTGCTGATTATCATCAACTAGAGAAGGAGGTAACCAAGCTTTTGGCTCGGGCGCAATTATTGACGGGAGAGGAATGAGCCGACTAGCTCTGGGATTAATTAAATTGTACCAAAATACGTTGTCGAGGGTTCTGCCCCATGCTTGTCGTTTTCAGCCAACATGCTCCAACTATGCCCTTGAGGCAATTAAGAAATACGGCTTTTTCCGGGGTAGTTGGCTGGCAGCGAAAAGGTTAGCTCGATGTAGTCCCTTTTCCGAAGGTGGCTACGACCCTGTACCTTAGTTGTAGAATGAAACAACCGAAAATATCGTTTCTTATTGTAGTTGGTCTTTTGCTTCTGACATCAGTTTCCTGCATTGGCGAAACACAACCAATGGGAGGATGGTCGGGTCCTACAGTTCAAAATGGTATTGTTTATGTGGGCTCCAGAGACGGCAGCGTGGTAGCCATAAATGCATCAACTCAAGAATTGCAATGGCAATGGCCGTCGGACACCAAGACTATTAGAAGCCTCATATATACCACCCCTATAGTACACGGCAATTTAGTTTACATTGGCACATATAGTGGCAAAATTTATGCCTTGAGCGTGGCCGAGAGTGCAGACATATGGGTTCGGCCTACGGAGGGCTATATAGGAGCTATTGTAGCCAATCCAGTTATAGCTAACGGAACCATTTATGTTACTAGTTCAGATGGCATGGTTTATGCTTTGGATATAACCCGCAGTGGTGTCCAGAAATGGAAATCTGACCGCTTAGCGGACAAGCTCTGGACAAGCCCTGCAATTGCGGGTGATGTTGTCTATGTCAGCACTTACAATGGTTGTATTTATGCTTTGTCAACCGGGACAGGCGAGTTGTTGAACTGGTCTTTCAAGTCACAGGCAGGCTTTGCCTCTTCACCGGTGATCAGCGAAGATACTATATTTGTAGGTTCATTTGACCGCTATCTCTATGCTGTCAAAATAGGTGGCGACGAGCCGCTGTGGAAGTTTCCACAGGATAAACCTGCCGGTAATTGGTTCTGGGCATCTCCCGTAGTCAGCGAAGGCATTGTTTATGCTGCGTGTCTTGATGGTAAGCTTTACGCCATTGAGGCAAAAACAGGTAAGAAGTTATGGGAATTTCAAGCTGAAGCTCCCATAGTTTCTTCTCCTATCTTAGTTGGTAATCTGCTGGTGATAGCCAGTGAAGCAGGGAATGTGTATGTTGTTAATCCAGGGACAGGCAACGGCGAAAGAATTAAGAATCCACAAAACGACAATAAACCAACGATTGATGCGCGGATAAGGGCTCCCCTTTGTGCCCAAGAAAGTTTGGTTTATATTCGAGCCGAGGATAATCACTTGTACGCTGTGGATATTGGCGAGCGAGAAGTAAGTTGGAAAGTTTCCTTGGCTACTAGAGAACGATAATTGCATCCCATGGCAGACGTGTGGAATTTAATTATAGGTAACCCGGTACTCAATGTATTGATTGCACTAAGCCATTTTTTGTTCGGTCAGTTCGGCTTAGCTATTATCGCTCTCACCATTATTGTGCGTTTAATCACCTGGCCTCTTAACAAGCGCCAGCTCAAGTCCACCAAGGCTTTGCAGGAAATGCAGCCGAAGATTCAAGAATTGCAGAAGAAATATGCTAAGAATCAGCAAAAGCTTCAACAAGAGATGATGAAGCTTTACAGGGAAGCTGGGGTAAATCCTCTGGGTTGCTTATGGCCGATGTTGGTTCAATTTCCTATATGGATTGCTCTTTATCAAGCGATAATGAGGGCTTTAGCTACAACACCTGAGAACTTGCTAGACCTAGCTCAAGGTCTTTACTCCTGGAACATAGTGAGTCAGGCAATTCCTCTGAATAGTCGTTTTCTGTGGCTTGATTTAGGACATAATGGTGATTTCCTTTTAGCCCTTATAGTGGGTGGCACGATGTGGATACAGCAGAAGATGACCCAGGCACCGGTAGCAGACCCCCGACAGGAGTCCACAAATAGGATGATGTTGCTGATGATGCCGCTGATGTTTGGCTTATTGAGTCTGAGTTTTCCTGCTGGTCTGGGTCTCTACTGGGCAGTTTCCAATATAATTGGTATCATAATGCAATATTTTGCCACTGGTAGCTGGGGATACCTTAAGCTGCGTCTTCTGTCCAAGCCAAAGCCGGTGAAAGGGAATAAGTAAATTTCATTAAAGGTAAATCGAACTATGGAAGAAATTGAGATAGTTGCGGCAACAGTAGAAGAGGCGATAAAGAAAGCTGAAGCACAATTGGGGTTGGCTCGAGACCAATTCGAAGTGAAGGTTGTAAGGGAAGGAAAGTCGGGGATTCTGGGGATGAGGAGTCGAGATGCTGTGATCAGGGTGACTCCCATAGCTCGGACGGAGAAAGCTAACTCTGAGCTAGCCGAAAAAGATGCGGTCGAAGTAGCCACAGAAGTTTTGGATAAACTGCTTAAATTGTTGGGAATAACGGGAAAAGTGGAAATGCTTTCTGACGAGATACCTCTAGCTTTGAACATCGAAGGAGAGGATTTGGGAATTTTGATTGGACGAAGAGGTCAGACTCTAGCTGCCTTAGAATATGTGACTAAGCTTATCGTGGCTGAGCGATTGAAGACCTGGTTACCACTGACTGTTGACGTGGGCGGCTATAAGAAACGCCGTCGTGATTCATTGCAAAAACTGGCTTTGTATTTGGCTGAACAGGTGAAAGCGAAACGCCAGGCTATAACTATGGAACCAATGCCTGCCGATGAACGGCGTATTATCCACCTGACTTTGGCTGATAATCCTGATGTAACAACTCATAGCATAGGTGAAGGCGAGGATAGGAAGGTGGTTATTTTGCCAAGGCAAGACTAGGCTCTTTTCCAGGGTATTCAGTTGGTGTTTAAGCCAGATTTATTGGGTTAGTTTAGCCATGTTTCGAGAAGTTAGTAGTAAGGTTGACTTTGTTCAGTTGGAAAAAGATATACTCCGCTTCTGGAAAGAGCGAAAGATTTTTGAGAAGAGCATTCAGATAAGAGAAGAAGGACCGCATTATACTTTCTACGAAGGTCCACCCACAGCTAATGGACGCCCCGGAGTTCATCATGTGCTTTCTCGTTTGTATAAGGACGTTGTCTGTCGTTACAAAACGATGAAGGGTTATCATGTGCTGAGAAAGGCTGGGTGGGATACTCATGGCTTGCCTGTTGAGCTAGAGGTGGAAAGCTCGCTTGGCTTTACCAACAAAGCTCAAATTGAAGAGTACGGAGTAGCAAGATTCAACGAGCGCTGTCGTCAGAGTGTCTTTAAGTATATCAGGGAATGGGAAGCTTTGACTGAACGTCTTGGCTGTTGGTTGGATATGGAACACCCCTATATAACCTTGGACAATAACTATATTGAATCCTGCTGGTGGATAATCAAACAACTGTGGAATAAAGGTTTGATTTATCGGGGTTATAAAGTTACGCCACATTGTCCTAGATGTGGCACATCCCTTAGTTCTCACGAGGTAGCTTTGGGTTACCGTGATGATGCCGAGGATCCGTCAGTTTACATAAAGTTCACACTCAGTCTTGATTCTCTTCAGAAGAAAAAGAAACTCTATTCTCTCCTAGCACCGCTTTATACATCAGGCAAGCTAGTCTTTCTCTTAGCCTGGACAACAACCCCTTGGACATTGCCTGGCAATACAGCCTTGGCAGTAGCTCCTCATGCTGAGTACAGCGTAGTGGAGAGCAACCAAGACTGTCTTATTCTGGCTACAATGCTTGTGGGGAAGATTGGGATACAGGGATACACCACTGTAGGAGTTGTTCGAGGCGAGGAGCTTGCGCATCTAGAATACGAGCCTTTGTTTAATCCGCAAAATTTTGCTGTGCCGCGGCTAAATTTGCCGACTCTTCAGGTCGCGGAAGCCAGAGGGAATTTGACTTATCCTGTGGTCAGCGCTGATTTTGTCTCACTAGACGAAGGCACTGGTGTAGTTCATATCGCTCCGGCCTTTGGAGAAGTTGACTTTGATCTTGGGATGGCTGAGGGGCTCGATTTTGTTCAGCCTGTGAATTTAGAGGGCAAGGTTATTGGTACCTATTCCTTTGCCGGTAAATTCGTCAAAGAGGCTGACCCTTTTATCATTGAGGATCTTAAGTCACGCGGCTTGCTTTACCGCAGTGAGAAGATTGTCCATACTTACCCGTTTTGTTGGAGATGCGACACTCCGCTCTTGTACTATGCTAAGCCAGCTTGGTATATCAGGACAACCGCAGTGAAGGACAAACTTGTGTCAGGCAACGCTGAGATAAGCTGGTATCCGGATTACATTAAGTACGGTCGTTTTGGCAATTGGTTGGAGAACAATGTTGATTGGGCTTTTTCTAGGGAGAGGTATTGGGGAACTCCGCTCAATATCTGGCGATGCTCATCTTGTGGCGATTATGAATGTGTTGGCAGTCTGGACGAATTGAGAACCCAGCCAGATTTAACCGGTTTAGCTATGCCACTGGATTTACACCGCCCTTATGTAGATGAAATAGCATTTGCCTGTCCTAAATGCAATGGTAGGATGCGGCGCGTGCCTGAGGTTATTGATTGCTGGTTTGATTCTGGAGCTATGCCCGTAGCTCAGTGGCATTACCCGTTCGAAAATGAAGAAAAGTTTAAGCAGAATTTTCCTGCTGATTTTATTTGTGAAGCTGTAGATCAAACTAGGGGCTGGTTCTACAGTTTACACGCCATAGCTACTCTGCTCTTCGATCGCCCGTGCTTTAAAAATGTTATCTGCTTAGGACACGTTGTTGATGCTCAAGGCGAAAAAATGAGCAAGTCCAAAGGCAATGTAATCGAGCCTTGGTCTGTGATTAACAATTACGGTGTGGATTCCTTGAGATGGTACATGCTGGTTTCTACTCCAGCTGAAGACAACCATCGTTTCTCGCCCAAGATGCTCGAAGAAACGATGCGTAAATTTTTGCTCACCTTGTGGAATACGTATTCCTTTTTCACCCTTTACGCAAATGTCGACCGCTTTGTCCCTCGGTCCTCGATGAGTGGTAAAAAGCAGCCCAAAGTTTTCACTGAGCTGGATAAATGGATTATCTCCGAACTTAACCGACTTGTGAAGGATGTCTCTAGATTGATGGATAGCTATAATCCTACCTCAGCGACGCGTAGGATTGAGGAATTTGTGGATAACTTATCTAATTGGTATGTGAGAAGAAATCGCCGCCGGTTCTGGAAAAGCGAGAATGATGCCGACAAACTCGCTGCCTACACTACGTTATATCAGTGTCTGACAACCTTGTCTCAGCTATTGGCTCCCTTTGTGCCTTTTATCGCTGAAGAGCTTTATCAGAATCTGGTTCGCTCTGTTAACCGTAAGGCTAAGGAAAGTGTCCATCTAACCGATTTTCCCACAGCGGATGAGAGCAAGATTGATGACAGATTAAACAAGGATGTTGAGCTAGCCATGAAAATATCCAGCTTGGGCAGGGCAGCGCGGGCTAAGACGGGAATTAAAGTGCGTCAGCCAGTAGCTAAAGCTGTGGTCAGGGTTGAGACAAAAGAAGAGAAAACAGCTTTAGAAAGACTGGCAGCTGAGATAATGGAAGAAATAAATGTCAAAGAATTCACCATATTGAGCGAGGCAGAAGAACAGGAAACATTTTCTTCAGATTTACCAGGTTATAGTGTAGCCAGAGAAGATAGATATTGGGTAGCCATAAGCACTGAGCTGACTCCTGAACTGATTGCCGAAGGGATGAGCAGGGAACTTGTCCGCTATCTTCAGAACATGCGTCGTAATGCCAAACTGAACATCACAGACCACATCAGCATATATTATCAGACAAAAGAACCGCTCATTAAAGAGGTGATGAATACGTTTGCCAACTATATTAAGCAAGAGACCTTATCTGAAGAGTTGACTGAGGGTGTGCCCCCTGATGCAGCTTATAGCGAGAAGCACCGCATCTCGAACAAGGAAGTCCTGCTGGCAATCAAGAAGCTGAATGCTTGAGGCTGAATACGAGGCACCGGATGAAGTTAAAAGCCAGACGAGCGAACAAGTTCCTTACCAGAACGTATGAACCTGCTCAGGATGTAAATCTCGATTTACACACTGCACTTAAGAGCGTGGGCGCTCCACCAGTCGAGCTGAGGTTGTTATTGTATCGTCTCCTCTGACGAAGACTATTTCTACCTTTTCGCCGATCTCGCTGCCGCGAATAGCCCGGACAAGGTCAGCGACATCCTTTATTTCCCTGCCCTTAAAGCGGATGATGACATCACCAACTCTCAGGCCTGCCTTCTCTGCTGGACTATCAGCAACCAATTGTTCAATAAGTGCACCTTTATCTACGGAGATTCCTCTCGCCGCAGCTAGTGCCCGGTCCACTGTACGCACTGATACTCCTAGCCAAGGATAGACCACCCGGCCATATCGAATCAGGTTCTCAATGATAGGTCGAGCCTCATCGCTGCTGATGGCAAAGCCCATGCCCTCTACTTCGGAAGCTACTATCTTGACGCTGGTGATACCAATTACTTCGCCCGCCATATTGACCAGCGGACCACCACTGTTGCCCGGGTTAATCGCTGCGTCGGTCTGAATCAAACCATATAGAATATTCCCTCCAACACTCACAGATACATCTAAGCGGCTAACTATACCGTCGCTAACCATTATTCCTTCGCCGAGAGCATTGCCGATAGCTAGCACCCGTTCACCCAGAGATAGTGAGCTTGACTTCCCCCAGCGGGCGTAGGGCAAAGCTGTAGCATCTATCTTTATTACAGCCAGGTCAGACAGGCTATCTGTCCCTACTATGCTCGCTGGGAAAACTCTGCCATCCAGCAGCTCTACGTAGATACTCTGGGCATTCTCCACAACATGATTGTTCGTGGCGATGTAGCCTCTGTCGTCCAGGAGTATTCCTGACCCAGCCACAGAGTCTGTATACTGACCGAACACCCCCGACTTAATCACTTCTGCAATTATGGAAACTACTGAGGGCATTACTTGCTCAACAACAGGGCAGTAATAACAGAAATCAGGCAAGAAGATAGACGTTTCGTTACCTGAAGGAAATCTCCAATTGGGATTGGTGTATGGAGTGTGATTAGTATGTAGAGACGTGTTCTCAGACTCGGGTGGGCTTGATACTGGGGAAAGAGATAGATTCAATAAAGCCCAGATACCAATGCTTAGAGTTAACGTTACCAGTATTACAACTGCTAGAGCATATTTCTTGGACATCGTGTTTATTGTGTTTATTATAGCATCGTCGTCTTTTCCGCCAAAAACTCGTTTTCAAAACCACCTAGCACTGATCTAGTTCAGATAGATTAGCGACACATGGGCTATGAAAGGACGCTATAATGGTCGCACTATGAATGTGTATAGTGAGATTCCGAGATGCAGGCGCCTGGCAAGCGTACCGGCACTAACAAAGAAAGCCAGGCAAAGACTTAAATGGTTTGATTACTATAACTCTCATGCTGAAAATGCTCGCCTCACTTGCCGTTACTTCGGCATCTCTCCTCAAACCTTCTACTGCTGGAAACGTAGATTCAACCCTCATCAATCCTGGGCCACCTCACCCCCAAGGAGTTTCTTGAGTGTTACTTCGAAAGCAAAAGAAAGGAGGCGATGTGTCACTAAGGTACTGAACGAGGACACAGACTTGACAATATAGAATACCAATTTCTATAATGAGAAAAATCTAAGTTTGCTGCGCATTTTTAAGACCGGCCTTTGTAAGTTGGCTTTCCTATAAATTCTTTCGACAAGTGGTGAGTAAGTATATCTTTGTTACTGGTGGCGTAGTTAGTTCTGTCGGTAAAGGGGTTTCGGTAGCTTCTATCGGCAAGATACTAAAAAGCCGTGGCATATCTGTCTCGGTGCAGAAGCTTGACCCTTATTTGAATGTTGACCCAGGGACAATGTCTCCTTTTCAACACGGGGAGGTCTTTGTTACCAAGGATGGTGCAGAAACTGATTTGGATTTGGGACATTACGAGAGGTTTATCGGAGTGGAGCTGACTCAGGCGTCTAACGTTACTTCTGGACAGGTCTACGCGGCAGTGATTGCGCAGGAGAGGCGAGGAGATTTCTTGGGAGGCACAATCCAGGTCGTGCCTCATGTGACCAATGAAATAAAGCGAAGAATAAAGAAAGTAGCTGAAATATCTGGGGCTGAGGTTGTCATAGTTGAGGTTGGCGGCACTGTAGGGGACATTGAAGGGCAACCATTCCTCGAAGCTATAAGGCAGATGAGAAATGATGAAGGCAGGGATAATGTGTTATATATTCATGTCACGTTTCTGCCACATATTGCTGCTACCAATGAAATAAAGACCAAGCCTACCCAGCATAGTGTCAATGAATTGAGAAGGATTGGTATTCAACCCGACGTTATATTATGTCGGAGCGATAAGGAGATACCAGAGGGGATCAAGGACAAAATATCGCTATTTTGTGACGTAGATAAGAAGGCAGTCATCCCATTGGTGACCAGCGAAACAATCTATGAGGTGCCCTTGCTCCTCGAAGATGCTGGGCTGGGAGAGTTCATAGTTAATCGGCTTGGATTGAGAGCTGGCAGGAGTAACCTGGATGACTGGCGGGATATGGTAGCTAGGTTAAAAGCGCCTAAAGAGCCTGTCATCATTGGATTGGTCGGCAAATATGTGGGGCTTCAAGACGCTTATTACTCAGTACGGGAAGCATTGTGTCATGCTGCGTTAGCTCACAATCGTGCGGTGAAAATAGAGTGGCTGGATTCAGAACACCTAGATGGTACAACCAATGACAAACTGAGGCAAGTCCAAGGCATAATTGTTCCTGGTGGCTTTGGTTATCGAGGAATTGAAGGTATGATAAAGGCTGCCAAATTCGCCCGAGAAAGGAGAATTCCTTACTTGGGTTTATGCTTAGGAATGCAGATTATGGTCATCGAGTTTGCGCGGCATGTTTTTCGTACTGACAAAGTAAATTCTACTGAGTTTGACATTAATAGTGATTATCCTGTCATAGACCTGCTTCCTGAACAGCACGGCATAGAGCAAAAAGGGGGAACTATGAGATTGGGAACTTACCCTTGTCATCTTGTAGCAGGGACATTAGCAGCGCGGGTCTATGGCACTGATGTGGTTTACGAGAGGCATCGCCACCGTTATGAATTCAACAATCGTTTCCGCCAACCATTACAAGAAGCTGGTCTTATACCCTCTGGATTATCCCCTGATGGTAGATTGGTGGAAATTACTGAATTGCGAGATCATCCCTGGATGCTTGCTTGCCAATTTCACCCTGAGTTCAAATCTCGCCCAGACGTTCCTCATCCGTTATTCTTAGGATTTATCGGAGCTGCCAAAGAGACACTGGTCGAAGGTGCTCAGAAGAGTTTACCGTTGAATTAGTAATATGAAGATATTTTTAGACACAGCTAACATAGACCAGATCCGCCATGGAGTAAGGCTGGGAGTAGTTACAGGGGTAACTACTAACCCGAGCATTGTGTCCAGGGAAGGTAAGGTTGATTATCGAAGGTTAGTGCAGCAAATCTGCGCTATCGTCCCTGGCCCAGTGTCTACGGAAGTGCTGGGGCAGGATGTTGAATCAATGGTGGCTGAAGCTAGAGAAATAGCCAAATGGGCAGACAATGTGGTGGTGAAGATACCAGCTAGTCTCGAAGGACTGGAAGCGACAGCTGTGTTAGCCCGGGAAAATATAAAAGTCAATTTCACCTTATGCTTCACCTTAAACCAGGCTATCTTGGGAGCCGAAGCCGGGGCTGCCTTTGTCAGCCCGTTTGTGGGGCGACTGGATGACATTGGCGAAGATGGTATGAAGGTGGTGGCTGATGTTGTGGAATATCTAGATTATTACCGGTTGCCTACGCAGGTTATCGCTGCCAGTATCAGACATCCTCACCATTGTTTCATGGCAGCCAAAATAGGAGCTCATATTGCAACCGTGCCTTACGAAGTCTTACTGCAGATGATAAAGCATCCTCTCACAGATATTGGCATTGAGCGTTTCAAGAATGATTGGAAGAAGGTGATGGGCGAGGAAAAGATTATACAAGCTCGCAGCAAATCGGAGAATTCGAAAAGAGGTTAGTATGTCAACACAAATGGAACTAGAAAGCAAAAATCGCGATGAGCTAGAGGCGATAGCCAAGGAGCTTGGCATCGTTGGCTACTCTAGTTTGAAGAAACCTGAGCTCATATTCCGCATTCTTCAGTCGGAAGCACAGCAGCAAGGGAATATATTCGTATCGGGCATTCTGGAAACGATCAGTGAAGGCTATGGCTTCCTGCGTCAGGACACTTTCCGCCGTGGCGCCAATGATGTCTACGTATCCAATTCTCAAATCCGCCGCTTTAACCTTAGAGACGGGGATGCTGTGTGTGGTCAGGCTAGACCTCCCAAAGAAGGGGAGAAATACTATAGCTTGCTTCGGGTGGATAGTATCAACGGGTTAGACCCTGAGCTGGCAAGAACGCGGCGCAATTTCGGTTCGTTAACGCCGACCTTCGCGAACAAGCTTATCAATCTGGAAACAACGCCCGACGAATTATCCACAAGACTAATCAATCTAGTGGCGCCGATAGGACGGGGACAACGTGGGCTCATTGTTTCCCCACCCAAGGCGGGCAAGACTGTACTTCTGCAGAAAATTGCCAACGCCATAACTACCAACTACAGCGATATTCATCTTATGGTTTGTCTTATCGGGGAAAGACCTGAAGAGGTCACCGATATGAAAAAGTCAGTCAAGGCTGAGGTTATCGGTGCTACCTTTGATGAACCGGTGGAAAGCCAGACTCGTGTTGCTGAGTTAGCACTGGAAAGAGCCAAAAGATTGGTGGAGATGGGCAAAGATGTGGTCATACTGCTTGACGGCATCACCAGGCTGACCAGGGCTTACAATCTAGCACTGCCTCCTAGCGGGCGTACTTTGTCGGGTGGTATTGACTCCACAGCTTTGTATCCGCCCAAGCGCTTCTTTGGTACTGCTCGTAATATCGAAGAAGGAGGAAGTCTAACCATCATCGCGACTTGTCTCGTGGATACGGGTAGCCGTATGGACGACCTTATATATGAAGAATTCAAAGGGACGGGCAACATGGAACTACACCTGGATAGAAAACTAGCCGAGCGAAGGATTTTCCCGGCTATAAACATTATACCTAGTGGGACACGAAGGGAAGAGCTTCTACTAGATGAGCATACCTTGAAACAAGTTTGGCTGCTCAGGCGTATAGTCAGCATGATAGAGAGTGATTCCACGAACCATGGTGAAGCTACACAAAGAATCTTAGAGCGGCTAGCCAAGACAAGGAACAATGTTGAATTCTTAGCCACACTGTCCAAGGATATCTAGGGAAAGTCATTGCTCTTTCTATTGTCCAGGCAAAGTGAAAGGTCGAAGCAGTCCCAACTGGCTAGATAAATTTAAGCTAGGTATAAAGAAAAGCCTGGGCATAAATATCTTCCTCTGCGAAAGTTGTAAGTGGAACTGGAGGACTGCTTGCCATCGTCCCGAGCGGCCTAACGCCACATGGTGTCCTGATTATGCTCGGAAGGGAAGTAAGTAGATTCTTGCCTACTTAAGCTGCTCTCTCGAAAAGTTGAGAATTCTTCGAGCCACTATCAGCATATTAATCTGTCCGGTTCCTTCAAAGATGTCATTTATCTTAGCATCGCGCATCCATTTCTCAAGTAAGTACTTACGAGAATAGCCCACTGGCCCCATAATTTCAACTGCTTTCTGCGTAATCTTGGTCACAGCAAGACCAGCCTTTGCTTTAGCTATTGATGATTCTAAGTTATTGGGTTGGAACTGGCTCATCATCCACAAAGCTCGCAAGGCAAGTAGCTTGGCTGCCTTATAGTTCGCTTCCATTTCCATTATATCCCGCTCTAGAGCTGTGAGCTTCTGTTTGGGTATGCCATAGCGTATTTTTATACCCTCCTTTTCCAGAGTTTCTTTAACAAAATCCAGGGCAGCACGCCCAACACCTAAAGCCTGAACGGCGATAATAGGTCGTGTGACATCAAAGGTTGCCATGGCACCTTTGAAGCCTTTGTCTTCAGACTTATCTGCCTTTTTGACTTCCGGGCTGCCCAAGACGTTGCCCAAGGGAATACGGCAATTATCGAAAATGACGGTAGCTGTATCACTGGCTTTGATACCTAGCTTTTTTTCCAGCTTTTCTACTCTCATCCCGGGAGTCCCTGCTGGTACCACGAAGGCTTTCATACCAGCCCGTCCTGCTGATTTATCCACAGTAGCCCAGACCACTATAAAACCATTGGAATCTTCCAGAGCTCGTTTGCCCATGGTAACGAAAATTTTTTCACCATTAAGGACCCATTCGTCGCCATCACGCACGGCGGTGGTGGTAATAGCAGCGGTGTCTGAACCACAGCCAGGCTCGGTCATAGCCATGGCTCCCCATTTCGGCTCCCCTTCGTTGAATTTGCCTAGGAAGCGCTGCAGATGCTCTTTTGTGCCCGAAGCAAAAATGGCAGCACCTCCCAGCCATGGTCCAGGGAGGCACAAAAAAAGTCCTGCGTCTCCCCAGCACAGCTCTTCGATTCTCAGAGCTGATGTTATATCCATGCCCAGTTCGAAGATACCTTCCCCTCTTTTCTTCCATGCCAGATTAATGAGTTCCTGCGGGCTTTCGTGTTCATGTTCATCGTAGTAACGACTTATGGGACGAAATAACTCCTCGGCAGCTTTGTGTGCTTTCGTTATTGCTTCTTGTTGCTCTGGTGTCGGTTCAAAATCTATCATCGTGCAGTACCTCCTTAAACTATAGCCATGCCCTCAAAAGTGGCAAACCCTCGACCATTCCTCAACCAAAGTTCCACTGGGTGCTCGCGGACGTATCCATGTCCACCCAGAATCTGTACAGCGCGGTCTGTCACCATCACCACCATATCGTCAGCATATAATTTCACTAAGGAAGCCTCTTTAGTGGCATCTTCCTTTCGGTCAAGTTTCCAGGCAGCTTCCCAGGTCATTAGTCTGGTAGCGTCAATTTCAATCGCCATCTCCGCAAGCATAAAGGCGATTGCCTGGCGAGAAGCAATAGGCTCGCCGAAGGCAACGCGTTCCTTGGCATAGTCCCTCGAATATTCGAAGGCAGCCCTGGCCACTCCTGTAGCCATTGCTGACAACGCTACACGGGAACAATTTATGATGCGATTAAAATCACATCCGTTCTGTTCACCTAATCGGCTCTCCTTAGGAACACGGCAATTTTTCAGTCTAAGCTCATATGTGGCTAGAGCTTTTATACCCATATTCTTCTCTCGCTCACCTATTTCCAACCCTTTTGTACCTTTTTCTACAATGAAACCCTGAGTGCTCCCATTTTCTTTGGCACAGACAAGTAATAGTTTGGCATCTGCAGCGAGGGGTACATAGCACTTCTCGCCGTTAAGAGCATATTCATTGCCCTCGAGTCGAGCAGTGGTTGAAAGAGAGTGAGGGTCGAAATCAAAGCGCGGCTCAATAAGCGCGAGACTAACTGCTCTGTATGTCTCGCCACAAACCAGCGGCAAGTATTTCTTTTTTTGCACCTCGGTGCCCATCTCTAGGATGGGATAGGCAAACAAAGCTGGACAAAGAATATGCATTGCAATGGAGAGGTCACCCCAGGCTAGTTCTTCACTTAACAGTGAACCTGTGATTGCTGAATGCCCGCCACCGGCCCCGCCGTACTCTTCAGGTATGTTGCTTGATATTAGCCCCATCTTCCACGCCGTATCTATCAGGCTATCAGGGATGTCACCAGTTTCGTCACATTGTCGGTATACTTTGCGCATTTCCTCGCTGGCAAACTGTCTTACCATGCTTATGATCATTTTTTGTTCTTCTGTTGGACTAAACGAAATCATCTCATACTCTCCTTTCCATAGACGCTTGCTATCTTCAACTTAGTCTAAATATCGTAAATCCGCATAGCACTACGAAATGCTTACGATTACTACAAAGTCAAATATTATAAAGAGAGCAGCAAAAAATTTCAAAAAATTACAAATTCGCGCCACTAATAATCAACAGGCTGCAACTACCTCAGAGATTCATTCAGATAAGGTGTGTTCCAACTCAGGATATTGTAAACACAACACGAAAGCCTGCAGGAGCTGGCTAGCTTAACGACTTTGGTGGCATATTTGGCAACTTTTCCAGAGCTCTTTACAGAGCTATAGCAGTTTGACAGTTGCTAAAGTGTTAGCTATGATGATGCCTTCCCTCAAAAGTTCATACTGGAGCAATGATTAGGAGGTTTCATGATTAGATCAAGATTGTGCGACTTAGTTGGCATCAAATATCCCATTATACAAGCCGGGATGGGTCCTTTCAGCAATAATAATCTTTGTGTGGCTGCAGCAAACGCAGGAGTTCTTGGATTGCTTTCCACAAGCGGTGTTTTTAATAAGGATGATCAACCGTGGATTTACAAAGCATTTGTGGAGACAGGAGACGCTAATCCTGATGATGATATAGCTACAGTTATAGAGAAGGTAATAAAACGAACGTATAAGTTGGTCAAAAATCAAGGTGGTATTTTCGGCATCAATGTGATGGTCTCAAACGAGGTTTTGCAGTTTTCGCACGTTATAATTGACACTGCTATCAAGGTGTGCGCAGAAAATCCTGATATTAAGAAGTGCTTTAAAGTAATCTTTACATCGGCTGGTGATCCCTTGGGTTGGAGAGACAAAATAAAGGGCGCAGGATTTATATGGATGCATGTTGTTCCATCTGTCAGGGGTGCTTTGCGTTGTAGGAAAGCTGGCGTGGATGTAATAGTAGCTTCTGGTCACGAGGGTGGTTTTCATGTCTCGTGGGAACCTGTCCATTCTATGGTTTTATTGCCGGCTGTGGTGGAAGCGGTATCTGACAGTCAAACTTTGGTCGTTGGGGCAGGTGGGTTCTGCGATGGCAAGACATTGGCGGCAGCGCTAATTATGGGCGCAGATGGTGTGCAAATGGGGACTCGCTTTCTAGCCACACAGGAAAGCGATTTTCATCAGATTTGGAAACAAGCAGTTGTAGAGGCAGGCGACAGAGCAACGCTTGTAGCCCGCGGGTTTGTTGGACCTGCCCGGTGGTTGAAAACACCACGAAGCTTCGAGCATGTCAAAAATACTATCCAGAAATCGCCTGGAGTGTTTCTGGGGACTCCTGACGACTATACAACCATTGACATGTCCTTGATCCAGTATGAGATTGAGTCAATAAAAGCTGTTTACGAAGGCAACAAAGAAAAAGCGCTCATGGCTGCCGGCGAAGTAGCTCAGCGAATCAACGATATGCCCAAAGTCAGCGAAGTCGTGAAGAGAATCGTGGAGGAAGCGGAAGCTATCCTACGCAGCGCTCCACAGAAGCTTCTAGCCTGAAGCTTGTACTCTCTTATTTAATTGACATAAAAGCTGACACCTTCTAAAATCAGGCAGGTGGCTGTTAAGTGACTGGTGACGAACTTAGGCAAGCTTTTCTGAGTTTCTTTCAAGACCGGGGACACAAGATCATCCCTAGTTCGTCTCTAGTGCCTCGTAATGACCCAACTCTGCTATTGACTAGCGCCGGCATGGTGCAAATTAAGCCTTATTTCTTGGGATTAGTGACGCCGCCCAGCCCCCGTTTGACTTCATGTCAGAAATGCTTTCGCACTACTGACATAGATTCGGTGGGTGATAGTAAGCATCTCACTTTCTTTGAGATGCTAGGTAATTTCAGCGTTGGTGATTACTTCAAAAAAGAAGCCATTTCTTGGGCTTGGGAGTTCGTGACGCGGCATCTGCAGTTACCGAGAGGGCGACTCTGGATAACTATTTATCATGACGATGACGAAGCCTACAGTTGTTGGCGGGATATCGGCATCCCGTCCGAAAGAGTACTGCGATTCGGAGAGAAGGATAACTTCTGGGGTCCTGTTGGTGATTCTGGACCATGTGGGCCGTGCAGCGAAATTCATTACGACATCGGCGAAGAATTTGGCTGCGGTAAATCTGAATGTAAGCCTAATTGCGACTGTGGTCGCTTCTCCGAAATCTGGAATCTGGTGTTCATGCAATACAACCAGGATAGACAAGGACGTCGTACTCGTCTGCCTAAGCCTAATATTGATACTGGGATGGGGCTGGAGAGGACTCTAGCGGCTATTGAGGGCAAGCCCTCTCCTTACGAAACAACTTTGTTTTCTTCCTTGATAGACCAGATTTGCCGCCTCTCGGGCAAAGAGTACGGTCGGGGTGACAGCACCGACCGGGCTATCCGAATCGTAGCCGAACACTCGCGAGGTATCGCCTTTCTAATCGCCGACGGTGTGATGCCGTCTAACGAAAGTCGAGGCTATGTTTTGAGGCGAATACTCCGGCGGGCTTCCGTTTTCGGTAGAAGGCTCGGTCTGGACAAGCCTTTCCTCGGTGAGGTTGTTCAACTTGTCATTAATGCCATGAGCCATGTATATCCTGAGCTTTCAGCCAATCGGCATCTTATTACAGAGATAGTAAGGGTCGAGGAAGAAAAGTTCAGTAGTACCCTAGATACCGGACTTAGTCTTGTTGAGAAGTTTATTGGTGAAGCGTTAGCTAAAGGAGCGGAGAAGCTAACAGGGGAGGAAGTGTTCAGAGTTTACGACACTTATGGTTTTCCTCCAGAGCTAACGGCTGAGATTGCAAGGGAAAAGAATCTCTCTGTGGACTGGGAAGGTTTCCAAGCTGAGATGGAGAAGCAGCGGAAAACAGCTAGGGCTGCAACCAGGATGACATCCATAGGAATAGGCGCTATCCTATCGTCTAAGGTACCTGCCACAAAGTTTGTTGGCTACCAGAAATACAGTTCGAAAGCAAAGGTCCGCGATATGATAGCCAACGGCAGCTCTGTACGCATTGCAGGTGAAGGTGCTGAGGTTGATGTAATACTTAATAGAACTCCTTTCTATGGTGAGATGGGTGGGCAGGTAGGCGATACTGGCGAAATCAGCGGTTCGAAGGGGAGGGTGACCATTACGAATACAGTTAGGGCTCCTTCGGATGTGATAATACATAGAGGAAAGATAATCCAGGGCAGTGTATCTGTTGGCGATGAGGTGGAAGCTAGAATAGACGTGGCTCGGCGTCTCGATATCGCTCGTAACCATACAGCTACTCATCTCCTGCAGGCTGCTTTGAGAAAGACTCTGGGCAGCCATGTTTATCAGAAAGGTTCGCTGGTCGAGCCAGACAGATTCAGATTTGACCTCTCCCATTTGACGCCCGTATCTCAGGATGAACTCCAGGAAATTCAAAGGCAGGTCAATGAATGGATACGCCAAGATCTGAAAGTAGAGGCAAAAATTCTGCCTTACAGCCAGGCTATTGCCGAGGGCGCTATTGCCTTGTTCGAAGAGAAGTATGGAGAAGAAGTTCGTATGCTCCAAATCGGGCAGCCAGCGATAAGTAAGGAACTCTGCGGTGGCACGCATGTGAAGTCAACGGGGGAAATCGGCATGTTTTTGATAACCAGTGCGGGTAGCATTGGCACGGGGCTGCATCGAATTGAAGCAGTGACGGGAAGGAGAGCCGAATCTTTAATCGAATCTCGCTTGACTGCTTTACAGAACGTGGCTCAAGAGGTAGGAAGCTTGCTGGAAGAAACTCCTGCCAAGGTAAAAGCTCTGATGGAGGAATTGGAGGCAGAACGGAAGAAGGCGCTTTCATTAGAAAGGGAACTCTCGAAGAGATTAGCAGAGGAGCTGCTTAAACAAACTGAACAGGTAAGCGGAGTCACGGTTCTAGCTGCCAGGGTGCCAGCGCTGACCATGTCTGTTCTCAGAGAAATGGGTGATGTACTGAGAGACAAGCTAAAGAGCGGCATAGTTGTTTTGGCTACAGTCTATAATAGCAAGCCAAGCTTCCTAGCCATGGTGACTCCCGACCTTGTAGCTAAAGGATTTCACGCCGGAGAGGTCATCAATGAGGTAGCTAAGGTTACTGGTGGGGGTGGTGGTGGCAAACCGACCATGGCTCAAGCTGGCGGAAAAGACGCCAGCAAGATTGATGAAGCTCTGAGGTTGGTCAAGAACATAGTTGTCGCCAAGACTACAAAGCTGGGGTAAAGAATAGTAAACCATACTTCGCTTAATCGGAGTGCCGATTAAATTGGAAAAAGTGAGTATGAGATGCGTAGCTTAGGGTTGGATGTGGGAGATAAGAGAACCGGGGTGGCTATAAGCGACCCCAAAGGAATTTTAGCTACTCCTTTGAGTGTGCTTGCCAGTGAAGATGAAGATGCTCTTATAGATGAGGTTCTCAAGCTTGTCGGACAATACAAGGTGGAGCAGATTGTAGTTGGACTGCCTCGCCGGTTGAACGGGAGTATGGGAAAGCAAGCCAATAAGATAGCTACTTTCGCCGACAAGTTGTCATCGCGAGCCAGGCAAAGTCATTCCCGCGAGGTTAATGTGCGCCTATGGGACGAGCGGCTGTCCACCAAAGCTGCCCAGCACTTGAGAGCAGAGGCTGGTCACCAGAAAGGGAAAGCGCACTCCAGGTCAAAGAAAAGAAAGCAAGAAAGTAGCGTGTCAACGAAAGCTCAAATAGATGCCATGGCGGCAGCCTTTATTCTCCAGGGCTTCCTGGATAGCCAGCGTTTGACCACTAGCGAGGAAACGTAGCAGTGCCCAAGTATATTGGACTCATCGGTTATCCTCTTAAGCATTCTGTCTCTCCTTATTTCCAGCAAGTAGCTCTAGATTATTATCAACTCGATATTCGCTATGAAGCCTGGGAGGTAACCTCAACCCAACTACAGGACATTATCAATAGCTTAAGAAAACCTCATAATATTGGTGCTAATGTGACCACTCCTTACAAGGAAGCAGTTTTACCCTTACTAGACGAAGTTGACCATCTGGCAAGTTCCATCGGTGCTGTCAATACTATAGTCAAGAAAGGTGATAAACTTTTAGGTTTCAATACTGATGCTTATGGTTTCATCGAAGCGTTAGTCAAAGAAGGACACTTTGCTCTGGAAGGAAAGCGGGTGGTTATCCTGGGTGCTGGTGGTGCTGGCAAGGCGGTAAGTTTTGCCTTGTTGCAACACAAAATAGCTTCATTAGCTATCACCGATGGTATCTTTGAGCGCGCCCAGGCACTAGCTGAACACTTGGTGAAGTATATTAAGGTTCAACCATGCTCCATGCTTGGAAAGCCAGACGTCTCAGCTTTCCCTTGGCAGAATGTAAGCCAAGTCAAAACTTTTAGCGACTGCGATTTAATCGTCCATTGCACCACCATAGGTATGAAACATAGCCCGCAAGAAGGAGAATCGCCTTTAACCTGGGATGTGATTCCTAGGAGCGTCTTGGTGTATGACATAGTATATAACCCGCCGTTAACGCCGCTGCTAAAGCTGGCTCAAGAAGCTGGCGCTCGTATACTTGGCGGCTTGGCTATGCTAGTATATCAAGGAGCAGCCTCTTTTGAATTATGGACAGGGAAGGAAGCTCCGATTGATATAATGTTCAATAAGGCTAAAGAAATATTGACAGGAGGAAAGGCGTGAAGAAAAAGAAGGGCATCATTATCACTGTATGCGTGTTAGCGTTGGTGGCGGCGATACTGGTTCCTCTCTTCTTAATTCCCAGGCCCGCAGTAAAAAAAATCGCGGTGATACCGCTCACTGGCACTATTACTATGGAAGGTTCTTCATCATATTCTGGCTCGACGATTACCCCGGACTTGGTAGAAAGTTATCTGAGGCGGGCAAAGGAAGACGCAGCGGTCAAGGCGGTTGTCCTTCGTATAGAGAGCTCCGGCGGTGAGATAGCTTCGTGCCAAGAAATCCTGTGGCAAATAGAAAGGTTTAAAGAAGCAAAACCTGTTGTGGTATGTATGGGAGGCACGGCTGCTTCGGGTGGCTATTATATCTCAAGCAAAGCCAACAAGATTGTGGCTTTGCCCAGCACGCTGACAGGGAGTATTGGGGTTATCTCGGCGGTGATTAACATCGAGGAGCTTTTGGAGAAGTTGGGCATCAAGATAGAGATTTTCAAAGGTGGAGAGTATAAGGACATGTATAGGGGCTTCAGGGAGCTGACGCCAGAGGAAAGGGTGATCATGAAAGAGATGGTTGACGAGTATTATGAGCAGTTTGTGGAAGTGGTGGCTGAAGGCAGGGGATTAAGCAAAGAGGATGTCAGGGCTCTGGCTACGGGGCAAGCCTACACCGGTACCAAAGCTAAAGAATTGGGTCTAGTTGATGAACTGGGCGATCTCGATAAAGCTATAGACCTAGCTTTAGAACTAGCTGGGCTGGAGGAGGCAATGGTGGAATATTATCGCCCGCCCAGATTCACTTTATGGTCGCTATTAGGGCTTGTTGATGCGATAAAGATGAGAATCTCAGGGTTCAGCGCCCAGGATATACTTTTGTTGGAGATTCTCAGCCACAGTTACCGGCAGCCGCTCTTTCTCTATTTGAGCTAATCCAGGTCACGGAAGTGTTGCTATTTCTGTGTGCTCCCAGTTATAGTTAGAGTCAAATTTGTGGGGTTAATCAATGGGGCAGTTTCGTTTTCTCACCGCTGGAGAATCCCATGGCAAGGCGCTGGTAGCCATAGTTGAGGGGATGGTGGCAGATCTTCCTCTGGAGGAAAGCTACATCAACAGAGAGCTCAAACGGCGTCAGCAGGGCTATGGGCGCGGTCCGCGCATGAAGATTGAAGAAGATAAGGTGGAAATCATATCTGGCGTTCGCTATGGGCGCACTATTGGCAGTCCCATTGCTCTACTTATCACGAATCGAGATTGGCAGAACTGGCAGGAACAGCTAAGCATTTCTCCGGTCGAGAAAGAGGCTGAGACTGTAACCTGTCCTCGCCCCGGGCATGCTGACCTGGCTGGAGTGACTAAGTATGGACTCAAAGACATCAGACCGATCATAGAGAGAGCCAGCGCTCGGGAAACTGCCGTCAGGGTAGCTGTGGGAGCCGTAGCCAGGAGATTCTTGGAAGAATTGGGCGTCGTCATTCATAGTCACACGGTGGCAATCGAGCAGCATCGCTGGAACATGACTGAAAGAAGCCCTATAGACTGGCAGCGAGTAGAAGCTTCACCGGTTCGTTGTGCTGATGCCAGATTGGAAAAGGTCATGATGTCAGCCATTGACGAGGCTAAAGCTAAAGGAGACACGTTGGGTGGCGTTTTTGAAGTAATTGCCAGTGGCGTTCCCGTCGGGCTGGGCAGCCATGTCAGCTGGGATCGTCGTCTCGATGGTCGGATTGCTCAAGCCATAATGAGCATCAACGCAATCAAAGGAGTGGAAATCGGAGCAGGGTTCGCGTTAGCCGAACTCGAAGGCTCACAGGCTCATGATGTCATTGAGCCTGTTCCTTCTGAAGTTGTGAGCAAAGAGAAGCGACCACTCCCTTGGCGGCGTGCTACCAATCGTGCTGGTGGCATAGAGGGAGGCATGAGCAATGGTGAGGACATCATAGTTAGGGCAGCAATCAAGCCTATTGCTACTTTGACTGATCCTTTGCCTTCTATAGACCTTCGCACTGGCAAGGCCGCCCGAGCTCACTATGAGCGCAGCGATGTTTGTGTTGTTCCTGCTGCTGGAGTGATCGGCGAAGCCATGCTGGCTATAGTTCTGGCTGACGCCTGTCTAGAGAAATTCGGCGGCGACAACCTAAAAGAAACCCTGAGCAATTACCGTAACTATCTAGGCGGTATATGCCAAGCCTAGCTAGCACAATCCTGTAGCCAGGGGTTGCATCGGCGCTCGTCGCCAATGGTGGTGGGTGGTCCGTGACCGGGATAAACAACGGTGTCATCAGGCAAAACCATAAGTTTTTCCTGAATGCTTCGCAGGAGGCGTTCGTGACTGCAGCCGGGAAAATCGGTTCTGCCCACACCGCAGTTAAATAGAGTATCACCGCTAAAGACCACTCCCTGCCCGAGAAGGCAGATCCCGCCGGGACTATGTCCCGGAGTATGGAGGACTTCAAATTGTAGATCACCGATATTTATGCGGTCGCCGTCCTTGAGAAACCTATCTGGCTGAAGGGGTGACCTGAATGGGCTGAGCCTCAGCGAAGTTAGCAGGCGCATAGCCGTAGTGGACAAGAGTTGTACCTCAGCCTCGTGGATAGCAAACTCGGCATTGGTTTTTTCCTTGACCTCGCGCAAGGCACCAATGTGGTCAACATGGGCATGGGTTACCACCATCAAAGCTATAGACAGTCCCGTTTGGCGTACCGTTCTCAAAATAGCTCCAGCTTCAGCACCGGGGTCAATAATCAGCCCTTGCTTGGTGGAGGGCGAGCCAACGATATAGCAATTAGAGGCGAAGGGACCAACTACAAGCACTTTTAGAATCATTTACTCTCCAGCCGCTTTCTGTAGTTGAACCTGCCAAGTATAGCACGAATTTGCATCTGCGTAAAAATTTCGCCAACCGAAGTCATTGAGCTTGAACGTAAATGACGATTTTGACAAAGTTGGTAGTTCTGAGATACCTTATTCCTAGTAGGTTCTAGGGAGGCTGGGCAGTAATGGGTCGAAAGAAAGCGTCAAATGAGCGAACAAGCAACAATGCGGGCTTGGATACAAGCTTGTGGAATGTGTTGGACAGCATAGAAGACAAGCTTTTCTTAATAGACAAGGAATATCGCATTAACTTCGCCAACTTAGCTACGAGACGAGGCTTGCCAGAAGACAAGCAGCTCATTGGTAAGCATTGCTACGAGGTCTTTGAAGGTAGGAACGATCCCTGTGGCCCTCCCTTATGGAAATGTCCCCTTATGAAGGTACTCCAAACGGGTGAGCCAGCAACGATTATTTCTCCTGATCAGGCTCTTGGTGTTGGGACAGCGTCTAACAAGTATGTTAAGCTCACTGTTTTCCCCTTTAAAGATAGCCAGGGCAATGTTAGCACGTTTGCTGAGATGAGGAGGGATGTCACTGCGGAACGGGAGCTGGAGAATCAAATTCTGAGGCGTCATCATCACCTTCACGCTTTGAATCGAATTTCGAGCGCTACCAGTGGATTGTGGGACTTGGATGCTATTCTGAATATAGGTCTGGATACCGTGCTGGAGATCCTCGGTGCTACTACGGGTGGAATACTACTGCTTGATGAGCAAACTCGGTTGCTCAGCTACCGGGTGTATCGTGGTCTATCCGCTCAATATGTTGAGCAAATGAAGATGAGTCTGGGCGAAGGAGTAGCTGGGAGAGTAGCCCAAACTGGGGAGCCTATGGTGTTGGAAGATATTTCTACTGACCCGCATGCTGCTCACCCAGATCTGGTGAGCACCGAAGGACTTAAAGGGTTTGTCAGTGTCCCCTTGAAAGCTAAAGATAGGGTTGTAGGTGTGATGAATGTAGCAGCCCATGTGCCAGGGCAATTTTCGACAGATGACATGTACCTCCTAAATTCCATCGGCTGTCAGCTTGGCACGGCTATCGAACAAGCCAAGTTATACCAGAGATTGGAGCTAGGAAGAGAAAGATATCGGATTCTACTTCAGCATGCTTTAACTGCTCAAGAGGAAGAACGGAAGCGAATCGCCCGTGAGTTACATGATGAGACCAGCCAAGCTCTTACCAGCTTAACCTTGAATCTTCAAGCCGCCATAACTAAGGCGGAAACCGATAGGGTTGTAGACGCTGATTTTATCGGCAGGCTCCGAAAGATACAGTCTCTGGTAGTTCATACTCAAAACGAGATAGCAAAGCTGATGAGAGAACTCCGCCCCACTTTGTTGGACGAGCTGGGATTAGCTGCAGCTATCAATCGCTATGCCAAGGATAATCTGGAACCTTTGGGGACGAAGGTATTCACAGAATTCAAATTGCCGGAAGAGCGATTGCCTGCGGAAGTCGAGGTTACGCTTTTCCGCATCGCTCAAGGGGCAATAGGCAACATTCTGGAGCATGCAGAGGCAAAGAATGTCTCTATCAGATTGGAATGTGATGCTGGTGAATGTGTGCTAGACGTTAAGGATGATGGCAAAGGTTTTGATGTTAGCAAGCTCACTAGGGTGGATAAAAGTGGTCGGGGAGCAGGTTTGTTCACTATGAAAGAGAGAGCACGTTTAGTGGGCGGTGAGTGTAGCGTTAAGTCCCAGCCAGGAAAGGGAACATGGGTTACTGTGAAAGTTCCGCTGAGGGGATTTATGTCAGATGCAGGAGATAAAAGTACTGATAGTGGATGACCATACCCTAGTGCGGGATGGAATCCGTACTCTATTGGGACTGATTACTAATATAAAAGTAGTTGGCGAGGCTACGAACGGAAAGGAAGCTTTAGAGAAGGTTAAAAAGCTTGCCCCAGATGTGGTGCTTATGGATCTTGCCATGCCTATTATGAGCGGACTAGAAGCAACGCGGAGGATACGCAAAAGATTTCCGAGAACAAAGGTGCTGGCGCTTACCCAATACGAGGACAGGGAGTATATCGTCCCGACTATTGAAGCGGGAGCACGTGGCTTCATTAGCAAGACAGCAGCGTTTTCGGAGCTTGCCTCAGCCATCCAGGCTGTATATCAAGGAGGCTCTTTCCTATCTCCTATGGCCGCAGCGGCTATCATTGAGGAATGCCAGCAAAAAGCCACTGCCGAAAGCGAAAAGGACGCTTATCAACGGCTGACTGATAGAGAAAGAGAGATGCTTAAGCTAGTTGCCGACGGGTATACTGCCAGGGAGATAGCAGATATGCTAGTCATCAGCTTGAGAACAGTAGAAACACACAAAGCCAACCTGATGAAAAAGCTGAATATCCATAATAAAGCCGACCTTATCAGGTTTGCTATACGTAAAGGCATTATCACTGTGTAAGGATGCTAGCACGCTGTTCTCATTTTCGCTTCTAATCTACGAGTTTTCCGCATCGCAAAATAAGGGTAGTCCAGCCAGAATTTCCGAACAAAATTTATACTTATTACGAAGATTGCCTCTTTTGCATCTCTTCAAAGCAGACTACCATATTACTAGGAGCATCTACCAGGACAGGATTATGGATAATAAGGTTAAAAATTATCGAACTAGTCAAACCAAGAAAACCCGTAGCTGGCGGACGCTTATTCCACCCTGCCAGGTAGCCTGTCCGCTACATATGGAGATCGGTGAGTATGTTGACTTGGTTGCCCAAGGAAAGGTGATGGAGGCACTGCAGGTCATCAGGGAAGGCAATCCCTTTCCTTCTATCTGCGCTTACGTCTGCACCCACCCCTGTGAGGATGCCTGCCGCCGCAGCCAGGTAGATAAACCCATTGCCATTCGGGCGTTAAAGAGGTTCGCTGTAGAATTCGGAGGTGACAGGGCACAACTTCTGGAAGCTGAGACTACACAGAGTGAAAAAGTAGCTGTAGTTGGGTCAGGCCCAGCCGGTTTAGCTTGTGCTTACTATCTCAGGAAGCTTGGTTACCCCGTAACAATCTTCGAGGCCTATTCTGAGCCAGGAGGTATGCTCCGGGTAGGTATTCCTCAGTACCGCCTTCCTCGGCATGTAGTAGATACCGAGGTGCAAAGATTGATTCAGATGGGGGTGGAGATTAAGACGAATACACGAGTGATATCGCTGGACCTGCTGTTTGATATGGGGTACAAAGCCATCTTCCTTACTGTGGGCGCTCACCAGAGCCTGAGAATGGGGATAGAGGGGGAAGATAGCCCTGGGGTGATAGATGGAGCGACCTTTCTGCGGGAGGTGAATCTTGGGCTTAAGCCCTCGTTGGGGGAAAGGGTTGGTGTAGTGGGTGGGGGGAATGTAGCTATTGATGCTGCACGAGCAACAGTTCGGCTGGGGTCAAAAAAGGTGAGTATCCTGTATCGTCGTAGCCGGGCAGAGATGCCAGCCAGCCCCAGCGAAATCGAGCAGGCTCTTGAAGAAGGCGTGGAAATTATGTTTCTGGTAGCGCCGATGAAGGTGAAGAGGGCAGATGGGCGGCTTGATGTAACCTGTGTGAAGATGGAGCTTGGCGAGCCTGATGCTGGAGGCAGGCGGCGTCCGGTGCCCATCCCGGGTAGTGAGTTCACTATAGAATTTGATACCTTGATTACAGCCATCGGTCAGGCACCTCAGCTCTCTGAAGACTTCCGTCTGCGCATCGGTCGTGGCAGCACCATTCAGGTTGACCCGGTCACACTTACGACCAATCGGTTAGGGGTCTTTGCCGGCGGGGATGCTGTGACAGGTCCAGCGACCGTGACTCAAGCATTAGCCAGCGGCAGGCAAGCAGCTTTTCGTATTGATGATTACCTCCGACATAGATACCCTCGAGTGGAGAGAGAAGCAGAGCCAGCTTTACTGGGTGAACTGTCCGCCCGGACGATAGAGATGATAAGGAAAGTTGAACGGCTTGAGCCTCCGCTTGTTCCTCCTGAAGCCAGAACAAAGGAATTCACAACTGTGGAACTCATTTATGACTGGGAGTCAGCTGTTAACGAAGCTCGGCGCTGTCTCCGCTGTGGCATGGGAGCCGAGATTCTGTTCCAGGATAAGTGCGCCACTTGTCTTACCTGCCTGCGGGTTTGCTCTTACCATGTGCCCTACCTAGATGGTGGCGGGAATATCCAGATACCGGCAGAGCAATGTCTAGCCTGTGGCATATGTGTTGCAGAATGCCCAGCCAGAGCCATAATTCTGCGGAAGCCGTACGATCGCAGACATATTGATGAGGAATTGGAACACGCCCTCAAATCTGCGACAGAGTCGAAGTCCAAGCCGTTAATCATTGGCTTCTGCTGCCAGTACGGGCTATTTGGGACAGGCACGCTGGCTGGGTTGTGGCGGGAAAGCAAAGCTGGCATCTGGATAGTGCCTGTCTTCTGTGTGGCTAAACTGGAGGAAGGACACGTGTTGCAGGCGTTCGAAATGGGAGCGGAAGGAGTTTTTATCGCCGGATGCGGCGAACAATGTAGTCGGGAAAATACTGCCTTCTGGGTTCTTCAGCGAGTGGAAAAAGTTAAAAAGGTGCTGTCACAAGTTGGTCTTGAGCCAGAGCGATTGCAGACTTTCAATCTTCGTACTGTCGAGATGGATGTTGCTGAGGCTCTGGACAATTTCACCGAGCAAATAGGAAGGCTGTGCTTGGCTTCAGTAATAAAGCAGGAGGTGAAAAGTTGATAGTAGCAGAACAGAAGCCCGTAGAGGAGATCAGGCAGGTTATCTCTCCTTACGAGAAAGTGTTGCTCCTTGGCTGTGGCACTTGTATGACAGTTTGCGGCGCCGGCGGAGAGCAAGATGTCTCTTTTCTGCACAGCGCGTTACGATTGGCTCTAACAAGGGGTGGCGGCGGTAGTCACAGTTTTTTGGAATACACTGTGAAAAGGCAATGTGATTTTGAATTTCTAGACCTTATCAAGGACAAGGTCAAAGAAGTGGATGCCATACTTTCGTTAGGTTGTGGCATCGGTGTGCAAGTTGTAGCTGAGCGTTTTCCTGACATCCTTGTTTTGCCCGGCATTAATACCTCGTTCATGGGTATGGCTAAAGAATGGGGGGTCTGGGATGAGCGCTGCGCTGCCTGTGGCGATTGCCGCTTGGCGGAGACGGCTGGCATTTGCCCCATCACCAGGTGTACCAAAGGGATGCTCAACGGTCCCTGTGCTGGCACAAAGAATGGGAAATGTGAAGCAAACAAAGAGATGGACTGTGCCTGGGTTCTCATTTACAAGCGGCTGGAGAGGTTGCAGCAGTTGGACAAAATACGCCGATATTATCCTCCCAGGAATTTCCGCGTTATCCCTCGACCACGAAGAATTGTTAAAAAAGCTGAGATTACCACAGGAGGGAACAATGCCTAACTCACTTTTTGAAGAAAAACTTAATTCTGGAGAGTTCTTGGTGACCACGGAGATTGGTCCTCCGAAAGGGGCGGACGTTTCAGAGATGATTCACCATATAGATATGCTCAAAGACAAGGTTGACGCCATCAACGTCACAGACCATCAGAGCTCCGTGATGCGTTTTCCCTCCTTGGGCGGTTGCCTGCTGGTGAAGGAGCGTGGTGGAGAGCCCATCTTGCAAGTGACTTGCCGCGACCGTAACCGTCTGGCGATTCAAGCTGATCTTCTTCTGGCTTATTCCCGAGGCATCAGGAATGTGCTTTGTCTCACAGGAGATTCTGTTGATGTCGGCGACCACAAGGAAGCCAAACCTGTCTTCGACCTAGATTCGGTGCAGCTCTTGAAGTTGGCTAGGACTCTGGAGTCAGGTCGGGATCTGACCGGGAACGAACTTAAGGGGGCGCCGCAATTTTGCCTTGGCGCGTCAGTCCATCCTGAAGCGGACTTCATAGAACCCCAGCTAGTGAAATTCGAAAAGAAAGTTGCCGCCGGGGCACAATTCTTCCAGACTCAGGGTATATTTGATATAGCTAGTCTGCGTAGATTTATGCAATACGCCTCTCAGTTCCCGGTCAAAATCCTGGCTGGCATTATCGTGCTCGCCTCAGCCAAGATGGCTCGGTATATGAATGATAATGTTCCCGGTATAATCGTCTCCCAAGCAGTCATTGATGAGCTAGCTAGCGCCGAGAAAGGCAAAGGACTTCAGAAAGGAATTGAAATTGCTGCCCGGTTAATAAAAACGATAAGAGAAGAAAACTTATGCTGTGGTGTTCACATCATGGCGGTAGGTAATGAAAAAGTTGTACCTGATATTCTGGAGGCAGCTCAACTGGTCGGGGTACACCGGTGAGCGTTTTGCCCAAAGAAGATAGCCGTGGTCGGTCGGCTAATCAAGAATCTTTAAAAAGGAGAGAGAGTATGGAAAGGAAGCTCTTGATCGTGGATGATGAGCCCGATTTCGTCGAAGCTTTACGCAGGACTTTGGAAGCTCGGTCCTACCGGGTAATTACTGCCACTAGCAAGACACAATGTCAGGAACTGATGAAAGAAGGTCCGGACATTGTTGTTCTGGGCACCATGACCCCTGCCGGGCAAGCCTTTTCCTTGCACAACTGGCTGAAACAGCATCCTAAGTATAAAGATGTGCCACTTTTGGTGGTAGATTCTCGACCTGAGGAACGGCTTATCAAAGGCTGGAGAAGATTTGAGGGAATGCAACTGGTGTCTGAAGACTATGTAGCTAAACCAGTCGAGCCAGCTGCGATCGTGCTGCGCATTCAAAAGCTGCTGGAAGAGGCAACCAGGAAAATTAGGGTGCTGGTAGCAGACGACCATACCATGGTCAGGGATGGAATATGTGCGGTTCTTATGCTGCAGCGAGATTTAGACGTAGTCGGGGAAGCCGTCAATGGTAAGGAGGCAATCGAGAAAGTGTTTCGTCTTTTGCCTGATGTGGCGTTGATGGACATCCTCATGCCTGTCATGAATGGCTTGGAAGCAACCAGGCAGATAAGGAATAAATGCCCCCAGACGAAGGTGCTAATTCTGACCCAGTACGATGAACAGGAAAACATGCTGGTTGCTAGCCAGGCAGGGGCATATGGCTTCATCCCTAAGAAAGCTGCCAGTGAACAGCTCATATCAGGCATAAGGGCAGTGTATGGAGGAAAGTATTTTCCCGAGTCCTTCGCTAAGTTAGTTTCAAAAAACTAATAGCGATGTAAAGACTTGCTTGAAAGCCGAAGGTTTACATTGTTCCTCCCATATGTCTATTTAGTCCGTCGCCAATGTTTCATGCTTGCCTGTTACGTCTATATCTCATCATGAAGCTAGTTCTTGCTCCAATCTGGATTTTTCAATATACTTGACGAAAAGAGCTGAATACAGATGGATAGGCAAATAGGCAATCTGGTCATTACAGGTTTCTCCGGCACAGGTAAGTCTCAGGTGGCTAAAGAAGTATCCCGTAGACTGAATTGGGATTTTCTGGATACGGATGACGAGATAGTTAAGCAAACAGGCAAGCACATCGCCGAAATTTTCCGCCAGGAAGGGGAGCCAAAGTTCCGAGAGCTGGAACGAGAGACGATCAAGAAAGCCTGCCAGCGAAGACGAACAGTTATCTCCATTGGCGGCGGCGCTATAGTTGATCCACAGAACTATGAAGTGCTGGCGAAAAATGGCTTGATTGTGTGCTTGGAAGCTAAGCCCGAGACAATCTATGAACGCTTGTTCCGTGAGGCTTCCTCCGGCGGTCAGACCGAGGTTCGTCCTCTTCTGGCTGTGGATAACCCGTTGGAACGCATCAAACAGCTTAAAGCCTCTCGGCAGCCTCACTATGCTAAAGCAGATTGGACAATCCATACCGATCGTTTGAGCGTCAGCGAAGTGGCGGAGGAAGTGATCAGAGCCTGGAGATTGCTCGCTCGCACTCATCCTCACACCAGTCCTGCCTCATCGGAGGAAAGAGAACCGGTGCGCGTGCTCGAGACTGATGTTGCTTGTGTGGTTGAGACGGAGACTCAAAGTTATCCTGTGTTCGTGGGCTACGGTCTACTGAATAAGCTAGGCGAGAAGATGAGGCAAGCTGGTTTGTCTGGCACAGGTGTCATAATTAGCGACGAAACTGTCTCTTCTATTTATGGCGACAGGGTAGCACGAATCTTGAAGGATGCTGGATTTGGCGTGGCTTCCTTTCTGGTACCGCCTGGCGAAGAGACGAAGAATATGGATTATGTTCTCAGAATCTACGATTTCCTTGTTGAACATCGAACCGAGCGGGATGACATTATCGTGGCCTTAGGTGGGGGTATGGTGGGTGACTTGGCGGGTTTTGTGGCGGCGACTTTCCTGCGGGGCATGCCCTGGGTGCAGGTGCCCACCAGTTTGATAGCTATGGTGGATGCCAGCATCGGGGGCAAGGTTGGGGTCAATCATCCCGAAGCGAAGAATCTCATCGGTGCGTTCTATCAGCCTAACCTAGTTCTGGCTGACCCTGAGGCTCTGGTGACCTTGCCTCGCCGTGAGCTGATCTCAGGCTGGGCTGAAGTTATCAAGTATGGCTTGATTCTAGACAAACAGTTTTTCGAGTTTCTGGAAAGCAATGCTGATGGACTAGCAAAGTTACAGCCGGAGTTGCTTACCAAGGCGATTAGCTGTTGTGTAGCTCTCAAGGCGCAGGTCGTCGGCGAGGACGAGAGGGAACGGACAGGGAAACGCACCATCTTGAATTACGGACACACCATTGGTCATGGACTGGAGGCAGCAACCGGTTATCAGCGATTGCTTCATGGCGAAGCGGTGGCGATCGGAATGATGGGAGAGGCGAAGCTGAGCCAGCGATTGGGTCTTCTGCCGTCAGCAGTGGTGGAGCGTCAACGAAAACTGTTGCGGAAATTCGGTCTGCCTACATCGTTGCGTGGGAAGCGAAGTTCTCTCAAACTGGACCTGACCAGGGTGACTAAAGCTATGGAGCTGGATAAGAAGGTGAAGGTGAAGGCAATTCGCTGGGTGCTGCTACAGGATATCGGCGAGGTGGTGATCCGGAGCGACGTTCCGAAAGAGGATGTTCTAGCCGTTCTCCAAGAGTTGTGAGTGGAAGCAAGCATGGAGGACTTGTTGCAGTTAGGGAAACAGGCTTTGGCGTCGCAGCCTTTCAGCGTGCTGGTAGGTGCAGAATTGACCGGGTATTCGGCAGGGTGGGCTGAGCTGACTATTCCCATTAGGTCTGAACTAAAGCAACAGCATGGCTTTGTGCACGGTGGCGTAATCAGCTATGCTGCTGACAATGCTCTCACATTTGTCGGCGGAAGTGTTCTTGGTCCGGCGGTTGTGACATCGGAATACAAGATTAATTACCTGAAGCCTGCCCTGGGGACGGCTCTGATTGCCAGAGCTATGGTTGTCTATTCGGGTAAAACCCAAGCTGTCTGCCGTTGCGATGTATTCGTGGTGAGCGAGGGCAAGGAGAGTTTGTGTGCTGTCGCGCAAGGCACGATCAAGAAAATGGGTCAATCTTTAGAGGCTCAAGCTTAACTAGCGTTCATAGAAATTGCTTTTACCAGCCTCCACAATTAATTAAATTGAAAGCACCCATTCTATAAGCTATAATGACCAATCTGAGCCACCGCGAGAAGTCTACGATTTTTGGAGATTTTGGTTGATTTGCTCTCAATTTACCGTGTGGGTTTAGAAAAGGAGACATGTTTTGCTCAAAAGTCATAATTGTGGGGAATTACGGGAAAAGCATGTTGGGCAGGAAGTAACTCTGGCTGGCTGGGTACACCGACGTCGTGACCATGGCGGGAAAGTGTTCATTGACCTGCGCGACCGGGAGGGCATAATCCAAGTAGTATTCAATCCTCAAGTATCACAAGAGGCATACGAGGTAGCCGGTTCGCTTCGTAATGAATATGTGGTGCAAGTTGTTGGTGAAGTGGGGCTTCGTCCTAAAGGGACAGAAAATCCCAAATTGGCTACGGGAAATGTTGAGGTTATAGCTCGAAAGGCTGTTATTCTCAATGTAGCAAAAACACCACCATTTTACATAAATGAAGATATCGAAGTGGAAGAAACTTTGTGCCTCAAAAACCGCTACCTGTATCTGAGAAGACCTAGGATGCAGGACAATCTTATCCTGCGTCACAAAGTGATAAAGTTTATTCGTGATTTCCTGAATGCTAGAGGATTTTTGGAAATTGAAACGCCCATTTTGATCAAAAGCACACCGGAAGGGGCGCGGGATTATCTTGTACCCAGCCGTCTCAACCCTGGCAAGTTCTATGCTCTGCCCCAATCTCCTCAGCAGCTTAAACAGCTTCTGATGGTTGCCGGATTTGATAAGTACTTCCAAATAGCTCGCTGTTTCCGAGACGAAGATCTCCGAGCAGATCGCCAGCCTGAGTTTACGCAGCTTGACTTGGAGATGAGCTTTGTTGAGGCGCAAGATATATTGCAACTTATGGAGGAACTTCTCACCGCGTTGGTTGAAACTGTTAAGCCTGAGATGCAGTTGATAAAGCCTTTCCCCCGCCTTTCTTATAAAGAGGCAATAGAGAAATACGGCACAGATAAACCGGACATCAGGTTTGACTTGGAGCTTAAAGACATATCAGATATTGCTGCCAGCACCGAGTTTCAAATTTTTCGCTCAGCCCTCGATAACCATGGTTTGGTGAAGGGGATATGCATTCCTGGTTGTGCTCGTTACACACGCCATCAGCTTGATGAATTGGTAAATTTAGCCAGGAATTGCGGTGCCCAGGGTTTAGTGACGATGGCTTTTACGGGACCAACAATAACACTAAGCGACGTAAAGTCAGCGGCTGCCAAATACTTGACACATCGTCATTTGGAAAAAATAGCTGCTAGATTTGAAGCCAAGCCCGGCGATCTTTTGCTCATCGTGGCTGATAAGCCGCAAGTTGTTAATAAGACACTGGACGAGCTACGCCGCGAGGTGGCACAGCGGCTGAATCTTGCTGATGCCGACTTATTGGCTTTTGTTTTTGTAGTAGATTTTCCTTTCTTGGAGTGGAATGAGGCGGAGAACCGTTGGGAGCCTATGCATCATCCGTTTACCGCACCTCGATGGGAAGATGTGGCGTTGCTTGACACCGAGCCAGCTAAGGTTCATGGTCAACATTATGATGTAGTATGCAATGGTTGTGAACTCGGCAGTGGCAGCATTAGAATACACAATCGGGAGTTTCAAGAGAGAGTGTTTAGCCTTCTCGGTTATAGCAAAGAAGGGATGGAAGACCGATTTGGAGGTTTTTTGGAGGCGCTGGAGTATGGGGCACCGCCCCATGGCGGTATTGCCATAGGGCTAGACCGCTTGGTGATGATATTAGCCAAGGAGCGGAGCATCAGGGAAGTGATTGCTTTTCCGAAAAATCAGAATGCTGTTGATTTGATGCTGGATAGCCCTTCTTATGTTGATAAACGCCAGCTTGATGAGCTGAATCTCAAATTAAAGCACGAGATTCTGCATCCACAATAAGAAGGAATGAAACATGAAGATAAACACAGAAAATTCAGGGAATTGCCAGAAGGTTCTCACTATTGAAGCTGAAGCCAGTGAATTGGAAGAAGCATTAGACGAAGCCTATCGTCGCTTGGTCAATAAAGTATCTATACCTGGTTTTCGGAAAGGTAAGGCGCCGCGAACTATTTTAGTGCAATATATTGGAAAAGAAAGCTTGCTACAAGAGGCGGTAGAACATCTTATACCGCAACTTTATAAACAAACAATCGAGTCTGAGAAACTTGAGCCTATTGCTAGCCCGCAAATAGAAATTACTCAAACTGAGCCTTTGATTTTCAAAGCCGTGGTGTCTCTCAAGCCTGAGGTTAAGCTTGGCGATTACCACAACATGAGGTTGGAGTCTAATCCGGAGATACAAATTACCGATGAAGAAGTTGAAGCTGCCGTCGCAAGGCTACGGGAAAAACAAGGAGCCTGGGTACCTGTAGAGCGTCCTGTGCAAATGGGTGATTTGGTTACTATAGATATTCAAGCTAATGTAGATGGAAAACCCTGGTTGAACCATAAAGGCATATTGTATGAGGTAAATAAAGATTCACATTCACCCGTGGTTGGGTTCGCTTCTCAACTACAAGGCATGGAAAAGAATGGAGAAAAGACTTTTAGCTTGACTATTCCCGATGATTATCCTATTAGGGAGATGCGGGGTAAGCAGGGTATTTTTAAAGTCACTATCACTGAAATAAAAGAAAAGCAATTGCCAGAGCTTAACGATGACTTAGCTAAGAATTTGGGCTATGATAACCTGGCAAATATGAGGGAGAAAGTGACTGCCGACTTGAAAGCTCAAGCTGAGGCTAGAAATCGCCTGCAACTGAAACAGCAAGCTCTGGATGCCCTGGTGAAAATCAGCGAGGTAAGCTATCCCCCTATTCTGGAAGAGGAGGAGATTACTAACCTTCTTAACGACCAAGCAAAGCACTGGGGTTTTAGGGAACTAAGCGATTACCTGAAAAGTATTAACAAAACAGAAGAAGAACTGAGAAAGGAGTTGCGTCCTATAGCACAAAAGAGGCTCATTGAAGGTCTTGTACTAGGGAAGTTAGCCGAGGAAGAGAAAATTGAAATTAATCCCTCAGAGGTAGATAATAGAATAGATGAGATTGCCAGTGGTGCTGAAGATAAAGAAAAAGCTAGGCAGTTCTTTTCGCTGCCTCAGTTTAGACAATCAATCGAAACATCTCTTCGTACACGGAAGACTATAGATAGACTACTGGAAATCGCCACTGGCAATGCTCAAAATGCGACAAAGGGGGGATAATGGATGCCAAATATCAAGTGATAATTCCTACTGTAACGGAAACCAGCGCTCGGGGAGAACGTGTCTATGACATATATTCTCTGTTGCTCAGAGAAAGGATTGTGTTCTTGGGCACGCCCATCAATGACCAGATAGCTAATCTTATTATTGCCCAGCTCCTTTACTTAGAGAGAGAAGATCCAGAGAAGGATATAAATCTTTATATTCATTGTCCGGGTGGCGTTATCAGTGCAGGCTTGGCTATTTATGATACTATGCAGATTCTACGTTGCCCTATATCTACTATTTGTGTCGGGCTGGCAGCTAGCATGGGCACTGTGCTCCTTTGTGCTGGAAGCAAAGGCAAGAGGTATGCCTTACCCAATTCCACCATACATCTACACCAAGCTATTGGTGGTGCTCAGGGCTATGCGACAGATATTGAGATTGCCGCCAGGGAAATTATGAGGATACAGGAAACGATACGTAATATTATAGCCAAACATACTGGTCAGCCGGTGGAGAAAATTGCCCACGACACCGACAGAGACTTTTATCTTAGCGCTGAGCAAGCAGTAGAGTACGGCATTATAGACGAAATACTTAGCAAGCCAACCAAAAAGTAAAATAGAGGCTTCTAGCGAACGTTAACTAGGTTTGAGTCAAGTTACAGGTAACCCATTATACTTTGTATAGCTTGGTCATTCTGCCAAGATGACAAGATAAGTTTGTTCCCTCATCCATCCTCTCCCATAGAGAGGAGGAAAGGTTCAAGTAAAAGACTGTTTTCGCTGTTCTGACAGGGCGGGATGATAGCAGGTTGGAGCGAGGCAAATTTCGCCGTTGCTACGGCAACCGGAGCGTTTGGTGGTGTAGACAAAGGCGGCTTAATTACCATCATCACCGTTTCTATAATTGCTATCGTTACCTTTGTGTGGATCTTCCGCGAGACAGGAAGACGAGACTGATGAGTCTATGTTAGCCTAATCGGGCAGCTTCTTCTCTAACCAGGCGGCGAATTTTTTTATGGACTGCTAATGCCTGAGTTATGTCTTTTGTTCCAGCTATCCAGTGGAACCATTCTCTGTTTCCAGTTCCGCCAGCATGTTCCTTTTCTTTGACAACTTGTTCAACATGAGAGCGTCCACCCTTGTCCCAAGCTTCCAAAACCGCCCACAAATCGTCTAGGCTTACTGATGCCAGTCCCATAGTAGCATAGGGCAGTGCGTATTCATTAGCGTTGAAAGCTACGGCTAAGCCACCAGCCGTATTCACAGCCTGGAGCATTTTGAAATCTGTGATGCTATCTCCTACGGCTACCCAGTGAGAAAGTGGCTTCCCCATCCTGGCACTAAACTTCTCCAGTGCGTCTATTTTACGTTTCCCTCCCACTGGTTTTACCTGTGCTATTATTCTTCCCCAGCGTGTTTGAGGCAATTTCTGCCAATAGAAATGGTCCAAAGATTCTTTTATTCTTGCGTCATCAGAGACGGATTTGAGGTTTACGATGTCGTGTTCTGTTTGCTCTATCAAGGCAAATTCGTCCCGTCCTAACAGCTGCCGAATCTGCGCTAAGGGAAAAGCAGTGCAAGCAACATTATCACTGAGTATGCCCAGTCTCTGTGTGACTGGAAAAGCATATTGTTCGTAGCTGGTGCTAATACAGAATACATGCCACTTCTGAGATTTAAGTTTGGCAAGCAATTCAGCTGCTCCCGGGGTTAATCTGGCTTTCTGTCCCATAGCAGAGATGTGCTCCTCAATTATGCTGTGATAGGCTAAGAATGGGATGATGAGAGCGAGCGTATCGCCTGGTTCATAATCAGGACGTCCTTCCAATGTCAATAAGTCATCATAACGACTGACGACTTCAAAAATCCTGCCGCCATTTGGGAAAAGTTTCATCAGTTCGTAGGCGTTATCCTGCGGAGCTAAAGGACCTTCTAGGTCAAAGCAAATCGGGTTCATCTCAGGCCTTTCCTCGCTTCCTCGTCTACCCTATCACTGAGATCGTAGCCAGCGATTGGCTTCCCTTGAGCATCAGTTACTCTCCCATTTTTGATGCTGACCTCGCCACGGCTCAGCGATTGCAACGTCAGGGTGATAAGGGGAAATTCTCGGGCAAGCTCGTGCTGGCGGATTAGTTGGAATAGGACATTTTTGTCATCCTTTCGCCAGTATTCAGCGAAAGGTTCGCTCTTGATAGAGAAGAGACAATAGGTGACCACGGGACCTCTATCCAACTCAGGAGTTGCAATGTGCATCATTGCCCCAGCTGTATCAGCTTTGGTCTCTATCAGTGTCCAAATTACTTCCTGCCAGGTACCGGTAGGTCCACCAGGAGGCGCAGGATGAAGGTTGAGCATATTATATTTGTAGCATAGTTCTTCACTGACGATGAGCATGTAGCCAGCCAAAACACAGAGATCAGGGGCAAATGGTTTAATCCTCTTAACTACTTCTCTATCGTATCTTACACGCCATTCCTTTTCCTGGGCAGCTCTAAACTTTTTGTGGGATAAACAGACGAGAGGAATTCTATAACCTTGAATAAGCTCAAAGAACAAGTCGCTTTCTCTCGCCTCGCCAAACTCTCGGTTGCTGAAAACAAAGCTGATTTTGCCATTAATCTCACCGCTGCGAATCTTGTCCTGCACAACTTGCAGAAGCTGCCGAGCAGCTTCATCTCTACCTGTGGAAAACCACCCAATGTTCAACATTTTATAACCTATAGCCCAGAGCTTTCCTTAGTTTGGCCCAAGTGCTGGCGAAATGAACCAAATGGCTGGATTTTTGTCCGAATATTTTGCCTTGGGCTAGAGAATTCAAAAAGGATTGAGGCCCATCGAAATCGGGCATTTCTATGTAAGCTCGTCCAATTTCACCCACAGTATGAGCATCGCTGCCAGCGCTGGCAACCTTACCCAACTCCCTGGCCAGCCTTTCTGCTCGGGTGTTGCTGCTAGAAAAAGGAGTACGAGAGTTGAAGATTTCGATGATATCAACCTGCGAAAGAATTTCCTGGGAAGTCAGTACGCCAGTGTTCCAGGGCAGCGACCTGCCAAAAGGGTGAGGGATAGCTACCAAGCCACCTTGGCTTCGGATTCGTGATATTGTTTCTAAGGGAGGTAACCTGCGGGGGATTTCCTTATTAAGAAAGAGTCCCATTATTTCACCTGCAACTGTTGAGATCTCTTCAGCAATAATCACTTTGAACGGGGCGAGCTCTTTTAACTTTAAGGCGCCGGCGATGGTATCGTGGTCGGCTACAGCAATGCAATTTATGTCCAGTTCCAAACAGCGCTCGATTATTTTCTTCAGAGGAGTAAGACAGTCTACGGAGTAACACGTATGGATATGTAGATCGGTTTTTATCAATTAATTAGCTTACCTTCTCTAGGTATTCACCGGTGCGCGTATGAACCTTGATGACATCGCCTGTATTAATGAAAAGAGGAACCTGGACGGTTATTCCTGTTTCCAGCTTAGCCGGTTTGGTACCGGCGGTTGCTCTGTCTCCTTTAAATCCAGGCTCGGTCTGTGTAACCCGCAGCTCTACGGAAAGAGGTAGCTCTATGGCTACAGGCTCTCCTTTGCAGGTGAGAATCTCTAATTCCAACCCCTCCTTCAAGTAATTTACCCCCTCTCCAATCTGACCAGCAGGCAGTATGACTTGCTCGTAACTTTCCTTATCCATGAAATAGTACATGTTGCCATCATTATAGAGGTACTGAGCTGGGCGGTGCTCTAGGAATACCGGCGTAACCTTGTCGCCGGATTGGAAGTTCCGCTCAGTGACGTTTCCGGTGCAGACATCGCGAAGCTTCAACTTGACCACTGGCTGTCTTTGCTGCATCTTAACGTGTTGGTATTCCAGAATCTGGTATATTTGACCGTTCAGTTCTATGGCAGAGCCTTTTCTTAGTTCGCCAGCATCAATCATTTAAGAACCTCCATCATTAAATATTCAGCGTTTGTCAAGTAGCTGATAGATAGCTTTGTCCGCTTTGGTTAGCACCCTGACCTTGTCATTTTCTAAGATTACCAGGTCTTCGATCCTGATGCCATATTGTCCAGCAAGGTAAATTCCAGGCTCTATAGTAAAAACCATACCATTCGCAAGTGAATCAGAGGAGTTGGGATTAATGGTAGGAAGTTCATGTATTGCTAACCCGACACCATGCCCCAGACCGTGTCCAAAAGTATCTCCATAGCCGGCTTGCTCAACAATACTTCGCGCCAAGCGGTCTGCCTGCCACGCAGTCATACCTGAACTAATTCCCTCTAAGGCAGTAGTCTGTGCTTTGAGAACTATATCATAAATTTCCTGAAAGGTTTTGTCCGCTTTGCCCAAGAATAATGTCCGGGTAAAATCGCTGCAATAGCCGTTGATTCTAGCTCCCATATCAATCAACAAAGGCTCACCAGATAATATTGTTTTCTCTGTAGGTCGGGCATGTGGCAAAGCTGAATTTGCTCCTGAAGCCACGATGATTTCGAAAGGTACACCTTCGCTGCCTTGTTGGCGAAGGATTTTTTCTATCTCCCAGGCTACTTCTTTTTCTGTCATGCCAGCACAAATTATGTTCTTGGCTTGTTTAAACGCAGTGTCAGCCAGCACTGCTGCTTTTGTTATGCACTCTATTTCGTCAGGCTCTTTTATAGAGCGAAACTGCTCTACTATCCTAGCAAGGGGAACAAGCTCGAGCTTAATTTGCTTGCTCCTTATGGTATCGCTAAGCCTCTGATAGGTCTCATAAGAGATGGAATTTGCTTCAAAACCTAGCTTGTGCCATCTTAATTCAGAGACTAACTCAGGAAGCCAATCCTGTGGCTCGCCTTTAGTTTGGAAAATATCAAAGTCGGGTGACTCAGCTTTAGCTTGTTCCACGTAACGGAAGTCGGTAGCTAAAATAGCTCTCTGTCTTGAAATGAGCAGCCATCCAGAGGAGCCAGTGAATCCAGAAATATAGCGGATGTTCTCAGGTTGACAAAGCAAAAATCCATCTAGCACCTTTTCGGTGATCAATGTTTGTAACTTTTGCAATCGCTTTAGGTGTGGTTTTCTCTTCTCGACTTCGGTAGATCTCTTCATCATTCTGGGAAGTTTTTGTTGGGAAGCCAATAGAAAACTGGTCTCCTCTGGGATGTGAGAAGCACATAGCTTCGCCGCCGACCTATGCTAAAGTAGGTCTCACCACCACAATGAAAATAATGAGCTGACACTCTTTACAGTCGGGTTAGAGTAATTCGATTTCTAGTATTATATTTCAGTTTAGCAAGGATTATAATTTGCTTATACGAGTGTGTCAATCAAAAAAGAATGCTAAGGGCTCTACCTCGCCGAGTCAAGCGTTTCAATGTTAATTTCTTAACATTTCTGGTATAACATTAAAGGGTTTGTGAATAAGTCACTAGGAAGCTAGGGATGGCTGGCAAAAAGGTTCTAGTGGTTGATGATGATGTGAAAACTGTAGAGCTGGTCAAGCTCTATTTAGAGCGAGACAGCTACGAGGTTTTAGCTGCTTATAATGGCAATGAGGCTCTGTGTCTGGCCCGGGGAAGCGCGCCTGATTTGATTATTCTGGATCTCATGTTGCCGGACATAGACGGGTTAGAGGTTTGTCGCATTCTCAGGCGTGAGTCGGATGTGCCTATCATCATGCTTACTGCTAAAACTACTGACCAAGACAAGCTGACTGGTCTGGACTTGGGTGCTGATGACTATGTGACCAAACCATTCAGCCCTAAAGAATTAGTAGCCCGTGTGCGAGCAGTGTTAAGACGATTTCCTGCAGAACGGGGTCCCGAAGAGGTCAATCGCGGTAAGCTTTTTATGAATTTTACAAAACGCGAAGCGTGGTTTGCCGGCAAACCACTAAATCTGACCAGTGTGGAATTTAAGTTACTGTGGGCTCTTGCTAAAGAACCAGGCAAAGTCTTCTCTAGGGCGAATCTCATTGAAGAAGCTTTGGGTTATGACTTTGAAGGTTTTGACCGCACTATCGATGTGCATATTCTTAATTTGCGTCGCAAACTAGAACCTGACCCCAGCCATCCCAGATACATAAAGACGGTATACGGAGTTGGTTACAAGTTTGTGGGAGGTGAGTAGTGGTACATAGGTTGTGGTTTCGCCTCTTGATGGCTTTCGCGGCGGTGGTAGTGGTGACCGTTGTCATCATATACTTTTTCGTGAGCCAACGCATTGTTGCGGGGATGCGGGAATATGAGCAGATAAGCGCACAGTATCGTTCCGACCAAATATGTTCCAGATTATATACTCATTATTGGCAAGCACTGAGCTGGGAAGGAGTTCAGCCTGTAATCGAAGCAGCCGGGCGTGTGTCTGGGGTACATGTCATATTGGTCGCTGCCAACGGGACAGTTGTCGGTGACTCAAAGAACTCAACGCATATAGGGGCAAATTATACTGATTCATCGGTTAATGCTTTTAATTTGACTCGGGGCAAGGAAATCCTGGGAACAGTTTACCTCTTTCCTGATCCGAAGGCGGAGGAATATGTTGCTCCGTTTCGTAGGCTTTCCGTAGCCATAAATCGCTTTCTTCTCTTGGGAGGTGCATTGGCGATTGGACTGGCTCTTGTATTGACCTTGGTCTTATCGCGAAGAATCTCATCACCCATTGGTGCTCTGGCTGAAGCTGCCAGAAAGCTGGGCCAGGGGGATTTGTCGCAGAGGTTTCAATATCAGGGTAAAGGTGAAATTGCCGCACTGGCGCAGGCGTTCAACTTTATGGCTGCTGACCTGCAGCGCATCGAAGAGCTGCGACGCAATATGGTTGCTGACGTTGCCCATGAACTAAGAACTCCTCTTTCTAATATTCGGGGGTATCTGGAGGCAATTCGCGACGAGGTGATAAAGCCAGATGAAGATACTATACGCTCCATTAGCGAAGAGACAAGTTTGCTTTCGCGTTTGGTGGATGAACTTCAGGAGCTAAGTCTCGCTGAAGCTGGCGAGTTGACGCTGGTTTGCCAGGCAGAGGATATCAGCAGCCTGATCAGGCAAGCTGTGATTCCTTGGCAGCCTCAGTTGACAGCGAAGGGTATTTCGTTGTCTCTCGACCTGCCTAATGACTTGCCGCTGGTTAATATTGATTGGCAACGAGTCAACCAGATTCTGCACAACCTTTTAGAAAATGCAGTGACTCATACCCATAAGGGGGGTACTATCACTGTTGCTGCCAGCGCACAAGATGGCTGGGTAGAAGTTTCCGTATCAGATACGGGCGAAGGGATTCCTGCTGAGGATCTCCCTCGCATTTTCGAGCGATTCTACAGAGTGGACAAGTCTCGTTCCAGGGCTACTGGGGGCAGTGGTCTAGGGCTGACTATCAGCAAAAGGCTGGTGGAAGCCCATGGTGGGAAAATCACAGTCCAGAGCGAGCTAGGAAAAGGAAGCCGTTTTTCATTCACCCTTCCTGTAGTATAATAACTTCCTTCTGTTACCTCGTGGCATGTAGGTGCTTGATGTAATGCTGGTGCTTCCTTTTTATTCGGCGTTCCAGTATGATAGCAAGCTACATGTTCAAAAGGATTATTACCGATAGGAAAATACTATTTGCCCTGCTGGGTTTAGGTATAGCGTTGATAGTAATAGGTCTGGTGATAGTGTTTCGGGGTTTGCCCTAACCTAATTGCGCTGGCAACTCTCAGCCTTTTGGCTCTTCAAAGCTGGGAGCTCGACACAGGGAGCTACCACTGAACGAACATCGGGATGAATATCCTGCCCTGCGTAGGCTTGCCGTTCCGAGTTACCTCGAATAATAGCTCAAAGCTGTAACTCCGTCAAGAGAGAGTGGGCTCTTTGTCAAATTGTGTGGAAACAGCTACGAGATGGTACAAACCCCAGGAGCATTTTCCTCCAGTAAACATCGACGTTCTGCAGGCCATAAGATACGCGTTTTAACATCTTGATCTTAGTGTGGCAGCCTTCGGTAAAGCCGTTAGTTGTCCGTTTATCAATGATGTTATCCAGAACCTTAGCTGCCTCTCTTTGCTTTCCTGCCGGTAAAGTTCCCTTGCCTTTTCCTTGGCCCGGTAAAAGCCTTTAAGGCCGGGATATTTCTCCAGAGCCCATTTTAGTTTCTGTCTCATCTCCTCGCTTAGTTTTCCCCGCCTATTAAGAATATTTTCTTTGATATCTGACTTTCCTCTTTAGGTGGAAATCTTGTTCTATTCACTTAGCTTCAGCCATCCTTCTATTTAAGTCGGCAATTACATGGAAGTAGCCACCACTACTTTAGCCTCAGTAACGGTATGACCACAATCCCGGTATCTCCAACGCTGCCGGTGAAGGTCTAGATAAACCTTTGTGCCATTCGTCCAGGGGTGAAGTACGCGGCGAGGATCACACATGCCATGCCCATACAGCTTGGCCGAGCCACAATAAGGACATTTCTCCCGGCCCCCATTAACTATAATCTTCACTACTATCCTATCATCACTCCCTACCACTTCCCCCGCTTTGCAGTCTTTAAGCCCAGGCAGCATTGTGGTACTATTTTGCTGGCTCTTAGCCATGGTGGTAAAACCTCCTTTTCTTTAACTTTCTTGCTCAAGGGTTCTTACCACCATTTTATTAAGAGTCTTTCCACAGAATCTATAATAGAGCCGGGCGTGATTCAACAGGCAGATGTTTTGTGCAGCAGTAACTTTTTGATTGAATGTCCAGAAATATCAAATATTGCGGTGTGTATCTCAAGGGTTATAGAATTATCTGGAATTTTCAAGGAGTGTACAGTGATGGGCGAACTTGGACGATTTGTTAAAGTAATTGAATGGCTCGACCAAGCTCGCTGGAAAGATAGTGATTGGTGGGACGGGTGGAAACACGAGAGTGTACGTAACCTTTCTGCAGACCAGAAAGTTCTGGCACATTGGGTAACATACATTACCGATATGCAGATGCCATCCAAGCTGGTTTGGAGACACGGGCTTCCAGTGTTTGCCACAATCGTTAAGCAGTATGTTGATGGGGCAGCCCAGCCAACATACTCCGTGACAGACTTGTTAAAAAAGAATCGGGCAGGGTTTATACCCTCAAGATTGATGAAAACCTCAAGTTTACCCCCGTTATTCTAAGCAGTACGACGAAATCGAGCGAACCCTAAAGGTCTTGGTTGACTATGATAGAAGCCTCGTACAATTCATGAAATCAGCTCTGGAGCGCTACCATGACAATGGAAGAGGCTTAAGGCGACTTGCTCACGCTTTGCACCTGCTAACCTACACGAAAAAATACAGTCCCGAAGCTGCGAGGGATATTTTGAGGTGCAATGGAACTAAATTAGATATCGAATTCCAACAATGGGATAGAAAGACAACTGAAGGCGGTCAAAAGAGGTTGTGGGCAGCTCTTCGTGATTTGGTTAAGCATGACAAGCTTCGTAACTGTGTCGAGGAGGTTTTTCCATCATGGCCGCGATACGTAAAGCCGTCTGACCTTGAACTACCCGGGGACATATGGAACGAAGTCTTTGCTAGCAAATTGCTCTACAGCCTTGCCAAGAAGACTGGAGTTGATACACAAGGGAAGAGGAGTAGATCTAGTATCAACACGCCCACGTTAGCGCGCCGCATATACGATGGGGTCAAAGCGAACAATCCCTCAACATCATTCTATCCTGAGCAACTAGATGCATCGTTCGATTTCGCTTCAAGGATGTGTGACAAAAACCTTTGTGATATTTGCATTTTTGGGAAGAATGAGGCTTGCGCTTTTTGTACACAGCCCGGCCCCCAAAAGTTATGCCCAGTTTTGCTGATACTAACTGGATATAAGCAGACTTGCAAGATTGAAGGTTGTCCAATCCTAGCTGGCGATGGAAAAGGGCTCTGTGAGGGCCAGAATATGTATTGAACAACCTGGCTATTTGTTACGCGGATTGTCACTACACAACTTGTCCATGTCTATCTTAGTATCTTCGAGTCTGTTTTTGAGTTCGTGTAAATATTTTGGCGACTCACCACAAAGGAAATCAATGAACTTTATGGGTTCGTTCGCGAAATGGCTCACGACATCTTTGCGCTCGGCAATAATCCGTTCAATTGCTATTCCAAGGATGGGCATTATGTCTGTATATTTTGGGTTCTCTGCTGTGAATTCTGGCTTGAATTTCAAGGGCTGTTCCCAATCTCGTTTATGAGTCATTAAGGCTTGTACCATTACTTCTGACTCAATACTTCGAATTAGACCATAATTCTCGTGTAGTCTCAAGGCTACCTGGCACAGCCTATCTGCCACGCTGTTGTGGTATTTTGACAACCGAATATATTTACTTAATACTCGCTTCTTGTTGTTACCAACAATGTAGGATAACGCATTCCGCTTACAGGTCTGTTCCACTGCCTTTTCAATAGCGGTCTTATGTGCGTTAAGTAACTCTATCGGGTCAGAAGGAGTTCTCAAGCGTTTCCCTTGTCATAACAGGTAATGTGGAATAAGTCACGCAGATAATCTAAATAGTAAGTCTCTGAATATCATTTTCGCAGGTACTCTTTGAACGCACGTGTCTTTTTCTCATCAGGCAATTCGTCAAATATGCTGGAGTCAACCAATACTCGAGGCCACTTTGCTCTTGTTGACTCTAGGCGGTGAGCATCAATCATAGCAGGTCCAAATATGATAGACTCACTCTCATCATAGACGTTGCCGTAAACGATAGCTCCTCTTACGAAAGTCGCTTCCTCTGTCAACATCAAGTACTGAAATCCCTCTATCCAACCGATAATAGCATTGAAGTAATCGAAAGATTCAAAAGGACAACTTATGGTAATAGTATCCGAAAAGGTGTGACTGCGGAACTTAGCCAAGTTTACTTTTAGAGTCTGAAATTTGTGTCCAACCGGCAAGTTTGCCATGGATTTCGTGTGTTTCAATAGTTGGTAGATACTGAGAATCTTAGAAGTATCACGCTCGGACTCTTCCACAAGCTCGGCAGATCCCAGAATATCGATGAAAGCAAATATCCTTTTCTCGTAAGTCACTGCGTTGCTTCCGCCAATGCTGTCCATCCGAGATGCGCCTCTAGGTCTGGTTTCACGCCCTTATACATTGTAGCACTGCAGAAGGCTCTTGTAGAAAAACAATCCAACAAAGTGACGAAATGTTCAGTAAGGGTAGCTTACGGGAGAAGTTATTTAAGAACCAGGTTGGTGGCCTATGGGCTTGATAAAACAAGGTTCTAGCGCAAAGATATATTTGTAAGACCATTGGAGGAGTCAGCCCATGATGCCAGGCATTCTCATAGGAGGAATGGATAATTCAGGTAGGAAGGTCGGCATTGCGTACATTGACTATGGGAGTGTTATTACCCAGCTCGTTGTCCCAAGATAAACACCTGCATTGAGAGATACAATAACAACCTGGATATCATCTATGACAAACCACTATTCCACCAGAGACTCGCTGATTACTTAATATTCTACAATACGCAGAGACCACATAAGTCTCTTGAGCTAAAGAGCCCCCTTGGTTATCTCAT
>Ga0209721_1000282_pt1 | contig 49705 bp, 36 predicted proteins | sample TshhotsprinmetaG_FD_184139 | JGI IMG/M metagenome (GOLD analysis project Ga0209721, IMG submission 184139) | Hot spring microbial communities from South Africa to study Microbial Dark Matter (Phase II) - Tshipise hot spring metaG (SPAdes)... | ecosystem: Environmental > Aquatic > Thermal springs...
CCGGAAGAGGTCGCGCCTGAAGTGTCGGAAGCGCCCGAAGTGCCCGCTCCGGCCGAGATTCCCGAATGGCTGCGGGAGGTTGCCCCGCCGGAGGTCGCTCCGCTCGAACCGCCCGCTCCGGCCGAGATTCCCGAATGGTTGCGGGAGGTTGCCCCGCCGGAGGTCGCTCCGCCCGAACCGCCTGCTCCGGCCGAGATTCCCGAATGGCTGCGGGAGGTTGCCCCGCCGGAGGTCGTCGCGCCCGAACCGCCTGCTCCGGCCGAGATTCCCGAATGGTTGCGGGAGGTCGCCCCGCCGGAGGTCGCTCCGCCCGAAGTGCCCGCTCCGGCCGAGATTCCCGAATGGTTGCGGGAGGTCGCCCCGCCGGAGGTCGCTCCGCCCGAAGTGCCCGCTCCGGCCGAGATTCCCGAATGGCTGCGGGAGGTTGCCCCGCCGGAGGTTGCCCCGCCCGAGGCGCCTGCTCCGGCTGAGATTCCCGAATGGCTGCGGGAGGTTGCCCCGCCGGAGATCGCTCCGCCCGAAGTGCCCGCTCCGGCCGAGATTCCCGAATGGCTGCGGGAAGTCGCTCCGCCCGAAGTGCCCGCTCCGGCCGAGATTCCCGAATGGCTGCGGGAGGTTGCCCCGCCGGAGGTCGTCGCGCCCGAAGCGCCTGCTCCGGTGGAAATCGCTCCACCTGTAGAGCCGACGGTTACTCCCTCCTGGCTGGAGGAGGGCGGGTTGCCCGAGGGGGAGGAAGCACTGGCGTGGCTGGCGTCGCTGGCGGCGGGCAAGGAAGAGGAACTGCGCGCGGCCGCTGCCGCGGAGGCGGAAGAGCGGATGGCGGAGATTATGGGCCGGGAGGTACCTCCCAGAGAGGTTGCTCCGCCGGAGGTCGTCGCGCCCGAAGCGCCTGCTCCGGTGGAAATCGCTCCACCTGCAGAGCCGACGGTTACTCCCTCCTGGCTGGAGGAGGGCGGGTTGCCCGAGGGGGAGGAAGCACTGGCGTGGCTGGCGTCGCTGGCGGCGGGCAAGGAAGAGGAACTGCGCGCGGCGGCCGCAATGGAAGCCGAAGAACGGATGGCGGAGATTATGGGCCGGGAAGTGCCTCCACCGCCAGCCGCTGTGCCCGAAGCCCCCGTCCCGGCTGAGATCCCTGAATGGCTGCGGGAGGTTGCTCCGCCGGAGGCCGCTGCTCCTGAGGTTCCCGTTCCCGCCGAGATTCCGGAGTGGCTGCAGGAAGTTGCGCCCCCGGAGGCCGCTGCTCCCGAGGTTCCTGTTCCCGCCGAGATTCCAGAGTGGCTGATGGAGGCCCCTCCGCCGGAGGTCGCCCCCCCCGAAGTGTCTGTCCCGGTGGAGGTTCCGGAGTGGCTGGAGGAGGCCGTCCCACCGGAGGTGCCCCGGGTGGAGGTTCCCCCCGCCGAACCGGAAGTCTTTGGCTGGACTACTTTTGGCGAAGAGGTGGAGATTTCCGCTCCCCCGCCTGTGGAGGCACCTCCTCCGGAGCCGTCCTTCGGCTGGACTGCCTTCGGTGTAGAGCCTTTGGCCCCAGAAGTGCCGCCGGAAGCGCCGACAGCACTGGAAATTCCGGCTGCAGAGGTCGCTCCTCCACCGATTGTCCCCGCGGAGGAAGTGCGGGCACCTTCCGCCCCGATCCCGGAAAGACCGCGAGCGCCAATTGCACCCGCACCGGAACTCCCGGCCGAAAGGCTGGAGGTTGTACCGCCAGTCCCTTCGGAGGAGATCAGGGTTCCCCTGGATACCCTGCGAGCCCGCGTGCGCTCTCGCCCCCGGGATTACGAAGCACAACTGGCCCTGGCCCGGGCCCTCTGGCAGGTCCATCTCTACGACGATTCGCTGGAGGTCTATTCCCGGTTGCTGAAGGCGGGCAAGTTCGTGGAAGAAGTACTGACGGATATGGAGGCCCACGTGGTAGAGCGGCCCAGGGACGTAGGAGCCCGACGAGTCCTGGGCGACGCTTATATGCGCGTCGGCCGACTGGCAGAGGCTCTGGCTACCTATCGGGAGGCGCTGGAACAACTGGAATGAACGTCACCCGGCCCACAGCGTAACCGGGCGCTGACGGCAAATCTCTTTACCGGAGGAAACCATCGTGGAACGCACGCTCATCATCATCAAACCCGACGCCGTACAGCGTGGTTTGATCGGAGAGATCATCCGTCGGTTTGAAAGACGGGGACTGCGTATCGTTGCGATGAAGTTGATGCAGATCACTCCGGAACTGGCGGAGCGGCACTACGCCGTTCATAGGGGGAAGCCCTTCTATCCGGGACTGATTCGTTATATCACATCCGCACCGGTCGTGGTGATGGTGCTGGAAGGGACCCGCGCCATAGAAGTCGTCCGCCGGACAATGGGGGCGACCAATCCGGCAGAGGCTGCTCCGGGCACTATCCGGGCGGACTTCGGGCTGGAGGTGGGGCGCAATCTGGTCCACGGCTCGGATAGTCCGGAGACGGCAGCGTTTGAGATTCCTCTTTTCTTTACCGACGACGAGATTCTTTCCTATTCCCGCGCCACTGATCCCTGGATTTTTGAGTCATAAGGGCTGGGGCCAAGGGCATACCGGTATGGACGTCCCGGTCGGTTTACCGCCTATCGTTCCCAACCGTTCCATAGAGGGGATTTCCGCCGTCCTGCTCCCCTTCACCGAAGAGGGCCGGCCCGACGAAGATGCCTTCCTCGCCCATCTGGAGCGGACATGGGCCGCAGGGATCAGCCCTGCGGTCAACATGGATACCGGTTACGTCCATCTCCTATCCCGCGCCGAACGGATGCGCATACTGGACCTGACGGCTGCGGCGGCCCAGGGACGGCCTTTCGTCGCTGGCGCGTTCGTAGAGGGCGAGGAGGGCGATCTCGTCTCCCTCTATGTCCGAGAAACCGATGCCATTCAGGAGCGGGGCGGAACTCCCATCCTCTTCCAGAGCACTCCTCTGATCTCCCTCCCCGACGACGCGCTGGTGGAGACGTACCGCCGGATCGCTGCGCACTGCACGGAACTCCTCATCTTTGAACTGGGCACGATGTTCGCCCCCTTCGGGCGCATCTATCCGTTGAAAATTGTGCGCCAGTGGATGGAAATTCCTCCGATCGTCGGGCTCAAACACTCCTCGCTGCGACGGGAACCCGAATGGCAGCGGCTGGAACTGCGAAACCAGGTCCGCCCCGATTTCCGAATCTACACCGGCAACGACCTGGCGATTGATATGGTGATGTACGGCAGTGATTACCTCCTGGGACTTTCCACCTTCGCCCCGGACTTTTTCGCCCTTCGGGACGCGTACTGGCGGGCGGGCGACTGGCGCTTCTACGAACTCAACGACGTCCTGCAGTATCTGGGGCACTTCGCCTTCCGTCCGCCGATCCCTGCCTACCGCCACTCCGCGGCCCAGTTCCTGAAACTGCGGGGCTGGCTCCGCCACGACGCGACGCCCCCTCAGGCCTCTCGCCGTCCGGAGAGCGACCAGGAAGTACTGGAGAAAATCCTGGCCCAACTGGAGGCGCTGGTCTTGTGACGCCCGTCGCATACCGACCGATCTCCGTCCTGCGCACCCCCGACCAGTTCGCCGAACGCGTTCAGGCCCTGGGCCTGACGCTGGGGTTTGATCCCGAGGTAGAAAGCGGCCCCGACGCGCCGCTGGCCCGGCCCTGCCCTCTGCCCGATTTCACCGTCGGCAACCGATTCTGTGTCCAGCCGATGGAAGGCTGGGATGGTACCCCCGATGGCCGCCCCACCGAACTGACCTTCCGTCGCTGGCGACGGTTCGGGGAAAGCGGCGCCAAACTGATCTGGGGCGGCGAGGCGGTGGCGGTGTTGCCGGAGGGACGCGGCAACCCCCGCCAGTTGCTCATCAACGAATCCACCTTCTCCGACCTGGCCCGTTTGCGGGAGGCGCTGGTGGAGGCCCACCAGGCCCGCTGGCCCGCCGACGACCTCTACATCGGCCTGCAACTGACCCACTCCGGCCGCTTCGCCCGTCCGGAGGGGAAACCCCAGCCCCGCATCCTCTACCATCACCCCATCCTGGACCGCCGGATGGGCCTCCCCGACGATTATCCCCTCCTCACCGACGGGGAAATTGCGCGCATCGTGGAGGCCTTCGTCCGGGCCGCTGCGCTGGCCCAGAGGGCGGGCTTCCACTTCGTGGACATCAAGCACTGTCACGGTTACCTGGGGCACGAATTCCTCAGTGCGGTGGATCGGCCGGGGCAATACGGCGGCCCGCTGGAGAACCGCACCCGTTTCCTGCGGGAGGTCGTGGAGGGCATTCGCGCCGAGGCGCCGGGGCTGGCGATCGGGGTGCGCCTCTCCGCCTTTGATTTCATCCCCTTCCGGGCCGGCGAGGACGGGGTCGGAAGGCCCGAAGACTGGCCCGCCGACCGTCCGTATCCCTACGCCTTCGGCGGCGACGGATCCGGCACGGGGGTGGACCTCTCCGAACCCCATCGGTTGCTCTCCCTGCTGGAGGAACTGGGGGTGCAACTGGTCAATATCTCAGCAGGGAGCCCGTACTATTGCCCCCACATCCAGCGCCCGGCCCTGGTCCCGCCCCCTGATGGGTACCTGCCGCCTGAGGAACCGCTGGTGGGGGTGGACCGGCTGATCCGCGCGACCGCCGAACTGAAGAGGGCCCATCCCACCCTGCGGGTCGTCGGGTCGGGGTATTCCTATCTGCAGGAGTGGTTGCCCAACGTGGCGCAGTACGTCGTCCGGACCGGCGGGGCAGACTTCGTCGGACTGGGGCGGATGAACCTGGCCTACCCCCACCTCTGCGCCGATGTCCTGGAGGGCCGTCCGCTTCAGCGCCGCCTCCTCTGCCGGGCCTGCAGCGACTGCACTGCCGCGCCCCGTAGCGGCCTGGTCAGCGGCTGCTACCGGATAGACCGCGCCTACAAAGACCGGCCCGAGGCCCGTGCGCTTCGCCGCTGGTCCCCGCCCGGACGTTATTGACCTTCCCATTGCCAAAGGAACCCTTTTAGCCGCTTCTTATGTAACCGGGCAAATTATCCCGGCAATAGCCGAAATCGCCTGCTGGCGGATATTAGCGCCCCCTCATCCCCCCAGAGCCCCCTTCTCCCCCGCCGCGGCGGGGGAGAAGGGGGAAAAGAGGGGTTTCGGGGCGGGCAGCCTTCGGCCGCCCGCCCCGAAACCCCCGTAAGGGCGGGGCTTGTCCTTGCCCTTTCCTCCCCGTGCGGCCGTAGGGGCGGACGATCCGTCCGCCGCAACGGGGAGGGGGTAAGGAGGAGGGGCATATGGAAATACCACCAGTGGCCGGATCATCAAATCAGGGGCCTGCTATCCGAGTTCCTTTAGCAACACGAAAATCAGTCATCAAAAGTTACACAATTGAGATACCCCTTACTCTACGCTATGAACCCCAAAGCCCTTCTAATCACCGACGGTATCATCCATCCGCCTCTCCTGGGCCGGGTGGCCCTGCGCCGGGCCCTGGCCGCGCTGGCGGGTTTCGCCTGGGAACAGGCCCGCTCTTTAGAGGTGCTGCCCTCCCGCCCGAGGAACTATGCTGCCCTGGTGCTCTATTTCCACCACGCCCGCATATCGGAGCGCGCACTGGAGGCGCTGGAACAGTTCGTCGCCGGGGGCGGGGGGGTGCTGGCCATTCATTCGGCCACGGCGTCGTTCAAAGAGACCCCTGCCTACTTTGACATCCTGGGCGGGAAATTCGTCGGCCATGGCCCGGTGGAACACTTTGAGGTCCGGCCCGTCCCCGAAAGCGGTCTCTTCGGCGACATCCCCCCTTTCACCGTCCGGGACGAACTCTACCGGCACGAACTACGGCCCGGGATCCAGGCCCATCTCGTCGCGGTGGAAAGAGGAGAGGAGGTGCCGGTCCTCTGGACGTACCGGTACGGCCAGGGGCGGGTGTGCTACGCGGTGCCCGGCCACTGCGCGGCGACGATGCGCCATCCGACCTACCAAGAAGTGCTTCGTCGCGGCCTGCTGTGGGTCTGCGGGAGGGAGGAGGGATGAAGCGCCTTCACCTGGGCATTATCGGCTGCGGCGAGATCGCCCGCTATATGGTCTGGATGGCCCATCTGGTTCCCGAAGTGCGGGTCGTGGCCTGCTGCGCCGACCGGCTGGAGCGCGCGGCGGCCTTCGCCCGCCGCCACCGCATCCCCCGCACCTGCGCCGACCTGACGGAAATGCTGGCCCGCCCCGATATCCACGCCGTCTACATAGCCGTTCCCCACGACCTGCACTACCCGATGAGCCTGGCCGCGGTGGAGGCCGGAAAGGCGGTCCTTCTGGAAAAGCCCCTGGCGCGCACGCTGGAGGAGGGCCAGGCTCTCGTCCGGGCGACGGAGGGCCACAAGGTGGGGGTGAACTACCAGTACCGCTACGACAGCGGTTGCTACGCCCTGGCCCGAGCGGTGCGCGCTGGCACCCTGGGGCGCGTCCATTCCATCCGCATCAACGTCCCCTGGCATCGGGAGGCGGAGTATTTTGAGCGGTCCCCCTGGCATCGGGCGATAGAACGGGCCGGTGGCGGGACCCTCATCACCCAGGGAAGCCACTTCCTGGACATCGCCCTCTGGGCGCTGGGGGAGAAACCGGCCTCTGCGATGGGCTACACGACCACTCCGGCCTTTGATGTGGAGGTGGAGACTTTGGCCCATGGGGTTGTGCAGACGGAGGGCGGGACTCTCATCAGCATCGTCTCTTCCATGGTCGCTGCGCGGGAGGGCGCGGTGACGATAGAGGTCTACGGCGAACGCGGGACGGCGGTCTATCGCAACCGCCCTTTCCCGTCGGTTCGGTTCATCGGCGTGCGGGTGCGCCGGGAGCACCCGCCGATATGGGGGATCCATGCCCTCCATCGCAGTCTGGCGGCCTTTGTCCGCTGGGTGCTCCAGGACACCCCCTTTCTCATTCCGGCCCCGGAGGCGTTGCCCGTGCTATCTGCGGTGGACGGCATCTACCGTTCTGCCCGGTCGGGGCAGCGGGAGACCATCATCCTTTAAAGGAGTCCGGCTATGAGACCACTTACCGAGAAACTGACCCTCTGGCGGAAAATCGGCTACGGCCTGGGCGACATCTACGGCGGGGGCTCGGGCGTCGTCATCAGTTTCTACTACCTGATTTTCCTGACCGACGTGGTGCGCCTACCCCCGGCCCTGGCGGGGACGGTTATCCTCATCAGCAAAATCTACGACGCCATCACCGACCCCCTGGAAGGGGTACTGGCCGACCGGACCCGTACCCGCTTGGGGCGGCGCCGGCCCTACCTTCTGGCGGGGATCCCGCTCATCTTTCTCTCCTTCTTCGCCCTCTTCTACCCCTACGCGATGGCTTCGGTGACCGCCCGCTTCGCCGCTGTTGTGCTGAGTTACCTCTTTTTCTCTACCGTCGTTTCCATCGTGATGCTCAACTACAACGCCCTGCACGCCGAAATCACCCTGGACTACCATGAGCGGGCCACCCTCAGTTCCGTCCGTATCTTCTTCTCTACCGTCGCGTCCATCCTTTCCGCCCTGCTGCCGATGGAGATTGTCAAAGCCTTCCCCGACGTCTATCAGGGCTACATCGCGATGGGCCTGGCGTTCGGGACCCTCTATGCCCTGCCCTTCATCGCCACTGTGGCGGCGGTGCGGGAGCGGCCGGAGTTCCAGCGCCCGCCCGAACCCTTCCAGTGGCGGCGGACCTTCTTAGACCCGTTCCGCAACCGCACGTTTGTCTACTCCCTGCTGATGTACCTCTTCGCCTTCGTCGCCATAGATACCGTCAGCACCCTTGTGGCCTACGTGGTCAAGTATTACCTGCAGCGGGGCGGTGAACTCAGTTTCATCAACGGAACACTGCTGGTGGCCCAGGTCATCTCCCTGCCGTTCTACGTGGCGATCAGCCGACGCATCGGCAAGAGCCGCTGTTACATCATCGGATTGGCGATCTGGGCCGGGATGATGCTGGTCAGCCTGCTGCTGGCTCCAGGCCAGGCGCCGTTCTGGGTCTACCTCTTCGCCGCTATTGTCGGCCTGGGCACCGGCGGCATCGTCGTGATGATGTACGCCATCTTCCCCGACATCCCCGACGTGGACGAACTGGTCAGCGGCGAGCGCCGGGAGGGGATTTACTCCGCCCTGGTCACCTTCATTCGCAAGGTCAGTTCCGCCCTGGGCATCTTCCTGGTCTCCAACATCATCGGCTGGGCCGGATACGTCCCGCCCATCCACGAGACCGTCGGCGGCGTCACCCGCCTGATAGAACAGACCCAGAGTGCAGGGTTCCTGCTGACCCTGCGCCTGACGTTTGCCTTTTTGCCCGTCATATTGCTCACGGGGGCGGCGCTTTTTGCTTTTCGTTTCCCCCTCACCCCCGCCCTGCACTGGCGCCTTAAGGAATACTTGGACGCCGTCCGCCGGGGCGCGCCCCCACCCGAAGACGGCGCCGAACTCCGGCGCATCCTGGTCGGCCAGTAACGCCCTACGCAACACCCAATACGCAACGCGCAATACGCACCACGCCTGGAGGCATCCATGTCCACCGTCCACGTGCAGCCCGAATACCAGATTCGCCCCCGGCGAACTCCCCCGCCGGATTATCCGACCGAACCGTCCCCGGACTCCTTCCGGGAGACGCCGCTCCTATCCACCTACGAGGAGCGTCGGCAGGAATTTATCGCTCACGTTCTGCGCAACCCCGCGCCTCTCAACACCAAACCCGTCTGGTACGAACTGGTGCGAATGGCGGGAGGCGGGCAGGCCCACGAAGGGATTATCCACGCCGCGCTGGACTTCATAGACGCCCGCAAGGACTGCGCCGACTTTGTCCTGCACAGCATCCTGCGCATGCTCTACCAGTTCGCCCAGATGGAAAGGTCGCCGTTCCCCATCCGTCATCCTCTTTCGGAAGACCTTCTCCGGCGCGCCCGGCATACCGTCCTCCATTTCAAGTACTTCCCCGACGAGCCGGGGCGGGATTCCATGTGCACCTGGACGGAGAACCACTACATCCTATTTGCGTCGGCAGCGTACCTGGCAGGCCAGATGTTCCCCGATGAGACCTTCCCCAATTCCGGAGAGACGGGCCGCCAGAAGATGGAGCGCAACCGTCCCCGCATCCTGCGCTGGCTGGACCTGCGCTTTCGCACTGGCTTCAGCGAGTGGCTTTCCCACGTCTACTACGACGAGGACCTGACCGCTCTCCTCTCCCTCTACGATTTCGCCCAGGACGAAGAGATCCGCCGCAGGGCCGAAATGGTCATCCACCTGCTGCTGCTGGACATGGCGCTGAATTCCTTCCGGGGCATCTTCGGATCCTCCCACGGCCGCGCCTACGAGAACACCAAGAAGTGGGCCGCCTGCGAGGGGACCACCGACACGATGAAACTGCTCTTCGGGATGGGCGTCTACTCCGGTTTTGATAACATGTCTGCCCCGGCCTTTGTCCTGAGCCGCTACCGCGTTCCCCCGGCCATAGAGGCCATCGCCTGGGATACGGAGCGCACCTTGGAGAACCGGCAGCGGATGGGCATCCGGATGGAGGAACTGGAGCGCTGGGGCATTCGTCCGGATAACTTTGAGGACGGGATGCTCTACCTCACGCTGGAGGCCTACTTCCACCCGCGCACGGTTGTCAATACCCTGGATATATTTGACCGTTGCAACTGGTGGGAGAACGACTTTTTCCGTCCGGTCCAGCCCTATCGGGGCCTGCTGCGTTTCCTGCGGGCGACGGGAGGGTTATCGTCGCTGGCACACTTTCTGGAACGGGATATCTGCCGCAACCTGCGGGACGAGGTGAACATCTATACCTACCGCACCCCCGACTACATGCTCTCCACCGCCCAGGACTACCGTAAAGGCTACGGCGGCGACCAGCAGCACATCTGGCAGGCAACCCTCGGCCCGGACGCGGTCTGCTTCACCACCCACCCGGCCCGGCTGGAGGGGCGCTCCCCTGCCTACTGGACGGGCTCCGGCCTTTTGCCCCGCGCGGCCCAGTATCGGAATCTGGTGATTGTCGTCTACAACGTCCGGCGCATCCCCGCCCTCTACGTGCCCGTCCGTCATTTCTACACCCACGCCTGGCTGCCGCGGGAGCAATTTGACGAAGTGGTGGAACGGAAGGGTTGGATTTTCGCCCGCAAAGGGGAGGGATACCTGGCCCTCTGGTCCATGCAACCGTATTTCTGGAACGACGCGGGAGCGTCCTATCCCGGTATCTCCATCCGCAAAAACCCCGAAGATTTCGGCCGCGAGGTCATTGCGCCGGGTCGGCAGAACATCTGGATTTGCCAGATGGGGCGCCGTGCGGAGGATGGGGAATTCGGGGATTTCATCCGGGCGATCTGCGACGCGGAGCGAACGGCTGAGGGACTGACCGTCCGCTACCGCGCGCCGGGCCTGGGGCTGGTGCGCTTCGGCTGGGAGGGGCCGCTGGAGGTGAACGGGGCCGAAGTCCCTCTGCGGGATTACCCCCGCTACGACAATCCCTATATCCGGGCCCCCTTCCCTGCAGACGAAATCCGGGTTCGGGTAGAGGGCCAGGAGGAACTTCTGCTCCGGTGGGCGTGATGGCATCAAGGCCCGCTGCAGTTCAGCCCACGGATACAACTCCGGCGAGAAAGGGGGGAGATTTTATGGAAGGCCCGTTTGTGGTTCTGACCGGCGCCGGTATCTCGGCCGAGAGCGGTGTACCCACCTTCCGGGGACCGGATGGCCTGTGGCGTTCGTTCCGCCCGGAAGACCTGGCGACGCCGGAAGCGTTCGCGCGCGACCCGGCGCTGGTGTGGGAATGGTACGACTGGCGTCGCCAGCGCATCGCCGCCTGCCGGCCCAACCCCGCCCATCGGGTGCTGGCAGAGATGGAAGCAACCCTCCCCGATTTTACGCTCATCACCCAGAACGTGGACGGCCTCCATCAGGCCGCCGGAAGCCAGCACATTCTGGAACTCCACGGCAATATCTGGCGGGTGCGCTGTACCCGGTGCGGTCGGGTCTCTGAAGACCGGCGAGTGCCTTTACCCGAGATTCCCCCTCGCTGCCAGTGCGGCGGGCTTCTACGCCCGGACGTGGTGTGGTTTGGTGAACCCCTTCCCGCTGCCGTCCTGGAGGCGGCATGGGAAGCGGCCGCGCGGTGCCGCTGGATGCTGGTCATCGGTACCTCGGCGCTGGTGCAACCGGCGGCCTCTCTACCAGTGCTGGCTCACCGGAACGGCGCGCGCCTGGTGGAAGTGAACATCTCCGATACTCCACTTACCCATCTGGCCCACGAGGTCCTGCGCGGACCCGCTGCTCAGGTTCTCCCGACCTGGTGGGCATCCCGCCGCCCGCAGCAATGAAACACCTTCTCTGCGGGACGGATAGCGAATCCCCTGAGGGAAAAGCCGCCGCAAAAGGGCACGAACTCCGGCTTTCCGAGCACAAACGGCTCAAAGTGACCGCCCTGTTCCTCTCCAGCCCCATCTACGGGCTACCCCGCATTACCAGCGGCAGGTAGGAGCAGTAGGGCAAAAACCGCAGAATGAGCAATCCTTCCTCCCGCCCCACGACGTAGATGTAGCGACCGTCCGTATCTACGTCCATAACTCCCCCCGGCGTTTCATAGAAGCCCACCTCTTGGGGGGCGGTGGGATTCGTCACGTCTATCACGTGCAGGCCCCTGGCGCTTCCCACATAGGCGTACGAGCCATACACCGCCACAGCAAAGGTCTCATCGGGCAGAGGCAGGTAACCCACCGGAACAGGGGTCTCAGGGTTTTCCACATTGATAATGCTCAAGCCTCTTACATCTCCCCTGTTCGCTACATAAACGTACTCCCCCGCCACCACCACACTCCAGGCATTCCCCGGAGTAGCGGAGGAGCCGGTTTCCTCTGGTTGGGCCGGGTCGGTAATGCGAATGACGCGTAACCACCCGCTAAAATCGGCCACGTAGGCGTAATCCCCAGCAACGGCCACACCGACAGCCCATCCGGATGTGCGGTGGGAACTCACCTCATATGGACTGGAGGGATCGGCAACGTGGAAGATGCGCAACATGCCTTTATCATCCTCATCGGGGTCGTAGTAATCGGCCAGATACGCATACTCACCAGATACCGCCACATCAATGGCGATCCCCGGCGTGTCCAGGCATGTCACCTCCCGGAGGACACTAGGGTATGAAACATCCACGATGCATAATCCGCGGTTTTCACCGGCCACAAATATGTACCTCTCCGCCGGGACCGCGTCCCAGGCGCCTGGTGAACGGTAGAAAGCCTCTATGTAAGGGACGGTGGGATAAGCAATGAGAACTTTGTACAGGCCGCTGTTCTCCTCTGTGAGGTATGCGTAGTTCTCCACTGTCACGCCCAGAAAATTCCCCGGGGGCGATATGAAGCCAACCGGACGAGGGTGGCGGAACCGGCGCCGGAGAACACCTGCAGTCCCTCATTTCCATCGGCGACGTAAACGTGCCGATTGTCCACCACCACCTTCACTGCCTCCCCCGGAGTATCGTAGAGCGCTCCTGGAGATAGGGAGCCCTGGGCGGTGACCGCTCCGCCCAGAAGAGCCATCAGGAACGCCGATGCAAAGAGCAACCGAACAAGAGATTTCCCTCTCATCGCGCATACCTCCCTGCATCTGTGGTGTGTAATTCTGTGCCCCCTTGTGCAAATGCACCAGGTGTGATAGCATAAAGCATGCTTCCGTCAATCGGGAACGGTCAAACTTCCCCTAGAGGAGCGAATCACGATGCTGGCTATTATCATTGCGTTATTGATCCTAGATTTCGCCCTCACCAGCGCGATATCCTGGCTGAACCTGGCGTACCTGAAACGGCGGGCAGCAGACCCTCCGCCGGAATGGGCAGCAAGGCTGGATACCTCCCGCTTCCCCCAGATGGTCGCCTATCGGGAGGCCCACACGCGCCTGGCCCAGTGGGCCCGTCTGGCCGACCTGATCCTGCTGCTGGTCATCCTCCTGAGCGGCCTCCTGCCGGTCCTGGCCCGCTGGGCGGCCGGGCTACCTGTAGGGCAGATATGGCAGGGGCTGGCGGTGATCGCCGTCCTGGGAGCGATCCAGTACGCAGCAGGCCTCCCCTGGGAAATCCTCTCCGACTTCGGCGTGGAGCGGAAGTTCGGCTTCAGCACCATCACCTGGAAGACGTGGCTCACCGATCAGGTCAAGAGCATCTTGCTCACTGCTGTCCTGGGTGCCCCGCTGGTCGCCGGGGTGCTCTTTCTCATCGGACAGTTAGGGGGAAACTGGTGGCTGCCGGCCTGGGGGCTGGTCGTCCTCTTCCAGTTGTTTGTGGCCTGGATCGCCCCGCTGGTCATCTTCCCGCTATTCAACAAGTTTGAGCCGCTCAAAAACGAGGCGCTGCGGGATGAGGTCTTCGCCCTGGCCCGCAAGGCGAATTTCCCCCTGGGCGGCGTCTTTCAGGTCAACGCCTCCCTGCGCAGCACCCACTCCAACGCCTACTTTGCCGGCTTCGGCAAGAGCCGCCGCATCGCCCTCTTCGACACGTTGCTGGAGCAACTCTCCCCCGCCGAAATTCTGGCCGTCCTGGCCCACGAGATCGGCCACTGGAAGAAGAAACACATCCCCAAATCCCTGGCCGCGGGCGTTCTCCTTTCCGGGGTCGGGATGGCGCTCCTGGCCTGGGTACTGGCCCTGCCTTGGCTCTACCGGGCCGTCGGGATGGAGGACCTGTACCGGGCCGTAGGCCCCGTTGGACCGGTGGCGGTGGTGGGGCTCTATGTGGCGGGGATGCTCTTCTCCCCGTTGGGGCTGCTCCTGGGGCCGGTCGCCAACTGGATTTCCCGCCGCCGGGAGTACGAGGCGGACGCCTACTCGCTGGAACTCTACGACCACCCAGCAGCCCTGGAGGAGGGGCTCATCCGCCTGAGCGAAAAGAACCTGGCGAATCTCTTCCCCCACCCGCTGGCGGTCATCTTCTACCACTCCCATCCGCCCCTGCTGGACCGGGTAGAGGCGATCCGCCGCCGGGTCGCCGCGCGCGCCGCCGCGCCGTCAGAGGACACTTTATAGCAACGAATTTCACGAATTACACTAATTGGTGAAATTCGTGTAATTCGTTGCTAAACTTTATTCCCCGAAGACTAGCGCTGTGAAGGCGTAGAGGGTTGCTCCTTCCCGCCAGCACCCGTCGGCAAGACCTGCCTTCCGGCACAGCCCGTCCAGAAACGCCTCCCGGTCCCATCCCTCCTCCACCGCGACCTGGGGGAGGAGCAACCCCTGACGGCCGTCTTTCAGGATGAGCAGGCCGTGGGTGCCCACCTCCACCTGCGAGGGGTCGGTCAGGCGGCGGAAGGGGGAAAGGACGGAAATCTCTATGGTGACCGCGCCCAGTTCCTCCCGCGTCAGGGGCGGGAAGCGCGGGTCTTCGGTGGCCGCGGCCACTGCCATCTCCTGCACGGTCCGGTAGAGGGGACTGTCGGCGCGGAGGTGACCGATGCAGCCGCGCAATTCTCCATCCTTCCGGAGCGTCACAAAAGCCCCCGACGGCCGCAGAAGGTGCGGGTCGTCGGTTTCGTAGGACGGGATGGTCCCCTTCTCCAGATGCTCCTCCAGCGTCCGACGGGCCAGTTCCAGGAGCGCCTGCTGGCGCGCAGGCGTCAGATCGGGCGGGGTGTAGCGCCAGAACATCACCGCGCCGTAGCCCACCACCTGGCTGGGGTCGCCGTAGGGAGAGTCGGCGGAATTGGCGTAGCGAAGGACGGAAACCGTATCCGCTCCCAGCCCGGCGGCGACCCGCATCGCCACAAGGATCGGCCCCTCCCCGCAGGCACAGGTGACCAGTCCGGGGACGTTCCGCGCCATCATCGCGGCGATCGTCTGCCGGACCTGTGCCGGGTCTCCTGTCTCTATCGCGGCCAGGATCGCGCCATCCACCCGGATGGCGTCCTCCCGGCGGGGGTAGTGGGAGAGGTCCGAGGAGGCGACTACCACTGCGCGGCGGCCGGGCAGAGATTGCAACAGGGCATCGCTCAGAACCTGGACGGTAGTTTCGTCGTCGGAGCCCATCAGGATGGGTACGATCCGGCATCGGGGGCAGACCCGCTGCAGGAACGGAAGTTCTATCTCTATGGGATGCTCCCCGTCGTGGGCGGTGGGGTCAAAGGTGATGCGCGGGTCGGCCTGGATGAGGGCCCGGGCCAGGTCGGCGTCCACCGGCACTACCCCCAGCGGGGTCTCAAATCCTCCCTCCGCCCAGACCGATATGGGGGCCGACAGCGGCATCTGATGGTCGGAGGCGATGATGACGGCGACGTCGTACTCGCCGCGGGTCAGTTGGCGGAAGCCCGCCGCGGCCACCAGGCCGGAGTAGACGTACCCGGCGTGGGGGACGAGGAGGGCGATCGGCGCGCCGTCCACCGCCGGTTCTGCCCCGAGCATCTCGTCTATCATCCCGGCCAGTTCCTGGGGGTCGGCGGGGTACCAGGAGCCGGCGATGGCGGACGGGCGGATGCGGCCGGTCGGCGAGGAGGCAGCAGGGGAAGCCACAGTCGGCGGCACCTGCGCTGGCGGGGGGGACGGTGGCGCGCAGGCCGTCAGGATCAGGGCCACAAGCGCGGCCAGAGTTGGACCCGCTTTCCTGCTCAGAAAATTGTGCTGGCGGGTCGTGAAAATGGGTATCTTCATTTGTCATTCCCCCCGATGTAGGACGGTTTAACAACAGGTATCCCCATTTTACCACAAGGATATCCGGAGGGAGAAGTCCTGGGGATGCGCATTTCGGAGTGCCCGCGCCCCCTTCGCCCATGGGGTATCAGCCCTGTTGCTTTGTCTGTGGGGAGAACCGAATTTTGCGTCCCTCAGGCTGTTTGCCTTCTCCCCCGTTCATGATACAATATATCTGCGGTCCATCCCTGCTGCGCGATCGCTCGTATGGGAAAAGGTCTGCGCGGGAGTGCCTGGTTTTTCCGGTTGTGGATTTTCCTCACTGTGGGGTACCGGATGATGCGGTTGCCCCTCCTGAACGGCTACATAGCGCCGGGTGACTACAAGTACCCGGCGCTTTTTTACTTTCCCAATCCCTTACAAGGAGGTATGAGATAATGAACTTCAACTTTAGCCTGGACCGGCAAATTCCTGTGCTGGACTGGACCCCTCACCTTGCCGCTCGTGCAAAACAGATGAAAAGTTCCGCGATTCGGGAACTATTGAAACTGACTGAGCAGCCCGATGTTATCTCTTTTGCCGGAGGGTTACCGGCGCCGGAGTTCTTCCCTCTGCGAGAGATTGAAGAGGCGTGCCGTTACGTTGTTCAGAACGAAGGCGCACGGGCACTTCAGTACAGCAGCACCGAAGGCTATCTCCCGCTTCGGGAATGGCTGGCGGTCAGTATGCACAAATACGGCGTCCCCGCTGTGCCTAATAACGTTCTGATTACGTGCGGGTCCCAGCAAGGGCTGGACCTTATCGGCAAGGTCTTCCTGGAGCCGGGGGACTATGTGATCACCGAGCGGCCCACTTACCTGGGCGCGATCCAGGCCTGGAATGCCTACGGCGCCCGATTCCGCACCGTCTCCCTGGACGATGACGGGATGGTGGTGGATGAAATTGAAGAAGCGTACCGGGATATTGTGGCGGAAACGGGGCGCCCTCCCAAGTTCATCTACGTCCTGCCCAACTTCCACAACCCGGCGGGCGTGACCCTCTCCCTGGAGCGCCGGGAGAAACTGGCCGAAATCGCTACTCGCCTGAATTTGCCGGTTGTGGAGGATGACCCCTACGGTCAGTTGCGCTTTGAGGGCGAGGATATCCCGCCGATCTGCACTTTTATCCCGGAGCGCACCATCTATATGAGCACATTTTCCAAGACCCTCACGCCGGGACTCCGCCTGGGGTGGCTGGTCTGTCCGGAGGTCCTGATGCGGCAGTTCGTGATGGCCAAACAGGGGACAGACCTGCATACCGGCACGTTTGTCCAGTATGTGGCCAATGATATCTGTCAGCGGGGCTTCATCAAACCCCACGTCCAGCGGCTGCGGCGGTACTATAAAGAACGCCGGGACACGATGCTGGAAGCGCTGGCCGAATTCTGGCCGGATGGGTGTTCCTGGACTCATCCCCAGGGCGGGCTTTTCCTCTGGGCGCGCGTGCCGGACTCCATTCACACCACCGAGTTTCTGCGCTGCGCCCTGGAAGAGAAGGTCGCCTACGTTCCCGGGGAGAACTTTTATCCCAATGGCGACGGCGGTTTCAGTGCGATGCGGCTCAACTTCTCCTTCTCTCCGCCGGATGTGATTGTGGAGGGTATCCGGCGATTGGGCAATGCGCTGAAAAAAGCGCTCTCGTAGAATTGCCCCTGGCTCATGTTCAGTGGTGCACTTTCTCAAGGATACTTTCACCTCACTCTCTGCCCCCTCCCCGTTGCGGCATTCGCCGCACGGGGAGGAGAGGGCAAGGACAAGCCTTGCCCTTACAGGAGAGGGCGCTTTGCGCCGGGCGACCGCCTGCGCGGTCGCTCCGGTGGCGTCCACGGAGGTGGACGCCCGGCTACAAGCCCCCCAGGGGCGATTTTTGTAAATGGACAAATTATTCCAACAGTACCAGGAATCACCTGTTGGCGGATATGAGCGCCCCCTCATCCCCCCAGCCCCCTTCTCCCCCGCCGCGGCGGGGGAGAAGGGGGAGAAAAATAAAGGTTTTGGCGCTGGCGGCCGAAGGCCGCCAGCTTGAGGCTTAGCCTGACCGTTTACGGTCAGGCGAAAGCGCAATATCGTCCCCAGCAAAGCGGGGAAGAAATAGATTTTTTGATTGGGCGGCGAAGCCGCCCAATCAAAAAATCTTCTTTTTATCCCTGCTCGCTGGAGGTGAAAAAAACCTACCCATACAGGGCGGGGGGAAGGGCATCACCGCTCTTCATGAGCGACCTGCTGCTGGATGAAAATCCGGCTTTTTCAGCAGCCCCCGACGCGGCGGAGGAGAAGGAGGTCAGGGGATGAGGGGGCGCTAAAGGCCCAGACCCCCGCTTGCACGAAGTCTGAATATGAGCCCTGCCCTTTTTACAAGACTCCTGGAGGTGAAACGAGTGTTCTGGAAAGCCTTCTTATCCACCTTTGGATTGCTCATTCTGGCAGAACTGGGCGATAAAACCCAACTTGCCGTCATCGCTCAGGTGTGTAAATTCAAGCAACCCTGGGCGGTATTTCTGGCTGCGACGCTGGCCCTGGCGATTGTGAGCGGGCTGGGCGTGGCAGTCGGGCAGGGAATCACGACCATCGTTCCGGAGGCCATTCTGCGCAAGGTGGCTGGTGTGGCCTTTGTGATTATGGGCATCCTGATGTGGTTCGGTGTGCTTTAGGGGCGGGGGAGCATCTGCGCAGTTCAGTCCCGCTTATGATCGGTCAGGAGATTTGCGGGGCGGCGAAGCCGCCCCGCAAATCCTTCACCCTTTCTTTGTGGGCGCTTTACCCCCGAGGGGATTGGCAGCACGAGCCCCGATCAGGGCTTGTGCTGCCAATCCATTTTGGGGAACAGCGTGCCCGAGGAGGGGAGAGGGGGGTATGGGGGCGGCGAAGCCGCCCCCACAAACCCCACACCCCACCCTTTTCCCGGGCGGGGTGAATTGCTGCGCAAGCCCGCTCCGCACACATTTGACAATTCACGATAGTTGTGATATTTTAGGCACAACTTTACGGAGGGGTGGGGGATATGCAGAGGGTGCGCGCCGAGAGGCTGGTAGAACGGCTGCAGGAGTTACAGCGGAACACACCGGACGTGGAGGCCTCAGCCCTGGTCAGCGTGGATGGCCTGACCATCGCCTCGGCCCTGCCATCCGGTGTGGAAGAGGATCGGGTATCCGCGATGTCGGCCGCAATGCTCTCCCTGGGGGAGCGTATCGCTGGAGAACTGGGCCGCGGGGGGCTGGACCAGGTGTATGTGAAAGGGGCGAACGGCTACATCCTGCTGTCGGCCGTCGGCACGGACGCCGTTCTGACCGTGATGGCCCGCTCTGCGGCAAAGTTAGGCCTGATCTTTCTGGAAATGCGTCGCGCCGCGGAGGACCTGGAGCGAATGTTGTAGCCGCAAATGCGGCCGCGCCCCGCGCTCAGGAGAAGTGCCTATGCCCAAGTACATTTTCTGCACCGGAGGGGTACTCTCCAGCGTCGGCAAAGGGGTTACGGCAGCCGCCATCGGCCGTGTCCTGAAGTCCCGCGGGTTACGCGTCACCATCCAGAAACTGGACCCTTACCTCAACGTAGACCCCGGTACGATGTCCCCCTACCAGCATGGGGAAGTCTTTGTCACCGACGATGGGGCAGAGACCGACCTGGACCTGGGCCACTATGAACGGTTCATAGACGAGAACCTCACCCGCGCCAGTAACGTCACCGCCGGGCAGGTCTACGCCGAGGTCATCGCTCGCGAACGGCGCGGCGATTACCTGGGCGGCACCATCCAAGTCATTCCCCACATCACCGACGAAATCAAGCGGCGGGTTCGCCTCGTCGGGCAAATCTCCGGCGCCGATGTGGTGATTGTGGAGGTGGGGGGAACGGTGGGCGACATAGAGGGGCAGCCGTTCCTGGAGGCCCTGCGCCAGATGCGGCGGGACGTGGGACGGGAGAACACCCTCTTCGTCCATGTGACGTTCCTCCCCCATATCGGAGCCACAGGGGAACTGAAGACCAAGCCCACCCAGCACAGCGTCCGAGAACTCCGGTCGTTGGGCATCCAGCCGGATATGATCGTCGCCCGGTCCGACTATCCGGTGGGGCGGGGGTTGCTGGAAAAAATTGCCCTTTTCTGCGACGTGGACCTGGAGGCGGTAGTTCCCCTGGTCACCACTCCGGTCCTCTACGAAGTGCCCCTGCTCCTGGAGGAAACGGGCGTGGGGGCCTTTATCGTCCGGAGGCTGGGGCTGGATGTGAGCGCGCCGGACCTTTCCGAATGGCGACAACTGGTGGAGGAGGTCCGTCGCCCCAAACCGGCGCTCCCGGTCGCCATCGTGGGCAAATACGTACAACTGCACGACGCCTATATCAGTGTGCGGGAGGCCCTTCGCCACGCCGCACTGGCTCTGGGATATGATGTGGATATCCGTTGGGTGAACTCAGAGGACCTGGAGAAGGGACGGGCCTGGGAGATGCTGGAAGGGGTGGCGGGGATCGTCGTTCCGGGCGGTTTCGGCTACCGGGGCATTGAGGGGAAAGTCCTGGCTGCCCGCTGGGCGCGCGATCATCAGGTGCCGTATCTGGGCCTGTGTCTGGGGATGCAGGTGATGGTGATTGAGGCCGTCCGGCGCGCGGTGGGCAACGATAGCCCCAACAGCACCGAATTTGATCCCCACACCCCTTATCCGGTGATTGACCTCTTGCCGGAGCAGCGCAGCGTGGTAGACATGGGGGGGACGATGCGCCTGGGGCTTTATCCCTGCCGACTGGTTCCGGGCACCCGCGCGGCCGAGGCCTACGGTGTGCCGGAAGTCCAGGAACGTCACCGGCATCGTTTTGAAGTCAACAACCGATTCCGGGATTTGCTGGAGCAGGGGAACCTGGTCTTCAGCGGGCTTTCCCCCGATGGTCATCTGGTGGAGATCGCAGAGGTCGCCGACCATCCCTTTATGGTGGGAAGTCAGTTCCATCCGGAATTTCGCTCTCGTCCCACCCGTCCCCATCCGCTCTTCCGCGCCTTTATCGCCGCTGCAGTGGAACATTATCGGCGGCGGGGAGCATAGGGCGGGGACGTCCACATCCTGCGACGAAGTGGTTTAAGGAAAGGAGGCATCATGGTCAAGGTTACCTGGTACGGTCATGCCTGCGTTGGTATAGAGGTGGGGCCCCATCGGTTGCTGGTGGACCCCTTCCTCACCGGAAACCCCTTAGCCGCGGCCTCACCCGATGCCCTTCAGCCCAACTTTATCCCGATCTCCCACGGTCATGGCGACCACGTCGGCGACGGCCTGGAGATCGCCCGCCGCACCGGGGCGCTGGTCATCAGCAACTTTGAAATCTGCAATTGGTTCCAGGCCCAGGGCTATGCCAACGTCCACCCCCACCACATCGGCGGCGGCTTTCATTATCCCTTCGGTTATCTGAAACTGACCATCGCCCATCACGGCTCTGCCCTCCCCGATGGCTCTTACGGCGGCAACCCCTGCGGGTTCCTGATCAAAACCGTGGAGGGGCCCCACATCTACCTGGCCTGCGATACGGGGCTTTTCTACGATATGAAACTGATCGGCGAGGAAGGGGTGGACCTGGCGGTTCTGCCCATCGGGGATAATTTCACCATGGGGCCGGATGATGCGCTGCGGGCGGTGAAACTGCTCCAGCCCCGCAAAGTGGTCCCCATCCACTACGACACCTTTGACATCATCCGGCAGGACCCGTACGCCTGGGCCGAGCGGGTGCGGGCGGAGACGTCGGCCGAACCCCTGGTGCTGAAACCGGGGGAGAGCGTGACGCTGTAGTATACGAAGGGCCCGCCCGCCGGGAGTTATTCCGAACGACTCGGATTTGAGGTGAAACCTGTGCGCCCGAAACTCGGCTGGAAAGACCATATTCTCCTGAACCTCTACTGGTTGGGCCTGAACGTCGCTTCCGGGACGATCACGCCGGTCCTGCTCCCGTATCTGGTCGCCCTCTTCGTTCCGCCGGAGCAGAAGAACACTTACCTGGGACTGGTGCGCTCCATCGGGCTGGCGGTCGCGATGATGGTACAGCCCATTGCCGGAATGTTCAGCGACCGCAACATGTCCCGCTGGGGGCGTCGTCGTCCGTATATCTTCGCTGGCACGATGCTGGACCTGGTGTTTCTGGCGATCGTCGGCGCGTCGCCCCTGTTTATCGGTTCGGCGATGGACTCCTTCTTCCTCCCCACCCTGGGCATCTCCACCGCCCTGTTCGTCCTCATTGTGGGGATCGTCCTGCTCCAGATTTCGTCCAATCTGGCCCACGGCGCGCTCCAGGGGCTCATTCCCGACGTGGTGCCGGAAGACCAGCGCGGCCGCTCCTCCGGCGTCAAAGCCGTGATGGAACTCCTGCCGGTCTTTCTCGTCATCGTCGTCGGGCCCCTGGTGGACCGGGGACTGGTCTGGCTGGTGGTGGGCTTTGTCGGCCTTGCTCTGGTACTGACAATGCTGGGCACCATTCTGGGCGTGAAGGAGGAACCGCTCCGGGAGAAGCCTGCCGGGCCGGTCGCGGAGGGCATCGGACGGCTGGTCGCATTGACGGCCATTTTTGTCCTGGTCACCCGCGCGGCGCTCTGGATGGTGAACCAGGCGGGCGGACTGGCAGCCGGTGCGTCGCTGGGGACGCAGGTGACCATCGGGGTACTGGTCGGGCTGATCGCGATGGCCGGCTCCATTTTCCTGGGCGTCTACTTCGGCGCCTGGGTCGGCATCGGGCGGGAAGCCCCCCGCCAGACCCCCTTCATCTGGTGGGTGGTCAACCGGCTGATGTTCCTGGCAGCCGTCGGCTCCGTCCAGGGGTTCGCCCAGTACTTCCTGCGGGATGTTCTGCACATCCCCAATGCCGCCACGATGACGACCATTCTGCTGGCGGTCGTCGCGCTCTTCCTGCTTCCGTCGGCCGTTATCGGCGGTCGCCTCTCCGACCGGATCGGACGGAAACGGCTGGTGGCGCTGGCGGGCCTGATCGCCGGAGCGGGGACCGTCCTGCTCCTCTTCTCCACCAACATCCCGCTGGTGCTGGTCAGCGGCTGTATCATCGGTCTGGGCACCGGGATTTTCTACGCCGCCAACTGGGCGCTGGGGACCGACCTGGCACCGGCAGCGGAGGCGGGGCGGTATCTGGGGATCTCCAACCTGGCGGGCGCGGGCGCCGGAATCGTCGGGGCGGGGATCGGCGGGCCGCTGGCGGATTTCTTCAACGTTCTTCGGCCCGGCCTGGGCTATCTGGTCATCTTCGCCATCTACGCGGCGCTCTTTTTCCTCTCCGTCCTGGCCCTGACCCGGGTCCGGGCGGGCCGGTGATTTCAAAAACACGTCACCGGGTTTTGTAAGGGAGCGGCATCGGCCCCTACGAAACCCCAATTCCCTGCTCAAGTCCATTCCGGTTGCTGTCAGCCAGGGGCTGGCGCATCACCGACTGGCGAAGAGCAGGCATTCATTAATAGGAGAGGCCTATGAGAACAATCACCGTCAGTCTCCGTACACTGACTCCCATCTGGACCGGGGATGTGGACCGCACGTCGGAGCAGGTCCGCGAAACTGGCCTGATGGGCTCCGTTCGCTGGTGGACCGAGGCATTGATCCGGGGGCTGGGCGGATATGCCTGCGATCCCACCAGCAGCGACCGTTGCGGTTTTGACGAGGCGGCATACCGTCGGACCTACCAGGTGGAGGACGGCCTGCGGGACGTTTGCCCGGCCTGTCGGCTCTTTGGCTGCACCGGCTGGAGCAGCAAACTGCGCCTGGTCATAACGGATGGAGAAGGGGGATATGTCGTGAGTCTGGAGCAGCCCGGCGCCTACTTTGTGCTGAACTTTGTGGAGGTGAAGCCCACCACAGCCGAAGAGCGCTGGCTGCTGGCGAAGGTAGCCTGGCTGATCACCCGTTACGGCTCTATGGGCGGTAAGACCACCCTGAAGCCCCCCCAGCCCGACTACGGCCTGGTCGCGCTGGCTTCCCCCCTTCGGTTGCCGTCCTCCGTCACCCGGGAGTCGGTACAGGTCTGGTTGGCGAAGATGCTGGCGGAGTCCCCTGTCCTCCAGGAGCGGCTCCGCCGCGCCCCCCCGGAGTGGCCCAACCTGCGCCTCTTCTTTTTCAACACGGAGCGCTGGCTGGACACGGGGCAGGTTAATGAACTGGTCCGCGTGGACCCTTCGGGCTTCCTGAGCGGCCGGCGGGGGGTGAGCAAGAAGGTCTTCTCCTTCCAGAAAGGCAACCGCTTCTGGGGATACGCTCGGGATTCCCAGATGCTGGAAAAAGTCCTGGCCACGCTCCAGCGGCTGGGTGTTTCGAGCACTCGTACCGGAGAGGAGGTGCTGAATGAACTATAAACCGCGATCCCCATCAGGGCCCCCGCCGAGAGGGGGAGGTGGCGCTGCGGAGAAGGTCCCCAATCGGCAGGAGGACCGCCGTCCCCTGTATGACTTCTACGCCGCCTATCCCTGCGAAACGCAGGACGACGTACGCCGCATCGTCGGGGACCACAAAATGCCCTATAAGGAACTGGTCTGGCCCTACAGTCGGGTCTCCCTGCTGGCCCAGGCGCTGACCAGCGAGGTGAAGGACTTCGCCCGCAGCGGCCATCCCCGCTTCGGTGGGGGGTATAAAGGGATTGTCTATCGCCGAAAGGGCAACTCCCCCTATACCGATGAGGTCATCCGGCCGGGCCTGGAGCAGATGGACCGACTGGGCATCTATCCCCCGCACATAGAACTTCAGGACCTTCCTCCCTATTCGGCCTACTTTCAGTTCCGTTTCACTCTTGCCCGTCCCCTGTACACCCGGGACGATGAGGAATTCTACATTCACGAAAACCCGGTGATGAAAGAGGCCGTGTACAAAGTGCCGATGCTGCGGGCCAGTACCTGGAAAGGGATTCTCCGCTCCGTGATGGCCCGCCAACTGCCGGAGGGAGAGAATGCCCCGCTGGTTATCCGCCTCTTCGGACAGGCGCGCGATGAGGAAGAGGAACTGGCGGAAGAGGGGAATATGCTGGGGCGCGTTCGCCCGTATCCCACCTTCTTTGACCGCATCGGCCTGGAGGTGATTAATCCCCATAGCCGGACTACCCGCGCGGGAACGGTTCCCATCGTGATGGAAACGGTCCCCCCAGGCGCATCGGGCGTCTTTACCCTCCTGTATCTCCCCTTTGATATGCTGGACCGTCTCCCGGAAGAGGCGGCCTCAGAGGTGGCGGAGGACCTGAAGGCCCTCGGGGAGGCCATTGTGCTGATGATGCGCGTCTACGGGTTTTCCGGCAAGAGAACTCGGGGGTTCGGTGTTGCCCACCTGCAGGTCTCGGGCGTAGATCGTCCTGAAGGGGTAGTCGCCCTGAAGGATCGGGGCTGGCGTACGTTTACCACGTTGACCGAACTGCCCGATGCGCTGGACCTGCTTTTAGGCATTCCCACAGAAGGAGAGAGGCGATGAGCGAAGTCCGTATGCCTTACTTGCGGAAAACGTATTATGCCCTTGCGCTGGACCCCGTCCATATCGGGAGCGGGGAGATGCAGATGGGACGGGTGGATAATCCCATTGTTCGGGACGCCGCCAGCGGCCTGCCGAAGATCCCCGCCACCAGCCTGGCCGGGGTCGCCCGGACCTATACGGCGATGCATTACCCGGAGAAGTACCGTCGGCGGGTGGAGGTCAAGCCCGGGGTCTTCGGCTATGCCAGTTGCGCCGACCAGACCGGGCCCACCGGACGAAAGGACGGGGCCTGCGGCTTGATAGATTGCCCTATCTGTATCACGTACGGCTTCATCCAGCCCGGTGGTCGTTCTTCTCCCAGTATGGTTCAGGCCTTTGACGCGTTCCCTCTTTTCTTCCCTGCCCCTTCTATGCTCGGGCCGGTCTGGACTACCTCTCCAGAACGGTTGCGGGAACTGGTTCAATCCGGCGCGCTGGAGGAGAAGGACGTGGACATCCGCCTGAAACCGGAACATGGATTCCGGCTGCAGACCGGATTGCCCGCCCGACGGCTCAACCTGGGCTGGTTGCTGTTGCCCGTGGCCGTCCCGGCCTCGCCGCTGACCGCCTCGGGAGTCGCCGGGCTCAAGGCCGCCAGTGTGCCGGAGGAGATTTTGAACCGCCTGGTCCTGGTGCCCGATGAACTCTTTGCCCAGGTGGTGAACAACAACCTGGAGGTGCGCACCTCTACGGCGATTGATCGCTCTACCGGCGCTGCGCTCACTGGGGCCCTCTACACCTACGAAGCGATCCCGCGCAGCACCCTCTTCTCCTTCCAGGTGGTCTACAAAAACCCCAGCGACTTCCTGCTGGATGGGCAACCGATCCCTCAAGACGCGCTCTGGGTGAGAACTCAGGTAGAGAAAGGGTTGCGGTACATTGAGTATCTGGGGATCGGTGGCAAAAACAGTCGCGGGATGGGCCGGTTGCGGCTCCTCAATCTGGATAAGGAGGGGTGATACAATGGGCGTCCAGCAGACGGTGGAGAACCTGGATTTCTACTGCGCCGATTACGCGCGCCGGATTGTGGACGGGCTGAGGTACGAGGACCGATTGAGTGGAGATGAAATCACCCAGATGATTTCCAAGGTCCTGAACATCCTCCACGTCAACGGCCTCTATGCGTATATGCTCTATGTGCTCTGGAAGCGCTATAGCGGTAATCCCGTGGAGCGGAAGATCGCCGCGCGGATAGACTCTATGCTGGTAGGAGAGGTAGGGGAGCCTAGCCTGCTGCGTCTGGACGCGATCGGGCTTCCTCTTCAGGGGGCAAAGGATACCCTTGCCGTCGGGCAGGCACTGGCGCGCGACCTTCAGGACCTGTTCCTGGCGAAGGAGTTACTCACCCGTACGCTGACCTATGTGCGTTTCTACGCGCGCGCGGCGTGACCCGATCCGGGAGAGTTTTTTGCATCCATTTTGCCGTCGGGTAGTGACTCCGGTTGCACAAGGCTGGGAAATCCCGCTTGCCGCTTGGCAACGTTCCGGCCAGAGGAATGATTGACAGCAAGCGGAAACCGGCGGTCAGCAGGTGTTAACGTCCCCTCATCTCTCCGGCTCCCTTCTCCCCGCCGCGGCGGAGGAGAAGGGTTTGGGATCTTGGCGCGGGCGGCCGAAGGCCGCCCGCGCCAAGACCCCCTGTAAGGGCATAGAGGGCTTGTGCAGCGAATCTCGTAGTAGATGAGGCGGGCATCCCGGTCCAGCGGGGCGGTCCGACGACAAACCCGGGCGCACCGGGCATCGGTGCAGTCACACCCTTCCCGTCCCGCTTCTTTTGCCGGGCAGGGGCGGGGGGCCGGTTCGTAGAGGAAGCGGTGACATCCCCGCAGCGCATCCGGGAACGGGCCTAGTGGAGCATCAGGTCGTGGCTGATGGTCACTCCCCGGTGGGGTGGATCGCCGGGGAAGGTGGAGTGGTCGGGCAGAAATCCCGCCTGGTGGAGAGGGTCAATGAACAGCAGGGGCGGGTTTTAAACCCGCCCCTGCAACCCGACGGCTTCGCGTCGGGCGGGGCGCGGCCAGATGCTCACCCAACTTAAGTTTGCGCCTATGGTGGGACTCCCCTGGCTGAATGGGTATACCCGAGCAATCAAATACATCCCTAAGGAGAGAGATGGCGAAGAAACGGATTCGTTCAGCCCGTCTTCCAGACCACCGGAGAAAAAAGGAGGTCCTGGAAGCCGAACTGAAGCGGGCCTATGCCCTGTGGCGAGAGGGGAGGGCCGAAGAGGCGCTGGCCGTCCTGCGCGCGCTGGAGCAACGTTACCCGGACCGGCCTGAGGTTCTGCGGATGCTGGCCGATATCCACGCGGACCGGAAGGATACCGCGGCGTATTTGATCACGATCCGCCGCCTGCATGCGCTGCAACCCGAGGATCCAGATGTGACGCTGGGGCTGGCAAGCGGTTATGCGTTGAACCGCTATTTTTCTCTGGCCTATCGGTTCTTTCAGCAGTTCCTCCAGAAATGGCCGAACCATCCCATGGCGAAAGAAATTACCCGGATGCTGCGCGACCTGGAAAAGGGGCTGCAAGAGGAAGCAAAACACCTGGAGATGCCCCTGGAGGATGCGCTCCCCTTTATGACACAGCACGACGAGATGATACTGGCCGTGCGTACAGGGGATACCCCCAAGGCTCAGCAACTGGCCGAACAACTACGCCAGCGCTACCCGCGTTTTGTTTCCCCCCTCAACAACCTGAGCCTGGCCTACTGGGTGAGCGGAGACCGCGCCCGGGCAATCGCCACAGCCCGGCAGGTGCTGGAGATCGCGCCCGAGAACGTCCATGCCCTGGGCAATCTAATCTACTTTCACTACCTCTCAGGGCAGGAGGAGGAAGCCCGCGCCCTGTTGCCCCGCTTGAAGGCGGCTTCGATCCGTAAAGCGGATGAGTGGACCAAGAAACTAGAAATGTTCACCCTTCTGGGGGAGGAAGAAGACGTGCTCGTCTTCGGCCAACAGGCCCTTGCCTCAGAGGGTACAATCACAGAAGCCTCCTTCCACTGCTTTCTGGCGGCGGCCAAGGCCCGGAAAGGGGACATAAAATCGGCCCAGAAACACTGGAAGGAAGCCCTGAAGTGGGACCCCGGCAACCTCGTGGCTCTTAAAAATCTGGAAAACATCCGCAAAAAGCCCCAGGAGCGCTTCGTGCCCTGGGCCATCCCTATGGAGGTCTGGATTGACAAGGAAACCGTTCTGGCTCTTGCCCAGAAGACGGGGGCAGCCTTTCGCAAAAAAAGCGATCAGGGAATAGAGGCCATACTGCAACACCTCTTGGATAACGAGCACCCGGAACTCCTGCGCCTGGCCCCTGCGATACTGAACCGGGGAAGTCCAGAGGCCAAAGATTTCGTGATGAAGATGGCGGAATTTTCCGCCCACCCCACCCTGCTGGCCGCGCTGAAGGATTACGCTTTCGGGCAATATGACCCTCTATCGGTGCGGATGCAGGCGGCGATGCTCCTCTCCCATTACGGTATCATTCCCAAAGGGATGGCCCAGTTCTGGGTAGACGGCGAATGGCGCTCCATGCTGGTTGTGAGTTTTACCCTTACTGATGAGCCTTCTGCCGATTATCCCTTAAAGCCTGCTGCAGACCAACATCTGAAGCGGGCTCTTCAGGCCCTGTACGCCTCCGATGGCCCAAGCGCCGAAAAGCACTTGCGAAACGCTCTGGCCATTCAGCCCAACCACCCCAGCCTGCTCAACAATCTGGCCTTCGCGCTTATGTTACAGGGGAAAGACAACGAGGCTCTGGAGATCGTCCACCGGGTGGCCGAGGAGTTCCCTGACTACTTCTTCGCCCAGATCACTCTGGCCCGCGAAGCCATCCAGCGAGGGGATCTGAACAAGGCACGGGAGATACTGGATCACTGGATGATTACCAAAGAGGTTTTCCACTTCAGCGAATTCAGTATGTTCTGTCAGGCCCAGATTGACCTGGTGCTGGCGGAGGGCAATAGCGAGGCAGCGGAGTCCTGGCTACAGATGTGGGAACAGGTCTATTCCGATGATCGCAAGCTGCCTTACTACCGGACTCTGGTAAGGGAAGCGCGGCGGACGGGGCGATGGGGTGAGAAAAAAACCTCATAGGACCGATCCCCGGCTGAAGTTGCCCCTCTAGGCCTTTGGCTGCTGGTAGGCCTGCGCCGACCGGCAGGGGCAGAGGATACATTCTCCGATGAACGGCTATTTTGAAGAGGGCGGGCTTGAACCCGCCCTCAAAGTTTGTCCCCTTGCTCCTCCGCCGCGGTGGGGCGAGAATGGCCCCCCGAAAGCCTGCCTATACGGAAGAATTGAGTTTACGGGCGGCGGTGAAGCCGCCCAAAAAGCCCTATCTCACCTTTCGGGGAGACCTTGCTCCTCCAAAGGGAGTTGCTGCGCAAGCCCCGGTGTGAGGCGCACCAGGATAATGCGCCCCGTCCGGTCGTGCAACCGCACACGCCCATCCGGGGTATGCTCTACAATGTCTCCCGTCACACAGCGGTATCCAGTGAGGCTGAGCTCCGCCCAGAATTCGGGCGCGGCCAGATGCAGGGTGAGCCCGGAATCGGTTCGCTCTATTCTCCTGACTTCCGCAGTGAGAAAGTGAACGATGACGCCTGGCACAGGTTGCCAGTCCAGCGGCAGAATTGCGCCGCTGCGGGCCGGAAGAGTCACCGGATGCCCGGCAAACAGGTGGCGGTCCCCGCCATAGACAATGTCCGTCTCCAGAGGGTCATCCCGATAGTTGTTGATAAAGACGAAACTGCCGTTAGGACCCTGGCTGATGCGCACATCCGCCCAGTGGTCCGTCTGAAACAGCGGAGGGCAATCCATCTTCTGCGCCATTCGGTGGAAGACATCCAGCTCCTCCAGAGTGTTCGCCGGGAACGCTGCACCCAGTACCATCCCTTGGCCCCGCCCTAATCGCCGAATGAACCCCACCGTCTCTCCCCGACGTGTAGCAAAGACCTCGTCAAAGTCCCCCTGATAGGTTTCCACGAACGACGCCGGGATGTGTCGGTACTGAAAGGCGTCTATCTCCGTAGCGGTGAAGGGAGGGTCACTCTGGATATGCGTCAGTTCCAGCGCGTCTCTGAGGATTGTGCAGGGTCGGTGGTCCATATCTTCCAGACACATCCGCCCCACAAGTATCAGCCTCCCCCCACGGCGCATATACTCCACCAATCGGGCCTGGATTTCCGCATCGCACATCCGCTCCATCATAACCCACAACGAGGGTGTCCGGTTCGGGTCCAGGTCAGACCGCTGGAGGTCCAGCCCCCGGAAAGGGCGGTGAGTCAGGGCTAATCCTCGGGCGATGAAGTCAAAGAGGATGACCTCCCGCTGATGGGTCAGGATGCGCGTCTGCTCCTGGGTGGCGGGAGTGTTCACTTCGGTCATGAAATAGTCCAGGATGAAGCCCACGGCCGTTACCGTTTGGGGACGGGCAAGAGATAGAGATGGGCCATAGGACTGGAGCGCGGCGGATAGTTGAGGATAGCGGAAGTAATGCGACCGGAGCGTCCCATCTTTACGAACAGGGTGTCCCCAATCATGGCGGCGGACTGGGCTGAGCAGGGGATCGTTTTCGCCGTCAAAGAAGAGGTAGTGGTTGATCGCCCGCATTCCGACCGAGATGGAAAGGCGGGCGTGGAGGTCGTAGAACGACGACGATGCGCCACTGAAATCCTGGTTGCCGCCGGCCTGAAACTCTATGGAAAACAGAGGCTGGCACGGGTTCTGCAGGGAGCGGGTCATCTCGTTGATCAGGAGCAGTTGATGGAAGTTGCCTTCGCCGATGGTCATCGGGTAGACGTCGGTGGCGCTTACCACATCCGGCAGACGCATTACTTCCACCAGTTGGGATAACCCGATGGGGAAGGTCTTGCCGCCATTGGCAAAGCCGTGGATGTTGAAGACGGGCGATACCTCCAGGCCGTTCGCCCTGGCCTCCGCCAGAAGGAACGCGGCGTATTCCCGCAGGTAGTGGCGGTAGAAACGGCGGTAGTCCTCCACGACCTGCCGGGCCAGGGGGTGGGCAGCGTCCACCAGCCCGGCGCGCAGCAGGCCTTCCAGTTGGTCGGCGGGGTAGCGCTCCGGAAGACGCTCCCCCCAGGTGCGGCGCAGGTGGTCGGCGAAGCGGGCGAGGGTGTCGGGATTCAGGTCAAGGATATTGCGGACCCATGGAATCATCCCCATCTCGTTATCCAGCTGGATCAGCAGGATGTGCCCGCCGCGCGTGACCTGGCGGGGGGTCAGTACTCCGAATACCGCGCGGTACCAGCCCGAAACGCACTTCCGGAAGTCGGGGTGGAGATAACTGGCGATGTTTTGTGGCTGCCCGTACTGGTCAATGAAAGCGACCTGGGGATACTGCTCAAAGACCCATTGGGGGATACCCTCCCGGTTCGTCTCTGCCATGATATAGGGGCCGGGGCGGGCGATTATCCAGAGCCCCATTTCGGCGGCCAGGTCCAGAAAACCGCTCAGGTCCCGCTGGGGATGGGTGTGTCCGTCAAAGTCCCATTCGCCCTCGGCCGGTTCGTGCCACAGCCAGGGGATGTACGAGGCAACGGCGTGGAATCCGGCTTGTTTCAGCAGGCCGAGGCGGTGGGCCCACTCCTCGCGCGGGGTGCGGAAGTAGTGGAATTCGCCTGCCTGCAGGATCAGCGGTTCGCCGTCCAGCCAGAACAACCCGTCCTGCACTGTGAATTCAGCCACCGAACCCTCCGGAGCGAGGTTGAAATCCCAGCACGCGGAGCGCTTTCTGGATGTACGGACTGCCTGTGTAGACTTCCCATACCAGACGAGTGAGGTGGTTTTCAATCATAATCATAGAGCACCCCTTGTTGATGGCATACACGTTGCGGCTATACCAGGCGGGAGCAACATCCAGGTTGTAGGCGTCAAAAAAGCCGTATCGGCCCCAGGTCTGAGGGTGATGTCGGTACAGATACCGGAGCATATCGGTCACCGGGTCGGGCAGGAACGGCAGGGAGGCCGCCGCAGCGTAGATGGAGACGGTGCCGTTGTGGTGGGGCTCGCCGCGGCACGGCAGCGCGCCGAAGACGTCGTACCCCCAGGGGCTATCGCCACTGCTCAGGCCCCAACTGTTTGCGTGGTAGGTGCGGTAGCGACCCGACTGGGCGATGCAGAACTCCCGGTTCGCCAGCACCGCCTGGCGGGTATTTTCAAACCAGTCTACGCCGTCGGAATCCAGGAAGTGGGCGGTATCCAGCCAGGCCTCGGGGTACTGGTAGGCAAAGAGTGTCCCCTGGGGGTTGATGATGAGGGAGTGACTGTTGTACTCGCCCCACTCCCGGTCAAAACCCCGATAGAGGGCGCAGGCCAGTGCCGGTTCCAGCCGCGGAGCGGCCTGCAGGTACATCATTTTCTGCTCGGCCGCCATGTCCCACTGCCCGATAAGGCCGGGCCCGTCGGTTACGTAGTCCCCGTCCGGGTCAGGGTTGTAGGACATCCGGAAAAGAGTCCGGCCGTCGGTTTCAAAGACGATGAAATGCCAGTCCACCCGTTCCAGGAGTTGGGCGGCGAGATCGCCGATTTCGGAGTCGTCGGCAAAATAGGCCGCGGCGGTGATGACTCCGTTGAGGCAGAGGGCCGTGTCTATTGTGGAGAACTCGCATTTCTTCCAGCGCAAACCGGTCTGGATATCTAAGAAATGGGCAAAGAAGCCGCGGTGGTGGGAAGCGCGATGGAACAGGGTGCGGAGGGTTCCGCGCACGATCCGGCGCGCCTCTGCCGGAGAGATGTATCCCCGTTCGCAACCGATGACCCAGGCGGTTAATGCGAATCCCGCTCCGGCGATGGAAGCGACCGCAGGCGTTTTTGTGGAATCCGCAGGGAGGCCGAAACCGGGACTGTACGGGTCCCGGTTAGTGAAATCCAGAAAAAAGTCCAGAGAACCGCGCAATTCACGGTTCAGCAGGTCCATCACTGCTGTCCCTCCGGAGGGTGCTGAGAGAATTTTTCTTTAAACTACCAACCGCCTCCTGGTCTGAAAATAAACGGCGGTTCGGCTCGTGGGTGGTCACTCCGATAGGTAGTGATAAACCTGATCGCCCAGTCCTATGCCGGTTTCATTTGCCTCTCCCCCTTACCCCCTCCCCGTTGAGGGCGGACGGATCGTCCGCCCCTACAACCCCACGGGGAGGGGGAGAAAAAGGGGGTTTTGCGGGGCGGCGGCGAAGCCGCCGCCCCGCAAAACCCCTCTCTATCTCCCCTCTCCCCCGCCCGCAGGGCAGGGGGAGAGGGGGGACCAAGGGGGGTGAGGGGGGATTTGCCCAAAATCACCACTCACCGGAGTGACTACCGGCTCGTGGTATCCAGGACGCTATTTTCATGCTTTATGGTGCCCTTGGGGGCATGTTAAACTATGGTGAAGAGAAACTGTTCTTGCGAGAGGACTCCCGAACGATCAGTTCCACTGGGAGGCGGTCCACTTCCAGCCATTTGCCCTCTGTCAGAACGTGGATCAATTGCTGGACAGCGGTGGCCCCCCACAGTATGCGAGAGACGTGGACCGTGGAAAGGGTTGGCCGGGTGTAGTGGGTGAGGATGATATCATCAAAGCCAACTAACAGGATATCATCGGGAGCGCGCAGCCCGTGCTCCTCCATTGCCCGCAGAACCCCCAACGCCATCTGGTCGTTGGCACAGAAGATCGCTTCGGGCAGGTCGCCGGAGCGGATGATCTTCTGGGCAGCCTCGTAGCCCGATATCTCGGTAAAACTGCCCTCAAAGGATGGAATCTGCAGGCCGTATTTCTCGCCCTCTTGCAGGAACGTGCTCTTACGTTCTATGTTGTCAAACGCGTCCCGGGGTCCCTCTATGAAAGCGATACGGCGCACTCCTTGCTCGTAAAAATGGTGAAATACTTGCCGGGCACCGCGGGAGTTGTCAATTAAAACCGACTTAATAAAGGGGGCAGCAATCTGGCGGTCCATCACGACAATCGGAAACCGCTCGGAGGCCAGTCTCAACAGAATTTTCGTCTGGACGCGGATGTCAAACACAATTGCCCCGTCCACCTGTCGCTGGGTCAGCACCCGGCACGCGGTGCGCGTGCCCGGGCAGACGATCAGTTCATAATCCGTGTTCAGGACGACTTTATGGATTCCGTCCAGGATGTCCTCGTAGAAGAGGCCGGCGAATTCGCTGATAAAGACCCCGATGATGAGCGAGCGGCGGCGTTTCAGGTTCCGGGCGAAGGCGTTGGGATGGTAGTTGAGTTCCTCCGCCACCTTCAAAATGTGTTGCCGCGTCTCTTCACTGATGGTGCCGGTGTTGTTGAGCGCGTAGGAAACGGCGGTGACGCTGACCCCCGCTCGTTTTGCCACATCCCGAATTGTGACCATACTTCCCTCACCTCCTGGCGAATTCCAGGCGTTCCAGCCCCCGCAACAGATGCTCGTTCCGCATCGTGATCTGGTACACCATATTATTTCCCTGATAATTCGCCAGCATAAGCAGGGAAATGCCCTTGTCTATGCCAATGACGTCCGTGGCGAACCAGTTCCTGGTCAAGTTGAAAGCATCCTGGAAGCCGTATTTTCCCTTGAGCCGATCCAGTGAGAAATAGTACGCCATTGCCCGCCGGGCATCCTCGGGCGCGAAGAGAATGGAACCGATGGCGCCGTAGGGCGGGACCGTATCATCCACCAGATGCTGCCGGTTGTCGTACCCGGAGGGCGGCGCGCCGTAGCGGCCCTCGTAGCCGTTCGGGCCGTCGCAGGCGGAGAGCCCCCAGGCGTTCGGCCCGATGGTCAGGTACTTCTCGTCCATCGCTATGGCGAAACGGACCTGGGCGCGGGCCGCCTCCACCGAGTTGACAAACCAGTTCACCCCCTTCCGGTCCTGGTACTCCCGGAAGTCAATCCAGGCATGGCTGAACTGGTAGGTGAACATAGAGCCAAACCAGGAGTGGATGAAGGGCTGACCATCCCCGTATCGGGCGGAGTGACGGATGAAGGAATAGTATACGGACGGGTCTATGGGGTGGGTCGGAGAGCCCGCAGCCAGGATGTAGAGCATCAGTTGTTCGGCATAGAAGTCCCAATGGCCCTCAAACCCCTTTTCGGGGCGGTAGGCCATATAGAACATATTCCGCTGGGGGTCCACAAACCAGGGCCATTCCACTCCAGCGTAAATCTCCTCCGCCATCTCCTGAACCTCCCCTCCGAAGTACTGTCCGGCGGTCAGGACACCCATCAGCAGGATGGCGGTATCTATGCTGGAGACCTCGCTCTGCCAGGCTCGCTTGCCTGTGTCCATATGGACAAAATGGTAGTAGAACCCGTGGACCCGGTCCATTTTCCGCAGGGTATCCAGGGTCCCGCGGGCCCGTTCGTAGCCCTGGTCAAAAGTGATGTATCCCTTCTCCACCCCGATGGGGTAGGCCGTCAATCCGAAGCCGACGGCGGCGATGCTGGATATGCCCTCCGAACCGGGGTAGCGATCCCGGATCAGCCCGTAGCCGGGGCTCCCGGTGCGGGTATTGGCCTGTTCCCAGAAGAAGTCAAAAGCGCCCCGCATCTCAAACTCAATGATCTCCTCTATGCTGACCGGTATGGGGGTCGGTGTGGCCACCTCCGGCGTCGGCGAAGGGAGGGGGGAAGGGAGAGGCGAAGGGACCGGGGACGGCGTCGGCGGGATCGGGGAGGGGGAGACCCGCGCGCACGCCGCCGTGACCAGAATCAGCGTCAGTGCCAGAAAAATTTTGCGATTATTCACCGGCGATCCCCGTTCGTTCTACAGATTCCACAAACCACCGCTGCAACAGGAAATACATCACCAGCAGCGGAAGGATGTTCAGAAAAGTGCCGCTGAGTTTCACCGCCTCGTTAATGCGGTCAAAAATACTGACGATCCCGGGGGGATAGAGGTTTTCATAGGCCTGGACGAATTTGGATAGTTGCATCGGGAGGGTCTGGATGCCGCCTTCCAGGAAGACGAACGTCAGGTACGTCTCGTTCCAGTACCAGACGATGGAGAAAATCAGTGAGACGATGTAGGCAGGGACGGCCGAAGGAACGGCGATGGAGAAAAACACCCGCGCCTCGGAGGCGCCATCAATCCGGGCAGCCTCCTCCAGTACTGGCGGGAGAGAGAGGAAAGTCTGGTAGAAAATCAGAATGAAGATGGCGCTGCGGAATCCCTGACCTCCCAGGGCGGGGAGGATCAGGGAGAAGATGTTGCCCAGCAGGCCCAGGCGGCGGTAGGCCAGCATCTGCGGGATGACGGTGTTCTGGGGTGGAATAATGAAGGTGAGCAAAATCAGAATGAAGAGCAACGATTTCCCCGGGAACCGGTATCGGGCCAACCCGTACCCGATGACCGAACAGACAATGGTCTGGATGACGGAGGGAACCACGCTGACCAGGACCGAATTGAGCAGTGTGGAGGGATAGTTCAGGACCCGGAAGGCTTTAATGTAGTTGCCCAGGTAGAGTTCGGTAGGAATCCATCGGACCATTGGGTTCAGAAGGTCGCTGGGGCTTTTGAAACTGGTGACCAGCATGAACAGGAGCGGGTAGAGGTAGACGAATCCGATCGCCACCAGCACGGCGTAGACGACCGTGCTGAAGAGCAGGCCGTACCGGGAGCGGGTGCCCAGTAGAAAGCCGCGAACGCGGTCCCAGTGCCGGTTCAGATTGCCGGTGGCCCGAGTTCCCCAGTTCCGCAGCCGCGGGAACAGCGAATCAACGTTTTGCAGAATGTGTTCTCCCATAGCTTCAGTTTCTCCTGAACTGAACATCCGGCGACTTTTTCAGCCACCCCATAAGCACTAACTTACAGCCCCGTGGCTATGCTCGTGTACCCTTCCCTCATCCCTTCCTGCGCGCCCCCAGCGCAAAATACACCAGCAGCAGAATCACCACGAGCGCAGCAAAGTACAGGAAGGACATCGCACCCGCGTAACCGATCCCTCCCTTGATGTCATATGTCTGGGAATAGATGTACCGGACGATCTTGCTCTCCGAGAAATGGGATAGGGTGATCACCGTGTAAATCGCCACCACGACGTTCGTGGTGGAGAGGGAAGGGAGGGTGATCCGCCAGAAAGATTCCCACGCCGAGGCACCATCTATGGCCGCGGCCTCATAGATGCTGCGGTCAATTTTCTGCAAACTGGCGAGATAGATGAGAATTTGCACGCCGGAGAACCACAGAATCAGGATGAACGAGGTCAGCAGATAATTCACCGGTGTCCGCAGGATGGGGGGCAATCCGGCCAGCAGGTTCAGGATCAGGGGAGATTGGGCTACCATCGGCACCGTGGCCGCGCCCTGAGAGACCAGTTCGCGAATCACCGGCCCGCTGGTGATGACCACAGGCAGGAAAAAGACCGTCCGAAAAATCCCCCGTAGCCGAATTTTCAGGTTCAAAAAAAGGGCAATGATTATAGAGAAAATCATCACAATGGGGACCGACACGGTGGTTTCCACAACGTATTCCACGAGCAATTCCACAAATGTCGGGTCGGTGAACAGGGCCCGGGTATAGTTCTGCCAGCGGATGAACGTCTGTTCTATCCCCGTCGCCGAGACAATGACCTGGTTCAGACTGTAGAAGAAGGTCTGGAAAAGGGGGATCATCGTGAGCAGGACGAAACCGACGATCCAGGGCGTCACAAACGCCAATCCCTGAAGGGCACGGCGCGTCCGATAGCGCAGGAGGGGAGCACGGTTCCCTGCCTTCATGGGCCTACCTCCCTCAAAACCGCATCGCGGGCGGGGATCACGAGACCACCTACTTCCACCGGCTGGTCGCGATAATTCACGACAATCTGCCGCCCGTTGCTGTACGTGGTGGCGACCACCCCATCGGCGATGGTCCGGTGTCCGGTGATGGTGGCTCCCCGGACCGGCGAAAGGAGCGCGTCCAGCCAGGCATAACTTTCCTCTATCTCATCCTTCAGTTGCCGGTAGGAAGAGACGTAAATCCAGTTGGACCGGGTGTTCAGAATACGGGCGGTATCCTCATACGTTACGAAGAACGAAGGATACGCGCCGAATTCGGCGTGGCGCAGCAGATCGCCGCGCACATCGGGGGAAAAGTTCAGCGCCTCGCCATAGTAGGGCAAATACCCCGATAACACAATCGGGAGAAACGGCACATCCTCGCTGACGTAGACATACCCGTTGCTGGTCAGGGGGATATCGTAATAGGCCGTTGCGTAGGCGAAGAGGTAGTCGTTCGGCCCATAGAAGGCTATGGGAACGGGACTCTGGGTCAGCATGCGCTGGTATGCTGCAATGGTCTCCTCCCGGTTGAGGGAATGGCTCCGACGGAAGTCGGAGTAGAGCACGCTGCCGAGGACGTTCACCGCCAGCCCCACCCCCCACTTCTGAACATCCCGACCCAACGACAGAAGACGCTTTTCCGCCGCCGAAGGGCTCAGATAATGGACGGGGTGATTGCGGTGGTATCCCCGAATGTACTGGCTGTTGATCGCCAGAGCCAGGTCGTAGCGGGAGACGTCGCCCGCTCCTCCCCGAAGAGCGGAGAGCGGATCGTAGTACAGGGAAAACGTTCCCCCGCGCGCCTTCACGCGTTCAGCCATCGCCACCAGTTCAGAGCGACGGCCCAGCGCGGGATCCAACTTCCCCTGTACCGGAAGCGGCGCGGAAGCGCCCCCCGGCTGCCAGCCGTAGTATACCACCTGCGGGTTGGCAACGTTCAGGGTACTCAGAACCGTCTCCATCTGCTCCAGCGTGGTCATCGGGATCGGACGATGCCAGAACAGTACCTGCTCCCACTCCGCCCCCAGAAACTCCAGCCGTATACCGATGGGGGAATTTTCGGAATGCTGGGGACGCAGAATCCCCTTTTCCAGCAAGTACTGCTGGTAACTGCGCGCCATCCCCACATAGTGGGCCTCGGGGCCGGTCAGGAAACGGTAGTGGATGACAATGTCGTAACGGTTCGTCCGGGGCTGAACGGCGGTGACGCCATCGCCAGCCCGGCTGGTCGGCTGAAAGTAACTCTCGTTGTAGATGAATGCGTTGTAAAGAAAATTGAAGTTGGTGATAATGCCGGCCGGGTGGGCCTGAATTTCGGCGTACGATGCGCCTTTCTCAATGATGAGGATGTACGCGTTCTGCCCTTCCCCATGCACCATACCGATGACGGGGACGGAGATCGGATAGGGGCGCCGGAGGTGAGGGTTGAAGGGGAGAACTCCCTGGATGCCCAGGTCCGCCCCGTAATAGCGACCGTAGTACATGTTGGTGGCCTTCGTCTGGGCGGTGAAGCGGATAAGCGCCCCACATCCGTCCGGGATGAACATATACCCGGGAATCTCGTCGCCGCGCGTCGCTCCCATCCAGGGGTACAGGTGCAGCAGATGGAGACGATACTCCCCCTCCTCCCGAATCGTCTCAAAAGGGACCTCCACCCGCACCCCGGTTTCTTCCAACTGAAGGATCATCCCCACCGAGATTCCCAGTTCGGGAAAGGCGACCTGGGCCTGTACCCCGTTCTCTACCGGATGAATTTCCAGAGTATGTTCGGAGAGGGTGATGGAGGCACGCTTCACGTTCGCCCGCGCGTCCAGCGCATCTATGCTGAGACCGCTCTGGGCGAAGGCGGTCCACGTCCGATTCAGGCGGTCCCCCGGGGCGCGCTCATCCAGATTGGAATGCCAGATGTACCCGCTGCGCGTATCCAATACCTTGAACGCCAGCGTCTCCGGATTCAGGTACAGGCGGAACGTGGGGTTCTCCGCAATCAGGCGGTAGGAATCGGGAATACCGTCCGGGCGAAGGGCAGGGGGCGCGCCGGCCGAGACCGCCCCGGCTGGCAGCGAACCCAGCACCCACAAGACCAGCAGGACCCGAAGCAACTTTCTCATCTCAACTCCGCAGTTGCAATTCCCGGAAGAGGGCGGTGACGAAGTCAAACAGTTGATAAAACAGGACGTAGAGGATATACGCGGTCAGCACCATCACCGCCATCGTAAACAGCGTCTTCAGAACGTTGCGGAACGTCTCGGAGAAGGAGTAGTTATGAATTTCCCGAACCATGACGAAGAGCATCAGCGCCGTCCAGGCCAGAATCAGGTTGCGGGAGAAGGTGTAGAGAAAAATTTCGTTCAAACTCATCAGGTTGGAGAGGAGGGCCAGCGGCAGAGCGAACAGGGCGTAAGGGAAGAGGGCATAGGCGCTGCCGATGATCACATCCCGCAGACGGCCCTCGCCGTCACTGATGGTGGAGACCAGATAGTTCGCGCTGTTCCAGAGCAGGATCAATGCAAGGACGTAGATCACCTCCACCTCGGCGCGGATTCGGGACGGGTCGGCATACGGGTTGAAGACAAAGCCCGTCAGATAGAGCGATGCGACCCGCACCACGACGACCCAGAAATACAGGAGCAGGGCGAATCGCAGACTGCCGCGCTCTTTCTCCTTGATATAGTAAAAACTGTCGGCGGGGTGGCGGATGAAGCGGAACAGGAACAGGAAGTCCGCCACCAGCCGGGAGCGCTGCGCGGCCGACCACCAGCGCCGTACCGGTTCCAGCAGGCCGCGACGCCGATCCAGGCGCCGGACTGCGCTTCGGGCTACCGTTAGGCTGAGAAAGAGCAGAAGTGCACTGGTCAAATACCGTTGCAGAACCGCGTTGCGCAACTCCCAGAAGGCCTCAGAGTAGCCCCGACGGTCTTCCGCATACCGGTAGTAGCGCAGGGCGCGAACGTAATCCCCCTCTTTGAAGTAGGCATCGGCGATAGCCTGATAAGCCATAATGAACGAGCCGTTGTATTGCAGTACTTCCTCAAAGGAGGGCTGCGCCTGGGTGTAGAACCCCTCCACGTATCGCCGAACGCCCTCGTGGACCAGGCGGGCGAAACGGGTGGATTGATAGACGACAAGGCCGTTTTTGTCCTTATCCAGAACGTACAGGCGGTCTCCGTGTCGGGCGATACCGGTCGGGTTGCGCAACGTGCCCAGCCGCTGGTCGGCCTGGTCCTTCCCGCCAAAGACGAACAGGAGCATTCCCTTCAGGGCGTACTCATAAATCTGGCCTTCGGCATCCACGGCCGTGACCAGTCCTCCGTCGCTGACGTGGATATCGCGGAAAGACGTGGAGCCATGAACCTCAGGAAAGATGTTACGCCCGGCCACCGTGAACCGGCGGATACTGCGCTGCCGTGCCGTGCCCGCGGTGACCGTGAAGACCATAGACTCACTGTCTATAGCCAGATTGGAGGGCGACGCCGCCTCGTTCCGGATGAACTGGGCCAGTTGCTCTCGCGTCAGGAAGATGCGCTGGAGCATCATCTGGAGGGACATCACGGCCGGATTGGCGCCGAAGTACCCCATGAAGTCCCCTTTCCGGCTCAGCATCACCAGGCCGTTGGTGGAGCCCTCGCTCACCACGTACAGGTTCCCCCGCGCGTCCACGGCGATCTTGCGCGGCAGAAACGGATTGTCCCTGCCGAACAGAGGGTTTGTCGGGCGTCCGAACTGGGCCTCCAGGGACCCGTCCCGGTTCAGGATGACGACGGTCTTGCTCCCCGCGTCGGCTACATAGATGGTCCCCTCCTCGTCCACAAAGATACCGGTGGGTGACGTCAGAATTCCCTCACCGTATGTGGCCGTTATGGTGAAATCCTTCCCCAACTGAACCACGCGACCGTTCCCGGCATCGGCGACGTACAGGACCCCTTCGGAAGTGATGAAGAGGTCTTCCGGCCCGGAGAGGGGCAGGTCTATCTCTGCCACCGGGACATAGGCATCCTGGGTGAGATACAGACGGCCCCCTGGCCCCAGCGCCCAGGTCGTGTAGGGCGGGCGGGACCCGGCGGCGACGGGGGACGCCAGAACCGACAGCAGAATCAACAAGTACAGGGCAACGCGAAAGCATCTCATCCTTTCAACCCTGAATGGGACATGGTGCTCATCACCTGGCTCTGCAGGATCAGGAAGATGATCAGGTTGGGCAGGAACATAATGAGCGCTGCCGCGGCAGCGATCCCCTGCCCGGCGACGGTATTCGCTCCGGCGGCTGTGGTAGAGAGGGTGCTGAGATAATATGCGAACGTCTTCAGGCTCTCAACATTGATATACATCGCCGACGTGTCGGCATTGTTCCACGTCGCCTGGAAGGTCAGGATTGCCATTGTGGCGATGGCTGGCTTGATCATCGGCAGGATGATATCCCGGTAAATCCGCACATCCGATGCACCGTCAATCTGGGCGGCCTCAATCATCTCGTCGGGGATGGTGTCCACGAACTGTTTGAGCAGAAACACCCCCACCGGCAGGGCCAGCGCTGGAAGGATATGCACCAGGAACGAGTCTATCAGTCCGACCCTGGCGATAATGAGAAAGCGCGGAATGGTCACTGCGACCGGTACGAACATCAGGGCGACAGTGTTGATGGCAAACAGCGTCTTCTTGAGCCCGAAGCGTTTCTTGGAGAGAGCATACGCGGCTATAGAGGAGATAAAGATGGACGCGCTGATGGAGACCACTGTCACGATGATGCTGTTGAACAGGTAGCGGCTCACGGGTACATCCGCGATGGACATCAGGGTGAAGAGGTCTATAAAATTCTTCAGAGTCGGGTTGACCACGAAAAAGCGCGGCGGATAGACGAAGAGTTCTTCCAGCGGCTTGAAGGCGTTGGAGAAAATAAAGATAATCGGGAGAAGCATAAAGGCGACGACCGGTGTCAGGATGAGATAGAAGGGAATCTGGCTGGGATGGAAGCCGGAAGGGTTGATGCCACTGTTGCGCAGGCTGTAAAACCGACGGAAAAAAGACCGTCTTCTCATCGCTCACTCCTCGCTGAACAGACGGTTGGCAATCCGGGAGAACAGCAGCACCATCAGCAACAGGACCACCGAAACGGCCGCCGCGTAGCCCATTTCATAGCGTAGGAAGCCGTAGTCTTCAATATGGTTGACAATGAGTTGTCCGGCATACTGAGGGGTGGGATTGGCGCCGGAGAGGGCTACGCCGATGGAACCGGCCTGAAAAGTGCCCACAATGGACATCACGGCCCCGAAGAGCATCTGCGGTTTCATAGAGGGGATCGTGACGTACAGAATCTCCTGCCAGCGACTGCTCATCCCGTCTATGGCGGCGGCCTCGTAGAGTTCGGGGTTAATGTCCAGAATGCCCGCCAGCATTGCCAGGAACCCCACCCCCATACTGCTCCATAACGTCACCCCGATCATAATCGGCATCAGGTACTGGGGCGACTGCAACCACTGGATAGGCTCCTGGGTGAGGTTCAGGCCGAGCAAGAAACTGTTCAGATAGCCGTTCTGGTCGCCGCTGAAGAGCGTCTGCCAGACCACTGCCATAGTGACGGCGGAGGTCATGGAGGGGGAGTAGAGGATCAGCGCCAGAACCGTCCGCGGAAGGCGCGGCAGTTGGGCCAGCATCCAGGCCAGGAGAAAGGCCAGAATGTACCCCCCTGGCCCTACAATGACGGCAAACTCAATGGTATTGGGGAGCACGTACTTCATAAAAATCTCGTCCTGAGTGATCAGGGCGATGTAGTTGCGCAGACCGATGGGTCTGGGGAACTGAATGGTGTCAAAGTAGGTGAACGAAAGCAGGGTGGCGATGACCACAGGTACCACGATGAAAACCGTGAAAAGAAGCGCATAGGGAAAGACGAAGGCATAGGCACTGCTCTCCCGAATCATCCAGAGCCGACATCGCTCTCCCCAATTCTGCCGCTCCTTCATTAGCCCCCCTCTTCCATCCAGCGTTTCACCGTCTCAATGGTGGGGACTTGGATCTCTACCACGGGCACACCGTTGCGGGTGTACCCCAGTTCCTCCATCTTGCGCGCCATTTCCCGCTGGATGGTCAGAATGGCATCGTCAATCGCCACCCGCGGGTTCACACCGTCAAAGACGATGCGGTTCCAGGCGTTACTCAACTCCCGTTCCTGCATATACGCCCCCGGCAGGCGGACCGGGCCCTGGAGCCACTCCCACTGGGCCAGGATCACTTCCTTGTGCTCTTCCGGAATCGGCAGATACCGGAAGGCTTCCAGATTGGCGGAGTACCAGAGGTACTCTGGTCCGTAGTTCATAATCAGTTGCCGTTCAAATTCCACCTGTGTCTCGGTGGACATCCACCACTTGAGAAACTCCCAGGCCTGGCGGGGCTTATCGGTTCCCGCCAGAATGATGCAGGTCTGTGCCGAACCGGTGGCGTAGCGGTACTGCCTTCCATCGGGCAGGACGGTAGCCGGATAGAAGCCGATCCCCCAAAGGCCCTGAATCTCCGGCGCGGCGGTGGTCAGCTTCACATAGGCCTCCACGTTGGAAATCCCGATCGGCGTGGTCCCGTTCCGGAAACTATCGTAAAAACTGGCGATGGTCAGCGGCATTCCGTAGACCGTGAACTGTTCGGCCATAAATTTGATTCCCCGAATGGACTCCTCACTGCCCAGACCAGTGGAGTACCCATCGGGGGTGTACAGTTGACCGCCGTGATTGAAGATGTAGGGCGCGGTGACCAAGTACCCCTTGAGCCCGCTGCCGGTGGAGAGCGGGGTGTAAAAGTTCATCCCGTAGCGCTGGAGTTCCGGCAGAATGGCGATGACCTCGTCCCACGTCTGCGGGACGGGCAACCCCAGGGCATCCAGAATGTCGCGGCGGTAGAAGGTGACCCAGAAGTCCTGAGTCTCCGGGACGGCATAGACCGAATCGTTGAGGATGTATTCCAGCAGCGCGCCGGGGGAGTAGATGCGGATGAAGGAACCGAAATCCTCAAAGGAGCGCAGGTCCAGCAAGGCGTTCCGCAGCGCCAGTTCAAAGGGGATGTTCGTGCTGATCCCCAGGGCGACGTCCGGCTCAATGTTCGCTGCGATCGCCAGCGCCAGTTTGGATTCGTTCGGCATGAGGGAGAACTTGACCCGGATCCCGGTCTGCGGGGTGAAGGTCTGGTCGGCCAGCGTTTGCATCAATTCCACATACTGCCGGGGGCGGTTGACCCAGACCTCCAGTTCGTCCTCGCCGGCGCCGATGGAATGGGCAGGAGGGCGCTGGAAGGAATAGATGAACCGCCGGGCGCTTTCGCGAAGCGCCCAGAGCGGCGCAATACGGGGCTCCAGGGGAACGACGTCGGGGGAATGAATGTAGATTTTGTCCAGCGTCAGGGGCTGGTTCTGGAGCGCGGCCAGGACGGTCCCCAGCAATTGCATCGCCGACTGCGGCCCCTCCGAGAGCCGGTTCATACGCACCGGGATTTTATCCGGATCGTTGGCCAATAGCAGGATGTTGTCCAGCGCCATCTGGTAGTTCAGAATCTCCTGCGAGTTCCGACCCCCGTTGACCATCTGGAGGGCCGCCTTGTCTTCGGCCAGTTTTCCGGCAATCTGGGTCAGCCGTTCGTGAATATCGGGAATGTACTCGGCAATCTCCCATTCGCGGAACCGGTCCACCTGATTCCCGGTCAGACGCTTGACCTCCAGCGAGAGCGTGTTGATATCCCGAATGGATTGCCGGATATTCTCAATAGCCGTGTGGTAAGGGGATGTGGTGGCTTCCAGGCCGATGACGTTCACGCCTTTTCGCAGATATATCCGATAGGGCAGAGTGGTGTTCTGCCAATCCGTGGCGTACTCAAAGGGGATTTCGTGAAACTCGTCAAACGGCACCTGCCCGTTCACGGTGATGCGCCGAAAGACGGTGAAATTGCTTCGGGTATTCTGGAGGGTGCGCAGCGTGATGAGATACATCCCCTCTTCGGGGACGGAGACCTCGTAATACAGCGCACTTCCGCTGCGCTGCCAGCTCTCTCCACCGATCGTGTTCAACAGCAACCGATACGTGTCGTACGGAGTCACCGCCAGGCTGCGGTGATAGAGAGGGCGAACGGAGACGTCATTTTTGTACGAAGGCCATTCCGCCTCTATTTCTATCAGCACGCCGGAGGTGTCCGGGAGGGGGTGGTCCTGAATATACTGAGCGTACGACCGATCCGGAACAAACGGCTGGAGGTAGATGCTCCCCAGGAGAATGGTTTCCCGGTTCAGGATAAAGGTAAATTCGTGTTCTCCCCTGGAAAGATAGATGGGCAGGGGATATTTCCGGCTGAAGTAGACGTCCCGCAGAAAGACCTGAGTCCAGCGGGCAAGGCGTACTGGGGGGATGGGAATCTGACTCCCATATCGGTCCAGGGGAAATTCGTCCCCGCTGTTCTGGTAATAGAGCGGGAAAACGATGCGGCGCGCGTCCTCCACCGGCAGGGTCCCGTCCACCAGCAGTTGGCCCTCCGGGGCGGTGACCACCACCTCCTCCGGAACCGCCACGTCAAATGCGACGGTATACTCTCCCTCTTCCTCCACCCGTACCCGGAAGTGGACGCGGTTGCCCTTTCCCAGCCGGACACAGGGTTTCTCGTACTGGCGGGCGAGGTCGTCGTTGGCGAGGGGAAGGCCGAAGGCATCGGCGCGGATCTCCATTGCCCACCCGCCGCCTGGCGCGTGGGATAGGGGAGGCGGGACGGGGAAGGATACCCGGGCGCCCGCTGGTAGCGGGGCGACGAGAATGGATATGAGAAGCAGAATCGCTATAAACCTGCTCATCTATCCGCTGACTCTCCGCGAAAAGAGGTCGCCTTTACTCTCACCCTCTCATATGCGTCAACTTAAGCGGCCGCGCTGCCTTGAGCCCGACGCGAAACCGTCGGCTGTAGGGTGGGTTTGAAACCCACTACATCGGGGGCTGTTTGTAGTACGCCACGAAGCGCAGCGGAGCGGCGTTCCAGCCCGCGCAGCGGGGTTATGTAGGGGCGACTTTCAAAGTCGCCCCTACCGGAGGGTTCACCCTCCGGCGGGAAGGGTTGCCACCTCTGCTTCAAGTTGACGCATATGCCCTCCCCCTCTCCCCTTCCCCTCTCCCTCTCCCAACGGGAGAGGGAGAGGGGTGTCGCCGAAGGCGACGGGGAGAGTGAGGTCGCTGCCCTTTATGGTTTCAGTTCAGCCCTCGCCTCGTCCAGAAGCCGGTTGGCGAACTCCTCCAGCCGGGCGGCGTAGTCCTCGTACTTGTACTTGCCATCGGCGACAAAGTTGAACATATACCACATATTCACATCTTTCTCCTCGCCGATGTCAATGCCCGGCCTACCTTCCCAGCGGGCCGCCACGTACCCCGGAACGATCTTTGCCAGCGACTCCAGCAGACTGCGATCCAGATTCCCAAGGGCCTGGCGCAGTCCCGGCTTGTCACCGACGAAGGAGAGGTAGAGGTTAATGGTATCCTCGTCCACGTAGACCGGCATTCGGGTGGGGACCACACCGGCGGCTTTGGCGATTTCCGCCTCCGCCAGGTAGCCTTCGCGGGAGAAGGTCATCCACTTGGCGAACTTGTAGGCCTCCTCCAGGTTCGCCGTGGTCTTGGCGACGACGATGAAGTCGCCGACCAGCGCCTGATTGCCGCCGGGGATACCCAGGAAGTCCCACTGGAAGGTCGCGTTCTGAGCAAAGGCCGGCACCATCCAGCCGCCGTCCCAGCGGACTCCGCACTCCTGGTTCAGGAACAGTTCCCACGGCCCCTGCGACTTGAAGTTGGCCTTCTGTTCATCGGTCAGGCCCTGCCAGGTGTGGGGCTTCACCTCAATCACCTGGGCTACCGCCGCCTTGAAGGCATCGGAGTTGTAGTTCATACGACGGCCGTCAAAACTGAACCACCCCAGGCGCGAGTCCTGGGTATGGGGATACCAGCCCAGGATGAACTCCAGTTCATCCAGGCCTAATCGGCCCTTCTGGATGTCGGTCAGGGCCGTCGCCGTGGCGAAGAAGTCGTCCACGGAGACGCCATAGGTGGGGGCGTCCAGGTTGGCGGCCTCAAAGAGGTCAATGTTGACGAAGTAGCCCATCACGAACTGCGCGGCGGGCAACCCCAGCACCTTGCCGTCGTAGGTGACCGCGTTGCGCAAAACGTCCGGTACGTTCGGCCAGTCCGGATCGTTGCTCACCCGCGGGGTGAGGTCCGCCAGCCAGCCGTTCTTGACGTAGAGAGGGGTCTTATCGGCCATAAAGACGTCGGGCAGAGCCCCCTTCGCCGCCAGCGCAGTCAGTTTGTCGTCCCATGAACCTTCCCCGGCCATATCCACAATCTCAATCGTGACATGCGGGTTCAGTTCCATGTACTTCTTGACCAGTTGCCGCTGGACGTTGTTCTCCTCCTCGGTGCCCAGGTTCCAGTTGGCGTAGCGGAGGGTGACGGGTTGCTTCCCTTCCGGGGTAGGAGTGGGTTGGACCGGGGGCTGAGTAGCGGGAGGCTGGGTCGGCGGGGCAGTGGTGGGCGTGGGAGTAGCACTCGGTGCGCACCCAGCCACGAAGACCACCACTACGACGAGCGCCAGAAGGGTCTTGAACCAGTTTGCAGTTTTCATTTCTCTCCTTTCTTTGCCTGTTCTGGAATTATACGAATTGGTTTGGGCAGTTGCAGGGTACGAATGGGTCTCTTCAAACGCTCACCTCCTTTCTGCGGACAGGTCTATCCCATAACGACCTCCACGAAGTGGGTCTTTCCATCGCTAAAGGGGGGGACGACGTTGCACTCCAGGGGGACTCCATCCACCCGGATGGACCGGATTCCCCGGTGGACGTGGTCGGGGTTTCGGACCTCAATCTGGTAGACGGCGTTGCGGAACTTTCGTCGCACCCGAAACCCGGACCAGTGGGCCGGGATGGATGGGTCTATCAACAGACCGTCTTCCTGGGGGCGGATGCCCAGGATCCAATGGGTCGCTACCCGATGAAGCCACTGAGCCGAACCGGTGTACCAGGTCCAGCCGCCCCGCCCGTAGTACTCCGAAGCGGGTCCATCCACATTGCCGGGAGTGACGTATGGTTCTGCTTTGTAGGCCTCTATGTCCTGACTGCGATTGGGAGGACAGATTTTGCGGTACACTTCATAGGCCCGTTCCGGCTCTCCAATGAGCGTGTAGGCCCACACGGTCCAGGCCGCCGCGTGGGTATACACCCCGCCGTTCTCCCGCAGCCCCGGCGCGTACCGGGTCACGTAGCCGATGTCCGGACGGGGTCGGGTGAACGCCGGGAAGTTCAGAAGCGGTCCGTAGTCCTTGAGCAGGTATTTCGTCACCGAATCCATTGCGGTCCGGGCCTTCTCCGCGTCCGCCGCGCCGCTGATGACCGCCCAGATGTTGGGCATCAGAAAAATCCAGCCCTCCTCGTTTTCTCTGGAGCCCAGGGGCAGGCCGTCGTCGGTCGTGGCCTGAAGAAACCACTCCCCATCCCAGCCGTAAAGGTTCAGGGCGTCCCGCAGGCTTTCCCGCACCGACTCGCAGCGTTGGGCGAAGCGCTCATCTCCTCGTCGGCGGGCGATGGGGATGAAGTCACCGAGAATCGTGTACAGGAACTCCGCCACCCAGAAACTCTCCCCCTTGAGGAGAGTCCCTACGGCATTCAGCCCGTCGTTCCAGTCGTGGTCGCCCATCAGGGGGATGCCGCGGGATGAGAAACGGGAGAACGACCGTTCAATGGCGCGCTTGCAGTGATCGTAGAGAGGTTCGGCCGGGCCGTTCAGATAGGGCACCATCTGATCCAGAATCCCGTAATCCGCCGTCTCTTTGAGGTACGAAACCAGGACGAAGGGCAGCCAGAGCAGGTCGTCGGAGC
>Ga0209721_1000284_pt1 | contig 49333 bp, 44 predicted proteins | sample TshhotsprinmetaG_FD_184139 | JGI IMG/M metagenome (GOLD analysis project Ga0209721, IMG submission 184139) | Hot spring microbial communities from South Africa to study Microbial Dark Matter (Phase II) - Tshipise hot spring metaG (SPAdes)... | ecosystem: Environmental > Aquatic > Thermal springs...
CTCAGGCGCCTACACTATCTATCTGACCACAGCTCAGCAGGCTGTTGAACGGGTACGCCGCACGATGGTGCGCTAAAGATGACAGCGGGAATCGAGGAGAAACTTCGGTAGATGATCTGTTCGGAGCGAAGGGACAGACGGGATGGCGTCTGCCGCAGCATCGAATCTGATCGATGATCAAGAATGGGGCGCAGCAATGCTGCGCCCCGCTGCATGAGTTACATACCGTTGCGCGCAAGGGCAACGCGCAGAGCGCGTCATCACTTGCCCTGCCCTATCTTCTACGGATAAATGCGATACAACTGGCGCGGGAACGGGATCGTTTCGCGAATGTGGCGCGTGCCGGTAATCCAGGCTACTACTCGCTCGATCCCCATGCCAAAGCCACTGTGCGGCACCGTTCCGTAACGACGCAGATCAAGATACCACTCATAATCTTCGCGGCGCAGACCATGCTCGCGAATCCGCTGTTCGAGCAAGGTCAGGTCGTGGATGCGTTGCGATCCGCCGATGATCTCACCATACCCTTCTGGCGCAAGCAGGTCGGCGCAGAGGGCCACTTCCGGTCGATTGGGATCGGGCTGCATGTAAAACGCCTTTACCGCTGATGGGAAGCGTTCGACAAAGACCGGTCGATCAAACTTTGAGGCTATCAATGTCTCATGCGGCGCGCCAAAGTCTTCGCCCCACGGCAGTGGATCGGCACCCTCAACTTCACCCTGATGATTGGCAATCAACTCAAGCGCCTGATCGTAAGTGATCCGCGGGAACGGCGGTATCACCTGTTCGAGCAGTGTCGTATCGCGTTCGAGCACTTTAAGATCCTCACGCCGCCGGTCGAGCACGCGAGCCACAATGGCGCTGACAAACTGCTCTTGCAACCGCATATTATCTTCGTGATCGGCAAACGCCACCTCTGGTTCAATCATCCAAAACTCGGTCAGGTGACGGCGCGTTTTGCTCTTTTCGGCCCGGAAGGTCGGCCCAAAGCAGTACACCCGTCCAAACGCCATCATTCCCGCTTCCACATAGAGCTGACCGGTCTGGGCAAGGTATGCCTTGCCTAGATCGAAATAGTCAGTGGCAAACAAATTGGTTGTGCCTTCGGCGGCGGTTGCGGTGAGGATGGGGGTATCGAAACGCACAAACCCCTGTTCATTCAGCCACTCCTGCGCAGCGGCGATCACTTCCGCCCGAATTCGGAGAATGGCATGCTGCTTCGCCGAACGCACCCAGAGATGGCGATGCTCCATCAAAAACTCAACCCCATGCTCTTTGGGAGTAATTGGATACTCGTGGCTCGAACCGATCAACTCGATCTCGGTCACATCAAGCTCATAGCCACCTGGCGCGCGTTCGTCAGCGCGCACGCTACCGGTAATCCGGCATGAACTCTCTTGAGTCAACGCCTGCGCGGTAGCAAACGTGGCCTCACTCACATTCTTTTTAAAAGTCACACACTGAATTGTGCCGCTTCCATCACGCAGCAAAATGAAAATCAGCTTGCCCTTCTCGGTTTTGTGATAGACCCATCCAGCCAGGGTTACTTGCTGACCCACATAGCGGGCAATGGTCGCAACGGTTGCGGTCGGCAACAGCGACATAGACGCTCCTTATCGTTTCACAGCGTGGTTGCAGGCAATCATAAGACTTCACCGGGTGTTGTGCGCCAGTAGAGATCATTGAGCAGATTTTGAGGGAACGCATCAGATCGGCGCGCCTGCATGATTGTATCTCTTTATGGCGTCAGTATGCCACGACTCAGGATAGCTGGCAAATTGACAGTAACCGTTCGTTATCTGATAATGCTGATTGAAGCCCCATAGAACAACACCGAGCGGTTCACAAGGGCGAATCCGGGTTCGCGATTGATGCAGGCACGAAGGAAACGGTGATGAAAACAGTTGTTCAGCACTGGTATACTCATCCAACGGTACGCGCGGCGCTGGCCGACCTTGCCGATTATCGTCTGACCCTGGCGACGGCGATTGAAATTCAGCAAGTGCCGGCGCCGACCTTTGCTGAACGACCGCGTTCTTTGCTTGTCAGTCAACGAATGCGCGCGCTCGGTCTACGAAATGTTGAAATTGATGAGCTGGGCAATGTTTACGGTTATCGTCCTGGTCACAGCGATCGACCTGCGCTGCTGGTATCGGCCCATCTCGATACCGTCTTCCCCGCCGACACCGATCTCTCTGTTCGCTACGAAGGCGATCGAGTATACGGCCCCGGCATCGGTGACAATAGCGCCGGGGTAGCCGGCCTGTTACGACTGGCCGAAATCTTCCAACAGTTCAATCTCACGACTGACAGTGACATCTGGTTCGTAGCCAATGTCGGCGAAGAGGGGTTAGGCGATCTGCGCGGCATGCGAGCAGTGGTTGAACGGCTCCGTCCACGTCTTGGCGCGGTGGTGGTGATTGAAGGTTGTGATTTTGGCTCGCTCCACCATCAGGCCATCGGGGTGCAACGGTTTCGGATCGAAGCCATCGGCCCAGGCGGTCATTCATGGGGTAATTTTGGCACGCCTAGCGCGATCCACGTCCTGGTGCGACTGGCAGCCCGCCTGACCGAGCTAAACGTGCCATTCTCGCCGCGCACGACATTCAATATCGGCACGATCAGCGGCGGCACTTCGGTTAATACCATTGCCCAACACGCCAGTATGCTGCTCGATTTACGGTCGGTATCGTCAGCCGCGCTTACCGATCTGGTCAACGATGTGTACCGACTGGTCGAGGAAGTTGCGCTCGAGCAGCCTGAGGTGCGGTTACAACTGAGCAAGGTTGGTGATCGACCGTCGGGCGCCATTCCGCGCGAGCACCCACTGGTACAGGCTGCCGTGGCTGCATACCAAGCCGTCGGCGCGCCAATCTCGTTTCAACAGAGCAGCACCGACGCAAATATTCCGCTCAGCCTGGGGATACCGGCAGTATGTGTCGGCCTGACCGATGGCGGGAATGCCCATCGCACTGACGAATACATTTTGCCTGCCAACCTTAGTCGCGGGATGCAGGCACTGCTCCTGCTGACGCTGGCAGCCGGCGCGCTTGAAGACTCATAATGCATAATGCATATCGATGATAAAACACTCGCATCCACGAGTCCAGGACTGTTTGCGCCTGCCGCCTGCGACATTATGAAACAACATCACACACCTATGCATCTAATCCTGTTCCTGCTGCTAATCGTTCTGATCGCCGTTCCGTTGCCGGTTGCCGCCAATACTGCTGCCGGCAAGCCAATACTCTTTCGCGAAACCGGTCACACGCTGGCCTACGCCTTTCGCGAATTCTACGACCGTCAGGGTGGATTACCGATCTTCGGTTATCCGTTGACCGAAGTATTCATCGAAGATGGGCGTCCAGTGCAGTACTTCGAACGTGCCCGTTTCGAATGGCATGCCGAACTAGCGCTGGTGCAGGTTGGACATCTTGGGCGCTGGGCTGCCGCAGCGCATGCCGAACATGCCGCTTTCACACCACTGGCTGCTGCCCCGGCCAATGCCGATTTCTTCCCCGAAACCGGCCACAGCCTGAGCGGCGCCTTCCGTTCGTTCTGGTGGCGCAATGGCGGCCTCCCCACCTTTGGCTTTCCACTCTCCGAACCATTTGAAATGATCGATGAAAACGGCCAGCCCCGCCTGGTGCAATACTTCGAGCGTGCCCGTTTCGAGTGGCACCCACAAAACCCACCACGCTATCAGGTATTGCTTGGTCATCTCGGTCGAGACTGGCTGGCAGCGCATCCGGCCCCACAATGGGCAACACAACCGGTAACCAGCGCGGATGTAGCCTGGGCCGCGCTGCGACCAACGCGCGTGCGCGTGCCCCGCATCGGCGTTGATACTGAAGTAGTCAGCGCCGGGTTTTCATTCGGCGCCTGGGATGTGCCCCGCTACACCGCTGTCCACTACTGGCCGATCAGCGGCTATCCCGGTGTCAACGGGAATATTGTCATTGCCGGCCATGTGGGGTATCGTGGTATCATCTTTAACCAATTACCGGCAATTTCCATCGGTGATGAGGTACTGGTTACCGTCAACGGTAGCGACCGTCGCTACGTGGTACGGGAAGTTTTGACTGTGTTGCCCGATGAGACGTGGGTACTGGCGCCGACCAGTAGCGAAACCCTCACCCTGATCACCTGCGTGCCGATTGGGGTCTACTCGCACCGTCTCATCGTCCGCGCCGCGCCGGTCGCCGATTCATAAGAAAGGGGGAATTATGGAACAACGCCGCCGTGGATCGGGCTGGATCGGCTGGCTGATCTTTTTATTGTTCATCCTGGGGCCATCAATTCTACCGCCGCTGGCGCGCTGGTTAAGCCAGCAAACCGGTTTGCAAATCGGCACTACCGAACTCTTTATCACTCTGATCGTTTTGATGGTCGTCATTTCGATTGGGAGCAGCATCTTCGGCGCGCTTCGGCGCGCCGGTGAGGGGACAGGTATGCCTCGTATGCCAGAGGCGAATGATCCGTTCAGCTCATCATCGCAGCAAGGCGATGTTTTTCGCTTGCCATCATCAACGCCGGAAGAGGTCTTTCGCATTCCACCGCCACCACCGGAACCCCCGCGTCTGCCCACATCGTCAACGCAATTGCCCGGCGCGCCACGTTTTGATCCAATTATCGACCCTCGGATTTTGGCCTTTGGCCTGATTGGTTTGATGTTTATCGGTCTGGTATTTGGGGTATTGTTCTTGCTGATCAATCCGTAACGGCAGCTCATCTGAACTGCTGACCAATATAGGGATATACCGCCTGTCGCAGCGACTCTGAGTACTTGCGCCCATTGTTTGCCCGTGGGAATGTCAGAAGTACGCCCATGAATCTCTACGATCCTTTTGCTCGTTACTACGATGCTGATTTTCGCCATTTTCACGACGATGTTCCCTTTTACCGTGAATGGGCGCGTCGTACCGGCGATCCCATTCTTGAAGTGATGTGTGGCACCGGACGGGTGTTGTTGCCGCTGGCCAGCGCCGGCTATCGAATCACCGGCGTTGATATATCACCGGCGATGCTGGCCCTGGCCCGTGAACGGCTGAATGCTGAGGGGCTGAGTGATCGGGTCACGCTGATCGAAGCCGATGTACGTGGGATGGTGTTACCCGAGAATCACTTTCCGCTGGCATTTGTGGCAGTCAATTCTTTCATGCATTTAACCACCATCGAGGATCAACTTGCGGCATTAGCGGCCATTCGCCGCACACTGACGCGCAAAGGGACATTGATCATCGACCTCTTCAACCCCGACCCGCTCACCATCAGCCGCGAAGATGGACGGATGCAACTCGAACGCAGCTATGAGCTGGATGGCCGTTACGTGCAAAAATTTGTCGTGATCGAGAGCGACGCCGCCGAGCAGATCAGTCACGTCACGTTCATCTATGACGAAACGGCTGCTGATGGGAGTTTAACCCGGCGCGCGATGCAGTTTACGATGCGCTGGCTCTACCGTTTCGAGCTTGAGCATCTGCTGGCGCGAGCCGGTTTTACCCTGCGCGCCATCTACGGCGATTACGATTTGGAACCATACACTTCGTCCAGTCCACGCCTGATTGCAGTCGCTTCGCCGCGTCGTTAAGCGGTTTCACCGGCAAAGGAGCTTTCAAACATGCTGTCAATTCAAGAGATTATGGCGCTGATCCCGCATCGCTATCCTTTCTTGCTCGTTGATCGAATCGTCGAGTTAGAACCAGGCGTCCGCGCAGTCGGCGAGAAGCTGGTATCGGCGAATGAACCTTACTTTCAAGGTCATTTTCCGGGTAACCCGATCATGCCCGGTGTCTTGATACTCGAAGCGTTAGCCCAAACCGGCGCCGTCGCCGCGCTGAGTCAACCGGAACATGCCGGCAAACTGGCGCTCTTTGCCGGAGTCGATAGCGCGCGCTTCAAGCGAGTCGTGCGTCCCGGTGATACACTTCGACTTGAAGTTCAGCTTGAACGAATGCGACGCGGGATCGGAAAGGGGATGGCGCGCGCCACGGTTGCCGATCAGGTAGCGTGTGAAGCTGAACTGTTGTTTGCGCTGACCGATCCAAAGTAAACGTTGGGGAACCTGCGGCACATTGCTGCCCTGGAGAGGAAGCGGGCAGGCGGGTTTCGCATTGACGTTCGCCAGCATATTGAACATTGACGGTAGGCTGCGCGGATCGTACCAACACTGTCATCAACACCTCCATAGCGCAGTGATGCACTTTCAGCGCGGCGAACAGCGGGGGGTTACCGCATTCTGCATCTCTCGTCTGGACGCTCGCGCAGCGCAAGGCGGCGCTAGACGCTGCTATCGGGGTAAACTGACAGACTGATTGCGCAGCAGTGCGCCGGGAGCGCGAGCTGAAGAGGCGCATCGTTCAAGACGAGATAGTGGCGAATCGCCGGACTGATTGCGCGTGTGGTCTCTCGCTCGACCGAGACCACACCACCGCGATCACCATCTCGAACCGATTTGGACAGATCCGTTGAGAGTCAGGCTCGCAGGTAGGCGGATCTGTCCGAGAAACTGCGCGGCGTTAGCCGCTGCGGAGTGCCACAACTAACACCATCAAAAATCACTGCGAAGGATCGATAAACCCTTCATCAGGCGGCAGATCAGGTTGTTGCGCAGCCGCAACGGCCAGTTCGTGACACCGTTCGTTGTCAGGAATACCGCTATGGCCGGGCACCTTCACAAACTCAACCTGATGGAGGTCGCACAACTGCAACAACTCAGCCCACAGATCGGCGTTCCTGGCGGACTCTGTTGCGGTGCGCATCCAATTTCTGGCCTGCCAGCGCTGCGCCCATCCTTCACGCATTCCGTTGACGACATACGCCGAATCGCTGTGGACGATCACCTTTGACGGATGCTTCAGCGCGCGCAGACCGACAATGCAAGCCATCAGCTCCATCCGATTGTTGGTAGTGAGACAAAACCCGCCGGAAAGCTCTTTGTAGTGGTTCTTGTAGCGCAACACGACACCGTACCCTCCTGGCCCTGGATTACCAAGCGCGCTACCATCGACATACATCACGACCGTCGGAGCCGACGAATCTGCCTGATCATTCTGATCATTCGCCGGCTCGGTTGCCTCCGGCGGCAGCAACGTCACGGCCTGCGCGCGATCAGCCGGCGGCAGCGTTTCCGCCCAGGCACGCGCAGCTTCGACTGACGGAAAAGCTTTGTAAAGCGCATTGGGAAACCCTTTCACCTGCGCTTCAGCGCCATCTTGACCGTACCATTGTCGGTACCATCCCGGCTGACGACCCCGCACAACGAGGTAATACTTCTGTTTTCGGTTCATACCCGGTCTTAATCTAAACAGTGACAGATCGCGCGGCATACTATACCACCTTTAGGAAACGGCAGGGCAAGAAAAGAGCAAGATCTGACCGTAAAACCCTTGACTTTGCCGACAACCTTAGGTATAGTACCAATGTCGATATTAACAACATAGCTTGCCGATCAGGCACGAAGGAGGTGATGCCCATGAGTAGTAAGCGTATGGGTGTCACCGCTGGTAAAGTAGCTTAAGCTTTACCGAACCGGTGACCCCTTCTCCGAAACGTATTCCCCGCCTTCCCGGCGGGGAATATTATTTTGTCGGCGATAACGCTCCTAATGACGCCGGGCATTCGCGTCTGTTATAATGAATAACAACGTAACAATACATCACTCATCAGGTGAGTGAAGCCCCACCAAACGGCACACTCGCGCCTCAACGCATGGTAGTTACCATGCCAGCGCAGAGGAGACAGCCATGAGCCACTCGCAACCGGTCACAGCCCTACGACGCCGGCAGATCAGCGCCGCTGGCGAGCCAACCGCGAAAGAACGCGAATATCTTGAAGTCATCTACTATCTGGCAGCGCGCAACGAGCCGGTCATTGCGGCCCGGCTGGCTCGCTGGATGAAAGTACAACCGCCAACCGTGACCCATGTCGTTTCGCGCCTGCTTGAGAAGGGATTCATCGAGCGTAACGCCCATGGCGAAATCACATTGACACAAACCGGCCTCCAACTGGCCGAGGCAATGGTACGTCGGCACCGAATTCTCGAACGATTTCTCGTTGATGTTATGGGATTGCCGTGGCATCTGATTCACGAAGAGGCAGTGCGCCTGGAACACGCCCTCTCTCCGGTTATGGAAGAGCGGATTATGGCGCTGGTCGGGCAGGCCACAACATGCCCCCACGGTAATCCAATCCCTGGTCAAAATGAGGTCTACGCCGGCAATACCCGGCTCGATACAGCGCAACCCGGTCAGGTCTTCACGATCCGTCGCATTGCCGAAGAGGCCGAAGAAGAGACACCAATTGTCGCATTTTTAGAAGCTAACGGACTGGTGCCAGACGCCGAATTTACGATTACCGATAACATCGCGTCCATTGGCGTCACCTTGCAGCGTCCCGGGTTGTCAATTACCGTGCCGACCCATATTGCCGAATTGATCTGGGGCGACATTGCCAGCTAATCCGGCAGCAGTGTCAATCCTCCCGGAGCACACCTATGGCGCGAATTACAGTCACTATTCACGGCGAACAGCGGACTTTCCCGATCACCGAGCGCGGGATCACCATTGGTCGCCAGCTCGACAACGAGATCGTGTTAAATCATGCCATCGTTTCGCGCAAGCATGCGCGGGTAGAGCTACGCGATCGCCGGGCCTGGGTGATTGACCTCAACAGCCGCAACGGGGTGACGGTCAATCGCCTGCGGGTGAAAGAAGAACAGCTCAATGATGGCGATGTGATCGGGATCGGCCCCTTCGAGCTAATCTACGAAGATCGCGCCGCCCAAAGCGTTGTGCTCGACGATAACCGCTACTTCCCGGTCGCCTCAGAGGCACAGGCAGTCGCCGCGCACGAATTGCAGTTACAGCCGGCAGATTTGCAGGCCTTTTATCAGATTAGCATGCGGGTAAACCAGGCGCTTGATTACCGCGAACTGCTCGATCTGGTGATGGAAGAAGTTATCCGGCTAGTGCCGGCGCAGCGTGGCTTCCTGCTCTTGCGCAAAGGTGATGAACTGGTGCCGCGCGTGATCTTCCCTCCCGGCACCGGCGACGTGGCCATTGCCGGTAGTATTGTCCGCAAAGCAATTGAGCGCGGCGAAGCGATACTGACCCATGATGCCCGCATGGAATTTGCCGGTTCCAAAAGCATTATCGCCGCTAACATTCGCTCGGCCATCTGCGTGCCACTACTGACTCAGGGCGGCGCGATTGGCGTGATTCTGCTCGACTCACCCGGTCGCGAACAGTTTAGTCAGCGTGATCGCGACATCGTGGTCGCAATTGCCAATCTGGCCGCCGTGGCAATTGAACGCGCGCGCCTGACCGAAGAGTTGCGGGTGCAAGGGCAGGTTCGACAAAATCTCGAACGTTTTCTCTCGCCCAATGTGGCGCACGCGCTGGCGCGTTACGTGGCGCAACACGGCAAACTGTGGGAAGCGCAAGAGCAGATCGTCACCGTGCTGTTCGCCGATGTCAAGGGGTTCACCGCCCTTTCGGAACGGCTATCGCCGCGAGAAGTGCAGGATCTCCTCAACGAGTACCTGCACGAAATGACCGAAGTCATTTTCCGTTACAATGGTACAGTTGATAAATATATCGGCGATGGCATCATGGCAGTCTTTGGCGCGCCGCGCCTGCCCGAGGATCCACTCGATGAGCAACACGCTCTGCGCGCCGTGGCAACCGCAGTTGAAATGCAACAAGCCCAGCAGCGGCTGGTCAGCCGACTCGATCCCGATAAAGCGTTTACCATCCGTATCGGCGTCAATACTGGCCCGGCGTATACCGGTTTCTTCGGTACCCGTCATCGGCTGGAATACACCGCTATCGGCGATACGGTCAATACTGCTTCCCGGTTGGAATCGGCTGCCGAACCTGGCACGGTCTTCATCGGTGAAGATACCGCTCGCCTGGTAAGCGAAGATTTTGAACTGCAAGAGATGGGTGAGTTGCAGCTCAAGGGGAAACAGCAACGGGTACGCGCTTATAAGGTGCTCGGCCCACGCATCAAACCCGGTGGCGCGGCAACGATTGTCTACACCGAACCGTGATTGCCCATCGCTCATCACTGAACGGCAGAAAGAAACGCTATGCCTACCGTCGTTGGCATTCGCTTTAAAGATAGTGGCAAAATCTACTACTTCGATCCAGGTGATCTTGAACTTCATACCGGCGATCCGGTCATTGTCGAAACAGTGCGCGGGCTGGAACTGGCCAGGGTAGCCTTTGAACGCCGCGAGGTCAGCGATGATGCTATCGTCGGTGAATTAAAGCCGGTAGTGCGGCGAGCAGAAGCAGACGATCTCGCTCGCATGGCCGAATTGCAACAGTACCACGCCGAGGCGCTTGCTCGATGCGCCGAGAAGGTGCAAGAACACGGCCTGCCGATGAAGCTGGTCAAGGCCGAATATTCCTTTGATGGTTCGCGACTCACCTTCTTTTTCACCGCCGATCAGCGGGTTGATTTTCGTCAACTTGTGCGCGATCTCGCCCGCATGTTCAAAACTCGCATTGAGTTGCGCCAGATCGGGCCGCGCGACGAAGCGAAGATGCTGGGCGGAATTGGGCCATGCGGTCGTATCCTTTGCTGCGCTTCTTTCCTGCCCGATTACGCGCGCGTCTCGATCAAGATGGCGAAAGACCAGGATTTGCCGCTTAACCCGAGCAAAATCAGCGGTGTCTGCGGACGCCTGTTGTGCTGCCTCGCTTACGAACACGAACAGTATCTCGAGATGCGCAGCCTGCTTCCCAAGCGCGGCACCTGGGTGATGACACCGGATGGGCCAGGGGAAGTAGTCGGCCAGCACGTGCTCAAGCAACAAGTGCTGGTGCAACTGGCTAGCAGCGGCATGATCGAAACGTATGATCTGCCCCAAATTACCCTGGCAACCGAGCAGGTAGCCGCAATCGCCCGCGCCCGCGCCGCAGAAGGTATTACGCCGATGCGAGCGAATAAGTCTGACCGCGGTGAACGTCGCATGTTGCGCGATGAGATAGAGGCTTTTGAGTGGAGCGACGATCTGAGTTTGCTGGAAGATGAAGATCAGCCCCCTCCACCACCACCGATGCCGATGTTACCGCCGCCGGTAGAATCAAACCGGGATGCAGAGCAGAGCAGATCGCGCTCGCGCCATCGGGGCGGAAATACCAACAAGAGTCAGCCGGCGCCGGCTACATCGCCACCAAAGCAACAGCGCAAGGCTTCAGCCACTGCTAAACCAGCATCACCGCCGAAACCAGCATCGCCAACAGCAACCAACACCACTGGCGGTAGTAGCGGAAAGCAGCGTCGAAGACGGAAGAACACCGGCAAATAGGCCTGCGCACTTGGTCTGCCTGCGTCGCCACATACCCCACAGCCGCTTTGCAACGGGCGGGCGGCTTTTTGCACATTCAATCCACAACAACGAGGGAAGGGATGGAGATCTTTCAGGTTGACGATCACATCTGGGCAATCGATCACGAGCTACTTGGCTTGCCCGGCGTCGGGGTGACGTATGTCGCGCGGGGTGAAGAGGTTGCATTGATTGAAACTGGCACGGCGCTAACTGCTCCACAGACACTGGCCGGTCTGGAGGCGCTGAACATTCCCCGCGACGCTGTGCGGCACATCCTCTGCACGCATATCCACATGGATCACTGCGGCGGCGCCGGCCATCTTGCGGCGGCACTACCCAGCGCTACGGTGTACATCAACAGCAGCGTCGCCGAACATCTGGCTAACCCAACCAAATTGATGGCCAGCGTGCGCCGGGCAGTGGGCGAAGAGGCCTGGCCGCTGCACGGTGAATTACTGCCCATCCCCGCTGAGCGGATTCGGCCTGCCGAGACTCTGCAGCTCGATCTCGGGCGCGATGTTGTGTTGACGGCCATTGCCACGCCAGGCCACTCGCCTGATCATCTCTCCTACCGCGATCACAAGAGTGGCGGTCTGTTTATCGGCGATGCCGCCGGTCTGGTGATGGAACGGTGGGGATTGATCTTTCCGGTCACGCCGGTGCCAACTTACAATCTGGTCGCGCATCAACAGACCATTGCTATGCTACGTGAGCTAAACCTGCCCCGGATCTTCGTCACTCACTATGGCCCGCATGATGATGTGGATCATCAGCTTGGCTTTGCCGCCGAACGACTGGACGAACTCGTTGACCTGGTTCATCGAGCGCTGGCCGATGGCGATCCCGATGTCGATGCGCTGGCGGCGCGCTGGGTGCCATACCCCGACGATGGCCCAGCAGGAGTCGTGGCGCGGAGCTGGTCGCGGATGAGCGTGGCGGGGATGATCCGGTATGAACTCAAGCGGCGGCAGGCCGCCGAAAATGGCTAAGAATGCGATCAAACGCCTTCTACCATCACGCTACCGGCAGTGTCACATAGAGCCAGCCATCTTCTACACCGCTACCGACTCAGCGGTCAGGCGCCACGACCTTCAGAACTGAAAGCGTCCGGGGGCGAGCCGACAACTCGCCCCCACATTGTTCCCGTCATCACCGGCGCCTGTTTCAACCGAGTAATACCTGCCCACTCGTTCCGATGCCCGATTGGCAGCTCATCATCGGCGCTGAACGATCGCGATGTGCTATACTACCACCAATGCCAATCAGCGCATCGGGATCTGCTATGACCACCGATCTCCTCGCCAATCTCAACCCACAACAGCAGCGCGCCGTAACCACCGTGACCGGGCCGGTACTGGTGCTGGCCGGGCCGGGTAGCGGGAAAACGCGCGTGCTCACGCACCGGATCGCCTATCTCGTCACGAACGCCAACGTCGATCCGCTTCAGATCCTGGCCGTTACCTTCACCAACAAAGCGGCGCGCGAAATGCGCGAACGACTGGTTGGACTCTTGGGCGAATCGGTTGTAGCCGATCTGACCGTTGGCACCTTCCATTCCATCTGTGCCCGCTGGCTACGACGCGAGATCGTGCATCTCGGTCGCGAACGTGATTTCGTCATCTACGATCCCGATGACCAGGAGCGCTTGATGAAGCGGATCCTGCGCGAACTTAACCTCAACGAGAAGCAACATCCACCGCGCGCAATCTTGAGCGCCATCTCGAGCGCGAAAAACGAACTGATCACTCCTCAAGAGTATGCGCAATCTACCCGCAGTTACTTTGATGAAATTGTAGCGCGCTGCTATGCGCGGTATCAGGCCCTTTTGCGCGAGAGCAATGCTCTCGACTTTGACGATCTACTCGGCGAGACGGCGCGACTGTTCCGTGAACACCCTGCTGTCCTTGCCCGTTATCACGAACGTTACCGCTTTCTGCTCATCGATGAGTACCAGGACACCAATCGCGTTCAGTATCTGCTGGTGCGCGCGTTGGCCGAGCGCGAGCGCAATCTATTCGTTGTCGGCGACGAAGCGCAGAGCATTTATGGGTGGCGCGGCGCTGATATTCGCAATATTTTGCAATTCGAGCAGGATTATCCTGATGCCACTGTGATCATGCTCGAACAGAATTACCGCAGCACGCAGGCCATTCTTGACGTAGCCCAGGCGCTGATCAACGCCAGTCTCCAGCGCAAATATGCCAAACGGCTGTGGACAACCAACGGCAAGGGCGAGCAGGTGGTGCTGTACGAAGCAACCAGCGATGAGGAAGAGGCGCAATTTGTCGTTGGCGAGATTGTGCGCCTGATCGCCGAAGGGGTTGCCCGTCCCGGTGACTGCGCCATTATGTATCGCACCAATGCGCAATCGCGTCTGATCGAAGAGGCGCTGGTACAGGCCCACCTTCCCTATCACGTGGTCGGCGGTGTGCGTTTCTACGAACGCAAAGAGATCAAAGACACGCTGGCCTACCTGCGGCTGGCCGCCAACCCGTATGATAGCGTGAGCTTGCAGCGCGTTATCAACTGGCCGGGTCGCGGCATCGGCGAGCGCACCGTCGGCGAGCTGATTGCGTGGGCGCAACAGATGGGCGTGCCCCTCTACCAGGCGTTGAGTGAACTGGCCAGCGCTAGCGTCGATCATCCATTCACAGGCCGCGCCCGCGCTGCGCTGCTCGAGTTTTATGAGTTAATTGCCGATCTGAACCGCTTCCACGAAATAATGGCGCTTGGCGATCTGATCGACTATCTGCTGAACCGGGTTGAGGTACAGGCGACACTCAAACGCGAATATGAAGCCGAAGAGGCTGAGGATCGCTGGCGCAACGTGCAAGAGTTACGCAACGCAGCCCTGGCCTACGCCAATTTACCGGTCGAGAACCAATTGGCCGCGTTTCTGGAAGATATTGCGTTGATCGCCGATGTTGACTCGCTCGACCGCAACCACGATGTAGTAACCTGCATCACACTACATCAGGCGAAAGGGCTGGAATTCCCGCATGTCTTTGTCATCGGTATCGAAGAGGGTCTACTCCCACATAGTCGATCAACCGATAACCGCGATGCGATTGAAGAAGAGCGTCGCCTCCTTTATGTTGGCATGACGCGCGCCCAACGGCGGTTATACCTCTGCCACGCCGCGCAGCGCGCCATGTTTGGTCGGATCGCAACCAGCGCCCGCTCGCGTTTCCTGGCCGACATTCCCCCCACCCTGTTCAAATCACTGCGTCGGCGCGGCTACCGAATCGTATCGGCGCCACAAGCAACCATGTTCAATAATCGCTCCCTCCGACAGTCGGAACTGCGCGTTACCGGCGGACGCCCCGCGCCGCTACCAACCCCGACCAGAGCAAACTTCTTTCCCGGGCAGCGAGTGCGCCACGCCACATTCGGCGAAGGGATTGTCGTGAGCAGCCGCCTGATTGAAGGGGATGAAGAAGTAACGGTGCGCTTTACCGATCGTGAACGACGGTTACTGGCCAGCTTTGCCCGGCTTGAGCCACTCACGGACGGATCAGCTCAGTGATCGGGCGTTGTTGCAATTCGCTCACCAGAAAATCACGCAAGGCGCGCGCCGCCGGGGAAGCAGTGCGATCGCTCCGCCACACCAGACCGAGCGAGCGCGTCAGGCTCTGATCGCGAATGGTCAAAGACGCCACACCGGGAAAATTAGCCACGGCCAGCGCCGGCGCCAGCGCAATCCCCAAACCCGCCGCCACAAAACGCACCAGCGTTTCGGTCTCGCCGCCCTCCAGCGCCGTCTGCGGAGTAAAACCGGCTTCTCGACAGGCTTTGAGCGTGGCTTCGCGCAGCTCATAACTGGCTGGCGACAAAATCCACCGTTCGTTGCGCAGCTCGGTCATCGCCACTTCGCCGCGCCCCGCCAGCGGGTGTGATGGACTGACAATCAACACCAGTGGCTCATTCAACAGTGGCGTTACAGCCAGCGACTCATCGTTCACCGGCAACGCCACCACTGCCAGATCGGTTAATCCAGACTCAAGCAGATCGAGCAGCGAATGGAGACCGGCCTCATGTAAACGGAGGGTAATTCCGGGGTAGCGTTGATGAAAAGCGGCCAACAGTGGCGGCAACAGATGAGCGCCAACCGTCGGCGGCGCGCCAATCGCCACCCGTCCGGCCTTCAACCCGATCCGTTCGGCCATTGCCGAGCGTGCCTCTTCGACCTGGGCCAGAATTGCCCGCGCATACGGCAGCAAGGCCTCACCGGCTTCGGTCAGCCGCAAACTGCGACCGACCCGATCAAACAGCGTAATGCCCAACTCGCGCTCAAGCTGACTGATCTGCTTACTGAGTGCCGGTTGTGCGATGTGCAATTCCGCCGCTGCCCGCGTCACATGGGAATGACGGGCAACCGCCTCAAAGTAACGCAAATGGCGAAGTTCCATAATCTATGCCCTTCTGCTCAGCGCCGAACTCTGCATGGTATGATACCAGACACCAGTATCAAGAGCACACGTTGCATCACGCTGCCGAAGGGTCTATAATCTTAGGCAGCATATGCGCGCGCGACGCGCCAGACACCCAGGAGAATCGATTGTGGCAGGCGAAGAACTTCGACAACGTATCAGCGCAGCTATCCAGGCCTACCGGGAAGAGATCCAGCGCATCCAACGCGAGCTTGGCGAGATTGAGTCGATGTTGCGGCAGAATATGGCCGAAGTTGATCGACTCTCGATGCGTGAAACCGCAATTGCCAACCGCGCCCGCGATCTCGATGTCAATCTTGAGCGATACGAAAAGGCAGATATTCGAACCCTCTACACCACCATGATCGAAGTGCAGATGCGCCTGCAAACGATGCGAGAGCAGGTCAAGCAACTGCAAATGCGGCGGGATGCGTTGCGCGAGCGCCAGACTCTACTAAGCGAATTTGTCGAATTACTCGAGCCGGCAACCCACGAACTCGAGCGCAGCAGTAAAGTGGCCGATCTGCCCTTCGACCCGCAAACAATGATTGCCAACATCATTCAATCGCAAGAGAGCGAGCGGCTGCGCATTTCATTGCAGATGCACGATGGCCCGGCGCAAGCGATGAGCAACCTGGTACTGCGGGCTGAAATTTGCCAGCGCTTGATCGATCGCGATCTTGATCAGGCGCGCGCCGAACTGGTCGCGCTGAAAAATGCGGTCAACAACACGTTGCAAGAGACCCGCAAATTTATCTTCGACCTGCGCCCCATGACCCTCGACGATCTCGGCCTGGTGCCGACACTGCGTCGCTACGTGGCTCAGGTATCTGAGAAACACAAGATAGATGTGAGCCTGATGGTGCAAAACCTTGATCAGCGGCTGCCCAATCACTATGAGGTCACCATCTTCCGCTTCATTCAAGAGGCAATCAACAACGTCGTTCGCCACTCGGGAGCTACGCAAGCCCGCGTAATGCTCGACAACAGCGATAACGCGCTCCAGATTTTGATCGAAGACAACGGCAGTGGCTTCGCCGTGCAAGAGGCTATTGCGAGCGCCGGCGCGCGCAAAAATATGGGAATAGCCAACATGCGCCAGCAGATCGAGGTCTTGCTCCAGGGCGAATTTGGCATTGAGAGCGCAATTGGGCGTGGCACTCGCGTGGCAGCCACCATACCCTTGCCGTAGACTCTCTTTTCATCACAACAGCTATTCCGAAACGAGCAGGGATGGCGGGTAAAACAGCAACTCTTTACCCGCATGGAAACCTTGCTCGTTAACTACTGTCGTTGCAGCGCAGAACGGCCTGCTCGCCGACGCCAATCTACGTAACCCCCTGGAACTCGTTAGATGGCAGCAAGTACAGCGCTCGGCTCAAACACAGAACGTTACGCGATCCCAAAAGCCGATCTGTGCGGTTACGCAAGCTGAAGCGGAGCTGATCGGATGTTGTTCGCCAAACTACGATTTACCGCCAAAACCTGGCAATCATGCCAGCATAGGAAAAAAATCACGGATAACGCGCAGCGCCACTATTCGGGTTGAAACGCTCATTCATCCCTGATCAGAAAAGGAGACAAAAAGGGCGCATGCGACAATATTTCACCGCTGTTTCTGTCATAGAAGCTCTCTGTTTTGCTCATTTGTCTTTGAGTCGAAGTTGTGGTATCATAAAGAGCATTAATACTACTTAATATAGTAGATTTAATAATTGTAACCTTTAATCTGACAATTCATTCATCATTGCGTAGGAAATTAGTCCCGTTGAAGCGTAGTACTAAACCCGCTCAGTACTGCCACAAAATGGTACTCTCTAGCTATTGGAAATTCATCGATCCAGGTTTATACTGAGAACCGTGGAGAGTTGCTCCACGATATAGTTAAACCGCACTAGTCTTCAGGAGGAACACAATGCTTCGCAGCTTCTTTGCCAAGGAAGAGGGCCAGGGTCTGGTCGAGTACGCGCTCATTCTCGTTTTGATCGCTGTCGTCGTTATCGGCGCTTTGACCCTGCTCGGTGGAAACATCAGAAATCTGTTCAATAACCTCGCCAACACGATCACGATTAGGCCGTAATACTGATCAAGACCGGTTGAGCTAAGTTAATCATCTCATCGCGCCCGGCCAATTGGTCGGGCGCGGTGTTTTTGTGTTTGCTGCGGCTGAGCTGCCGGAGTGCGGTAGAATGCTTTCGTGTGTAGCGCATTGACCGGCGAGGTGCACGGTGGACGAACGACGCAAATGGTGGGCGCTGGCAGCGGTTGGCAGTGGCGTCCTGGTGTCAACTATCGATGGCTCGATTGTGAATATTGCGCTCAATACGCTGACTCAGGCCTTTCAAAGCAACTTGAACGTGGTCGAGTGGGTCGTATTGGGGTATTTGTTGACGCTGGCCTGTACGTTGTTGATCATGGGACGGCTGGGGGATATGTACGGCAAACGCCGCATCTACCTGGCCGGCTTTGCGCTCTTCACCCTTGCGTCCCTGCTCTGCGCTATGGCGCCCTCTATCGCGGCATTGATCGGCTTTCGGGTATTGCAGGGGGTGGGCGCCGCGATGATTCAGGCGGTTGGGCCGGCGCTGCTGGTAACGGCATTTCCCGCTCGCGAACGGGGGATGGCATTAGGCGCGATCGGTTCGTTTGTCGCCGCCGGTATCTTGATCGGGCCGGCGCTCGGCGGAATCTTGTTGCGCTATGTGGGCTGGGAAGCGATCTTTCTGGTTAATCTGCCTATCGGCGCGCTGGGCTGGTGGCTGACTATCCGCTCGCTGGCGCCGGATCACACGCTTCGCCCCGGTCAACGCTTCGATCTGGTCGGAGCCTTGTTGATGGCGACGGCGCTGTTCTGTCTTTTGCTGGGACTGACCGAAGGGCCGTTGTGGGGATGGAATGATCCACGAATACTGGGTCTCTTCGCCGCGGCACTGATCGGTGGCGGCCTGTTTCTGGCCTGGGAGTGGCATACACCGCAGCCGATGCTCAATCTGCGCATGTTTCGGCGCCTGGCCTTCTCACTCAACTTGCTGGCAGCGCTCGTGCTTTTCCTCGGCATCTCGTTTAATCTTCTGCTTACGCCCCTTTTCTTTCAACTGGTCTACCAGTTCGATCTGCAACGCACCGGCTTTATGTTGATGGCCCTGCCGGTGGCACTCTCGCTGACATCACCGGTGAGCGGGCGACTTTCTGACCGTTTCGGCCCGAGGGTTTTGACAATCAGCGGCTTGATAATCACTGCGGGAGCATTGTTTGGGCTGAGTGTCACTACGCCGCTGACACCACCACTACAAATGTTGGGATTTCTTGTATCATTGGGAGTTGGCGTTGGTCTCTTCCAAAGCCCAAACAACAGTACCATCCTGGGCAATGCTCCACCGGAAGCCCTGGGAGTGGCGAGCGGATTGCTGGCAGTTGTGCGTACCATTGGTCAGACCGGCGGCATTGCCCTGGCCGGCGCGATCTGGGCCTCACAGATTTTCGCCCTGAACGGTGGCCCGATTGCGCCGATTACTGCCGCGTCGCCACCCATCCTGGCCGGTGGCTATGAAGTGGCAATGCGGGTGGCGGCGCTCCTGGCAGTGGTTGCCATCTTGCCCTCGCTGGCAGGTGGGCGAGCGTTGCGCCGCCAGCCTGTCGCTGCCGGTCAGGCGGCGCCAGATCAGGCGTAACGCTCTAAAACCGGGCATCGTTGAAGCAACGAATCAGATTGCGCGCGTTAGATCGCCTGCTGGCGCGCTGCGTTTGGAGCAACAAGACAGCATGATACGTGGAGGTTTTCGATGAAACTTCTTGCGTGGCGCTATGCGCGCCCGCTGACGTTGATGATAGCAATTGGCGTCCTGTGGCTCAGTGTGCTCGGCCTGCACGGATGCGCAGCCGCGCCGCTGCTGGGCGCAGTGACGGCCAGCGCCGAACGGTACGATCCGGGCAGTGGCACGCCCCTGGCAATCAGTTACGAGATCGGGCGACCGGCGCTGGTCGATATCTACATTCTCGATGCCGGCGGTCAGCGCTACGACCTGCGTCTGGCGCAACCGCGGGCAGCCGCTTCCGATCCGTATATATTGCGTTTCGACGGTAGCGTGCCAACTGATGATCCGGAAGTTTTGCGTCGATTACTCCCGCCCGGTCAGTATACGCTGGTGGTCGCCGCGCGGGCTATCGAAGGCAACGAGAGCGCTGAACGGCGTCTGCCGCTAACCATTGGCGGGGCCGTAATTGAACCACCGCAAATCGAGAATCTGATAGTCTGGCCGCCGGTCATTTCACCCAATGCCGATGCCATTGACGATGTAGCCGAATTCACCTACCGCCTGCCGGTCAGCGCAACGGTGAATATTGACGTGATTGCGCCAAATGGCGAGGTCATTCCGGTTGTCACCCGCGAAGAAGAAGGCCCCTATGAGCAGCGCCACGTCTGGAACGGGAAGCGACCGAACGGTTCGCTGCTCGATGCCGGAGTGTACACCTATACGGTGCGCGCCGAAGACACGTTCGGCAATGTTGTGCAGCGTCAGGGTCAGATCACGCTGGTCGATACCGGCCAGCCCGAAGCGCGGATCGTCTACTCGATGATCGCGCCACAGCGGGTCATGCTGGGTGAAGTGATTACGGTGACGATTCGGGTGCGCAATACCGGCACTGTGCCGATTCGCACCTATGGCCCGCCGAGCGGGTATGAATACACTACTGATGAAGTCTTTTCATCGGTAGAAAATGGTATCTACGCCGCGCAGGCTGGCGGTTTCTGGCGGGTTGGGATGGATTGGGATGCCAACAGCGGCGGCGGGCCGAAACGTTACCCCTATCGCTGGGCCATTTCACCCCGACCACCGGAAGAGTGGGCGCAACCCTTCGTTGAGGATTTTCTCTATCCTGGTGAAGAGGCCGAAATTATCGGGCGTTTGCGCATTTTGCAGCGCGAAACGCGCATGGGATTCTATGTGGGATTGATCCAGGACGGTGTGGGGTTCTTCCAGGATCGCACCGGACGAACGATCATCGATGTCGGGTTTTGAGGTAGGCGATACAGGCGTGGAACGTATCATCAGCAGGGCAACAAACAACCTCCCCCTTGATGGGGGAGGTTGCAGGGGAACTGAAGCGGATGAAGTTTTACTCTGCCGCCACCTTAAACGCTGCGCTGCCGATTGAGAGCAGATCGCCGCGCTGCAAACGCTGGCGTCCGCTGATGCGCTGTCCATTCAACGCCACCAGAGCGCCGGTATCAAGCGGCGTCACAAACCAGCGTTCAAGTGCCTGGGCAATTTCGGCGTGACGCTCAAGCACTTGCCGATCGTGCAATACGATGTCGCAGTGACGAGCGCTACCGATCACCGCATTGCGCCGATTGACAACGATCTGTTGCCCGGTTCGTGAACCGGACACACCGATCAGCGTTAATTCTCGGCCCATAGGCGCCTCCAATGAACATAACTAGTGCGATGATAATAATGATGATTTTATGATTCTCATCAACATCTCATTTTGTCAAGAGTGACTTTTGGGCTATTGCATTCCGATCGGTATGCAGAGTACGCTGCTTTCGTTAAAGTTATCATGGCAGCGTAGACGTTGTCTGACTCACCAGATGCAGGATTGTGCCGGGTTTCATCGTTGACTCACAGGCGACCTGCCGCCGGCAAAATTCAACAACAGCCTGTTGTCTGGATACCAGAGCATAGTTCTGTGCAAGGTCATGGCGGCGAGGAGCATTAACAATGGCAGAACCGGTAATACAACGAGTGCGCATCTATCTCAATGGCGAGGATTGGGCCGGTAACCAGCCGCTCTACAAGGCAATTCTGGCCGAACTCCGCCAGAGTGGCGCGACTGGCGCAACTGCTCTGCCGGCATTAGCCGGATTTGGCCCACGCCGACAGATGCTGCCCAACGCCGAACGACAGCCTGTGGTGATCGAGTGGATCGATCACGTTGCGCGCATCAAACGGCTCTTACCGATCATCAGCGCAATGGCCGACAGCGCGCTGATCACGGTCGAAGCAGTTGAAGTGGCGCAGGGATTGTTGCGTCCCGGTGGGCCATTTGGCGCTGAGCAACTGGTCTCAGACATTATGCAATCTGAGGCGCCGGCGATCGCTGCCGATGCGCCGCTAGCCGATGCGCTGACGCACCTTGTTGCGCCAAACGTTGACCTGCTGCCGGTGCTGGTTGATGAGACTGTGATCGGGATCATTTCGGCTCGTGAGCTGGCCTGGCGCGCAGGATTGCGCCTGCCGCCAGAGGTGATCGGCATGCTGACACCTGCAGAACTGGCGGCGGTGAGCAATTTGCTGCGGGGACGGAGCGCAGGTGACATTGCCAACCGCGAGGTGCGCGGCGTAGCGCCGACGACCCCGATCCCACAGGCGCTGACGATGATGATTGAGTGGGGCTATGGGAGCGTGCCGGTGATTGATGGACAGGGACGATTAACCGGCATTCTCGGCCAGCAAGAAGTTCTGCAAGCCGTAGCTCGCCAACCAGAACCGGACAATATAACCGATACCGGCGTGCAGGTGCGAATGATCATGCAGGCAGCCGTCTCACGGATTGCGCTTGATCAGTCACTGGCATCGGCACTGGCGCTTTTGATTACTGCGCCCGGCCATCTACTCTTTGTGGTTGATGGCGAAGAGAAGCTGGTTGGAATGCTGCGGCTGGCAACCATCGTATCGCAACTGCAGGGCAATGAACGTAACGTCCTCCTGGCGGCGCTCCAACGCGCGCAGCCAACACCAGCCACAGCGTTGCCCGGAGCGCGCCGCTCGATCGATACGCTCCTTGAGCCGCCACCGCCACCCGTTTCACTTGACGCATCGCTCATTATGGCAACACGCCAATTGCTGAACCTCAATGCCGAACGACTGCCAGTGGTTGACTCGGATGGCCGATTGTCAGGTATAATCGCGCGTAGCGCCCTCATCCGGGCACTACTACAACAAAGCTCATAACAGGATTGGTGGATTATGGCTGATCGTGTCTTGATAACTGGCGGCGCTGGATTTCTCGGCATCAATCTGGCGCGTTATCTGTTAGCGCGCGGCTACATCGTGCGCTCGCTTGATATTGCCCCCTTCGATTATCCCGAACGGAGTCAGATCGAAGAGCATACCGGTGATATTCGTGATCGAGCGGCGGTTGATCAGGCCATGAAAGACGTGAAATTCGTGGTGCATACCGCCGCAGCACTCCCCCTCTATTCGCCGGCTGACATCTTCTCGACCGACATTGACGGAACGCGCAACGTTCTCGAATCGGCGCGCGATCATGGCGTCGAGCGAGTGGTGCATATCTCTTCGACGGCGGTGTATGGCATTCCCGATCATCACCCTTTGCTCGAAACCGACCCGCTGAGCGGTGTCGGCCCCTACGGCGAAGCGAAGGTCAAAGCAGAAGAGATTTGCCTCGAATTCCGCAAGGCCGGCATGTGTGTGCCGATCTTGCGGCCTAAGTCGTTTGTCGGCCCTGAACGACTGGGTATCTTTGCCATGCTGTATGACTGGGCAATGGAGGGGCACAACTTCCCGCTGCCTGGCAACGGCAAAAACCGCTACCAGTTGCTTGATGTCGAAGACCTTTGCGAGGCAATTGTCCGCTGTCTGACCCTCGACCGCGATCGAGTTAACGACACCTTTAACATCGGCGCCAAAGAGTTCACAACCATCAAAGAAGACTTTCAGGCGGTGCTTGACGCAGCCGGGCACGGCAAGAAGATCATTACCTTCCCGGCAGCGCCGATGGTGTGGGCACTGGCTATCCTGGAAAAGCTGAAGTTATCGCCGGTCTACAAGTGGGCATACGGCACGGTCACAGAAGACTCATTTGTATCGGTAGAAAAGGCGGAGCGCGTATTGGGCTTCACGCCAAAATACTCCAACAAGGCAGCGCTGGTGCGCAACTATCAGTGGTATGTTGCCAACGCCAAAAAGTTTGGCGAGCAGACCGGCGTTTCGCATCGAGTGCCGTGGAGTCAGGGTATCTTGCGACTGGCGAAGCTGTTCTTTTAAGCGAGAGTGTTGCTCTCGTCAATGCATCAGACAGACGCTACAGGTTCTGTTCAAGCGTATCATCAGGCGGGCAGGTCATAAACCTGCCCGCCCGTGTTATCTGGCCAGGTCGCCATCAATATCTGGTCGGTAGCGTCTTCCCCTGCTGGTGATTGGTCACGCCACTGCCATTCATAGCCAGCGCAATACCGTCTTGCAAGGTAGCGCGGGTTTCAAAGATGCTCAAATTGGCGCCAAGCGCCACCAGCGTTTGCGCCACTTCCGGGCTAATGCCGGTCAATACAACCCGGGCGCCGAGCAGGCGCACTGCTCGCGCCGCGCGGATCAACGCATCGGCGACAAAGGTATCGACTGTCGCCACACCGGTGATGTCGATAATCACCATCTCAGCGCCACGACCGGCAACCCCTTCGAGCAAGGTTTCAATAATCAAACCGGCTCGTCGCTGATCGATGGTGCCAATCAGGGGCAACGCAACAGCCTGATCGGTGATCGGCACCAGCGGCGTGCTCAACTCGCGCAAAGCACGCTCTTGGGCAGCAATGATCTCTTCTTGCATCTGCAACCGATCAAATTCGAGCGCCTTGATCTCGCTGACATTCTGCATCATGCCGATCATGCGCGCCGCTTTCCCATCAGGGCCGACCAGAAAATAGCCTCGATCAAGAATCCAGATATACGAGCCGTTCTTATGCAAGAAGCGGTATTCGATGTCATACTCGCTCAGTTGCGCTTCGGCCTGACCGAGCGCGGCTAACGCTCGCTCGCGATCATCGGGATGGATCAACGACTCCCACTGCGCAATCCCGCCCTCAAGCTCGCGCAGCGCGCGACCACACACCGATTCGGTTTCGCCGCTCCACGTGATCGCGCCAGTCGCGACATCATAGTCATAGATCATCAAGCGTAAAGCGCGCACGAGCATCGCGTAACGCTGGCGCAGATCGTTGAGTTCCTGGAGCAGTTCTTTAGGATTAGAAGACATGTATGCCTCACTGGTGCTTCAGCCCATCTGACGGCATGGTCACGAAAGCGACATGGCACATATTATTGTAGTAAGGCCAGGGCAGCTCGTCAAACCTTCCAGCCGTTCCCTTAACGATGAAACTACGCTTTCCCATACACCGGGATCGCAGCGCCGCTGATGATCCGCGCATGCGGGCCAACAAGAAAGTGGATCACAGCAGCGATTTCACCCGGCTTAACCCAGCGCTCATAGTCGGCGTTCGGCATTGCCGCCCGATTCGCCGGCGTATCGATCACGCTGGGCAGCACTGCGTTGACGGTAATATCACGCGGACGCAATTCGGCTGCCAGCGCCTCGGTAAGCTGGAGCACAGCGCGCTTGGCCACAGCGTAGGCAGCCAGGTTTGCGCCGGATTGGGTAGCAGTGCGACTGCTGACATTGACAATCGCGCCGCCACCGCGGGCAATCATATGGGGAATGGCGGCAGCGCACGAGATAACTGCCGTTTTGAGATTAATGTCGAGTTGATCCTGCCAGAGTGGCCACGATGTTTGATGTACCGGTTCGCCGCCGGCAAACCCCCCAGCCGCGTTGATCAGAATATCGATACCACCCTGATCGGTGGCAATAGAGTCATAAGCTGTTCTGGTCGCCGTCTCATCGGTCAAATCAACGCGTACACCGACAACATTGGGGTAGCTGGCGCGCAGAGCATCAAATGCCGCTGCCGAGATATATGGCGTCACGACGGTAGCGCCGGCGGCGAGCAACCGTTCAACAACAGCGGCCCCTAACCCACCGGTACCGCCGGTAATGATGGCAACTTTGCCGACCAGATCCATGCAACCTCCTCGCGCTGATACAAACGACTCTGGCGCGCGGTGACGCCAGAGTCGCCTTTATGCTCAGACAAACGGAGAGATTCCCCTTGCAGGCAACCCCATCGTTACCCGATTCGGTGCAACCTACTGCATAAGCAGGTCAAAGTGCGGTCGCCCATCATCGCCGCCAAGCCGGCGGATACCGCGCTGAATGGCGCGCACCGCGCCCTCACCGAGCCAAAAGGTCAGCACTGAGCCGACGATCAGGCCCAACGCGCTACCCAATGCCGCGCCACTGGCGAACAGGACAAACCGCTTGCGCCGCGACGCCGCTTTGCGTCGCGAAATCTCCTTGCCCATAATACTCCTCACTGTACGACTACCACCGGCATTGCCTTGCTCCAGAGACGTTCAAGCCGGTAATATTCACGCTGGCTCTGGCTGAAGATATGGACGACAATATCGCGATAGTCGAGCACAACCCAGCCGGTGTCGGCGCTGCCTTCGATCCGTGGGTTTAATCCGTGTTCAGTTGTCATCTTCTCGTCGATATGATCGATGATCGCGCGCATTTGCCGATCATTGTCAGCGGTGCAGATGATAAAGTAGTCGGCAATAGTGGTCTGCGGGCGAATATCAAGCAGGATAATATCATGAGCCTGCTTGTCTTCGACCAGCTCGACGATGCGACGGGCAATCATTCCGGTCTCGATAGCCATCTCCTCCTGTCTGATAGTATGATCTTTACTACTTTGATCCTATCATATTTGACGCACATTGTAAAACATCATGAGCGTCTTTGATCGAGAAATTTTAGTCAGGTGAGGCAAGAGCGTGACAAACAGAGGAGGAATGGCATGGAGTCGGTTCTCGAGATTGGCCAGGTCCGGATCGAATTGATCGAAGGCGATATTGTTACGCAAGCGGTAGACGCAATTGTCAATGCGGCTAACGAGGAATTGCGGCAGGGTGGCGGCGTTTGCGGCGCTATCTTCCGCGCCGCCGGCGCTGCCGAGTTACAACGCGCGTGTGATGCGGTCGCGCCGTGCCCTACCGGCGAGGCGCGGATTACCCCGGGGTTTGCGCTGCCAGCCCGGTATGTGATCCATGCGGTTGGGCCGATCTTCGATCGCTATCCACCAGAAGAGGCCGACCGACTTCTGGCGAGCGCATACCGTTCCAGCCTGAACCTGGCCCGGCAATTCGGTCTGCAAAGCATCGCCTTTCCTAGCATTGCTACCGGCATCTACGGGTTCCCGGTTGAGCGAGCAGCGCCATTGGTGTTGCAGACCCTGATCGACGATTTGCGCCAGCATCAGTCGCCGACATTGGCGCGCATAGTGCTGTGGCGCGACACCTTTCCGGTCTATCAAAGGGCGCTTGAGCGTATGCGCGCATAACTGTCGGTTCCTTATGCAAGCTCCAGATTGACTGCAACAATCCAGGGTGGCTTTCGTCATATCGCCAGAGCATGCAGGCGCGGCTGACGCGCCCCGGATGGAAGGAGCTTACGATGCAGACTCGATTAACACGCAGCAGCACCGACAAGATGATCGGCGGCGTCTGCGGTGGATTGGCACGATACTTTGCCGTTGATCCGGTGATCGTTCGCCTGATCTTTGTGCTGATCTTTTTCATCAATGGCATCAGCCTGCCAATCTATCTGGTTCTCTGGCTGATTATGCCGAAAGACACCCCGACAACACCATTCACTTCTGCGGCACCCGGCGCAACGCCGGTGAACCAGGAAGTCTTCGTTGGCCAACAGCAGAGCAGCGGACAGGCCCGGGTAGGTTATGCGCCCGATCCATCATTCCGTTTCGATCCCCTGACCGGACAGCCGATCGGCGGGCCAGCCGTTGGCGAGACAGTTCAACTTACTCCTGCGCCACGCCGTCGCAATTGGAGTCTTCTGGGACTGATCCTGATCGGGGTCGGAGGTCTCATTCTCCTTGAGCAGTTGGGGGTCAACCTCTCTTTGCTCTTCCCGATTGTGATGATTGTAGTGGGATTGCTGCTCTTGCGACGCGCGCGGTAGCGAACGGGTCAGAAGCGACGTTGCGTGACAACGTCGCTTCTCAACTTTGCGCGCAACTGTCACATTCCACCGGCCAGTGCCGCAATCACAATCGCAATGATGGCGCCGCCGACCGAGCTGATCAGATTGACCAGATCGTTATCCATCCAGCGCCAGCCGCGTAGAAAGCGATTTGGCGTGCCATCGCGAGCCACGCGACGCTCAGTCTCGCGCCCGTCGGGGTAGACATAGATTGCCTGCACAGTTGCGCCGAGGAGACTGTCAAACAGCGCACCGCCGAGACCCCCAAGAAGGCCGGCTGGAATCATCCACCAGGGCCAGATAGTTCCTGGCGCGGCGAGCGTGGTGAACAGAAACATCGCAATCCCGATCAGCAGACCGCCAGCCGCTGCCGCTGAAGTGCCGAGCGCAGTTACACCACCAGAGGTGCCCGGCGGGACAGGCCGGCGCGTTGTGATCAGCCGTGGCTGATGCGGACTCAATACTCCCAATTCTGTTGCCCAGGTATCGGCATTTACGGTTGCCATCAAGCCGACAAAGGCCGCAAGCAGCCACCAGGGTTGGCCACTCAATGCATACGCCACCGCGCAGAGTGCGCCAAGGCCACCATTGGCGATCGTTTGAAAAAAGTCGCGCCGACCGCCTTTGGAAAACTTTTCGGCTGCGCGCCGCTCCTTAATCGACTCTTTGTAGTGAGAGAGAATGCTACTCGTAACAAAGAAGACGATAAGCGTCAATCCCCAAGGCCAACCGCCGAACCCAAAAGTGAGAGTGCCAACGACAATTGCGCCCAGCCATCCGCTTTCGCTTAGCGAGCGACGGGCAAACGCAACGCCGCCGATCACAACGCTCAGCATGAAACCCAGACCGATCTGCATGAGGTCAACCATTGTCTTCCCCCGACTCTACGCCGGAGCGGCAAAAAGAACGCAGAGCGCCGCTTGTGTGGCGCTCTGCGATTATACCAGAGACAGGGAAGGTTGTTACTCAGGCAGCAGCACGGGTTGACACCGATTGCCGAGTGTGACGAGCTACTCCGCGTAGCGCCGTCTCGAGATCGGCACCAAGCATGTCAGAAACCGTCTTCTCAGGCACAAACGAAGCCATCATTCCCAACAACGGCGCCAGGTCGATCCCCATGACAACTTGCAGGTCGGTACCGTTGACGGCCTGATTGAGCACCCAGCGCGTCTCGACCGGGAGTGGCGTGCGCACTGTAAAGACAATTTCCCGGTTATCTTGCCAGGTCAGATCACCCTCACAGCGAATAGTGCCGAACAACCCGCCCATCGACATGTAGGTAACAAGGCGAGCATGACGAGCGACATCATCGCGGTCGAGCAACTCAGTCTTTTGCACGCGCGGCAGAATCTGGCTAATCAACCCGGGGTTTGACAGCGTGGTAAACACTTGTTCGGGGGTAACACCCTCAATATGGCAGCGCCGTCCAACTTTGATCATGAACTTCTCCTATCTCTGGTTCTGTCAATACTTTGCACAGACATCATAGCATTGATGCACAGACATGTCAATAGGAAGATACATTAAAGTGTGAGGAATCCGGGCAAGCGTCATCTGATAGGCTATTGAGGCCGATGATGAACGCGCGATCGGGCCGACACCTGAACAACCACAAGAGAACACATCTTTGCAACCGGTTGGCAATCCTGTTATGGGCAACGATGAGAGGGCTGGCGCCAGTCAAGACCATTCGCGCGGAGATACCGTTATGCTACCCGAACAGACCTTCAGGAGCGGCGATGATGCATGCGTTCACCGGAATGTCGGCATACCAGGCGTCATATTCGGTGTCAGGGCACACGAGGCTTTATCCAGCGGGGAATTTTACCGAACCCACGTTCGCGCACACCTGGTATATAGGGATGACAAGATTATCGCTGGCAGAGTCTCTCCGCGATACGGTGGCATTCTTTTACTGCTTCATCATGCTCATCGGCCAGGCATCAGGGGAGTTCGGATACGGGTTGGGAATGAAGTGCCCATACTGCGCAAGACTGTTGCAGCGCAGCATGGGCGTGGATAAGGGTTCAACGGCAACGTTTCCAGGCCGCCGGTTGCGCGCGACAGCGACATCCGCTAAACAACTGGCTCAGAATCGGGTTTGATAGCGTGTTGTCCGCTCTCAATCCAGCGCAACAAGCCTAGCGCAGTTAACGCCGACACTGCAAAGCCAACAGCTAATGGCGTGATAGTTCCGTTGTAGGCCTGGCCGATCATTGCCCCGATCGGGATGGCAACAAGGGTTGAGAGTGAACCAACGACAGCAGCGCCAACGCCGGCGATATGACCGAGCGGCTCCATTGCCAGCGCGTTCATGTTGCCGAAGAGGATACCGAGGCAGAAGAAGCATGGCATCAAGAAGATCATCAATACCCATAACGGCGGTTGACCGCCGGTGATCAAAGCAACAACCACAAAGGTCAATGTCAATCCACCCAGAAGCGGGAGAGCAGTTTTGACTAACCGTCGCATGCCATAACGCATGACAAGGCGGCCATTGGTAAACGAAGCAACGCCAATGGCGAGGGCATTGGCCGCGAAGAATAGCGGAAAATGTGCGCCGAGATCATACTGGCTCTGAAAGATCTGTGGCGCCAGACTCAGGTAGCTTTGCAAGATTGCCGAGACTACGCCAGCCATCAGGGTATATCCGAATGCGATTCGATGACTCAGCACTTCACGCAACGCATGCCCGATCCGATTGATCGCTAGAGGCGCGCGGCGCTCGACCGGCAGCGTCTCGGGTTGGCGCGCGCCAAACCAGATCAGCGCGATCAGACCAAGCGACAACAGAGCGACAAACAAGGCTCGCCAGGGCGTTACCAGCAACATGACCTGCCCCAATGCCGGCGCGATAATTGGCACGATGATAAAGACGACCATAATGAATGACATGACCCGCGCCATCGCGCGACCGGCAAACCGGTCACGGATGAGCGCCATTGAGACGGCGCGCGGCCCGGCAACACCGAAGCCTTGCAAGAGACGACCGATCAGCATCATCGGGAAGTTGAAGGCGAAGATGGTCAGGAGCGATCCGATGAAGAAGACCCCAAAGCCGGCATAGATAGCCGACTTGCGCCCGATACTGTCTGAGAGTGGCCCGTAGAGCAGTTGACCGATCGCCAAACCGAGAAAGACCATCGTTACTACCAGTTGGGTCGCATTCTCGTTCGGCGCTCCTAGCTCGACACCGATGTCGCCAAGCGCGGGCAACATCAGATCGATTGACATGGCTACCAGCGAAGTCATCAAGGCCATCATGGCCACAAATTCACCCATTCGCGGGCCGGGTTGCGTCTGTTCGGTTACCATAGACACCTGCGGGAGAATAATCCGACATGACATAAGGTTATTGATGCGAGGCTGTTTCCTATCCCTCAGTAACCCTGTCGGAATGCGATCTGCCACCGGTCATTATCGCTGTTTTGAAGATTTCTGACAAGTCAACCATTACCACAAGGAAAAAGGCGATGCTATCAATCATTATCACGCGAGCGCAAACCGACGAGGCGACTACCCTGAAACAGATCGCCATTGCCGCCAAACGCTACTGGAACTATCCCGATCATCTGATTGCGCAGTGGGCAGCGACACCGATCATCGATCCGGCAGCTATTGGGCGCGATCTGGTCTTTGTGGCGCGCATCGATGACAGACCGGTTGGCTGGTATCGACTGATGGTTGATCGACTGCCGGCTATTCTCGAAGATCTGTGGGTAACGCCGGAATGGATCGGGCAGGGCCTCGGTCGAGCGTTGTTGAACCATGCCACAATTGAGTGCCGCAAGCGCGGGATTGATCAGATCGAGCTGGAAGCCGATCCGAACGCGCTCGGCTTTTATCTTCGCATGGGTGGCACAGTGATCGGCGAGCGGATGTCAGAATGGAACCGCCCCGTACCGCTGGTGCGGATAACGCTGATGCAACCGCTGGAATCCTCGCTCCAATAGCGCTCAGGCGGAACAATTGCGCATCAGTGGCAATAACGCTTACAGGTTCATCTCATTGAGCAATGGCCGGGTATGCTTGAGCGGGGCCGGATCGGTGCGCAGCCGGATCAGATCCGCAACCGTATCGATGTCGTACCAGGGCGCGATCAGACGCGCGCGCAGGCCGAGTTGCCGGGCAACGGCCAGCGTATCATGCAAAACCGCAGGCGTGCTCATCGTAACCTGAGTGAAGAGAGAGGGCGCAGGCTGACGCAATCCGACCAGATAGTAGCCACCGTCATCGGCTGGCCCTAACACCAGATCGGCACCCCGGTGAAGTTCAACCAGCGCCTGCTCGATGTACTCCGGCGGCAGACTGGGGCTATCACTACCGATAACAATGACTGCCGGCGACCCTTCCCGCAAGAGATCAGAGGTCACCGCAGCCAACCGCTCGCCCAAATCGACACCGATTTGAGGGCGATGGGCAATATCGGGGGCGAGGATGGCAAAATAATCACCGGCATCTACGGGCGAATAGGCAATCACCGGTTGCACGCCCGGCACAGTCCGGATCAACTCGATCACATCACGCAAAAATGCTGCGTACAGGGTTGCGGCCTGCGCCGGCGTTAAGGGTGGGCACAAACGGGTCTTAACTCGCCCGGCTTCAGGCCGGCGAGCCATCATCGCGAGGGCAGGAAGCGCGCTCACGGCGCGCCGATCGCCCCTGTTCAGGTAGAACCGGCAGCGGCGGTGCATGCGTAACAATGAGCAGCAGTGCGAACATCACGTTCAGCCAGGTCGGGCAAGGTCACATTGGTAATCGTCTGCGGTAACGCCAGATCGAGCATTTGATTGAAATCGCAATCGTACAACCGACCATCCCACCCAACCGAGAGCGTCGAACGGCACATCAAACCAGCAACGGTTGTTGGATTGAATGACTGCACCAGGAGATGCATATAGTTATCGAGCTGGCCACTCTCGTGTAAGAAAGCCAGATAGCGGCTGATCGGCATGTTGGTCAGGGTGTAGAGACGATTAAACACAATGCCGTAGCGTTCGGCCAGTTCGCGGCGCCAGCGCAGTTCAAGCGTCTCTTGCGGCTCCGGCAGATGCGGCCCGGTTGGATTGGCAATCAAGTTGAGAAGCAGACCACTGCCGGGCTGGCCATAGCCAAGCGCATTTAATTCGCGCAAGGTTGCAATCGATTGACTGAAGACACCATCTCCGCGCTGCCCATCGGTTCCGACCGGATCGGGGGCCGGCAGTGAAGCGATAATCTCAACCTGCTGTTCGGCGAAGAAACGTGGCAGATAGCGGTAATTGGGCAGTTGGGCAATGGTTAGATTGCAACGGTCGATGACATGACAGCCCAATGCGCGGGCATGCCGGACGATCTCATCGAAGGCGGGATGCAATTCGGGCGCGCCACCGGTAATATCAAGCACCGGAATCTGCCACCGTTCGAGGAGATCGAGACAGGCGGCAACGATTTCCGGTGGCATGACTTCCGTTCGATCGGGGCCGGCATCGACGTGACAATGACGACAGGTCTGGTTGCAACGCCGACCGACATTGATCTGCAACACCTCGACGCGCGGCCCGGCGCGCAACGGCCCCAGACCATAGGCAGCCAGCGTCGCGGCAAAAGGTGGCACCGGCAAGCCAGCCAGCAATTGCTGCTGCGCAAGCGGATCGGCTAGCGGATGGCCTTGCCGGCGGAGCGTTGGGATCAAGCGAATAGCGGCCATAGGATGCCTCCTGCGTACCGCCAGTATAGCACAGAGAGCGAGAGAGCGCGATTGGAGACAAACCTGCCAACCAGCAACCTGCGAACGAAAGTGATGAGCTGCAAAGCAGGGCAGTGAAACGAAGCAGTTTTGCGGAAAAGAATATTTTGGTCACGCTTCAACAGCTCATGACCGACCACCGGACACATGGTCACCCTGTTCCACGTAAAAAGATATTTGGCCAGGGACGGAAGCGGGTGAAGAAGAGTTCACGCCGCTGCTGGCCATTGCTATCGGTGATGATGCGATAAATCGAGATGTCACGCCCATTGCGGGCAACATCGGTCTGGCGCAACGTGCCACGAGGCAATGATGGATCATCGATATAAACTGGCTCAGTGGGCGCGCGCACCTCATTCGCGATCAGTGGCCCCTCAATCTGCACATCGCGATTAGGTCGCGTACCGTACAACTGCACGACTAACACTTGTTCCTGCTCATCGATACTGGTTTGCATCAGCAGCCAGTGTCCGGTGTCATTGACAAATTTCAGATCTTGCACACCGGTGAAGATAGCCGCATCCAAACCTTGCCCATTGCCATTCGGGCCAAGGCCAAACCGGTCGTACCAGCTAATGTAGAATGAGTGGGCATGGCGTTCTGTGATCGGCAGACCGGCCCAGAAAGCAGCGCGAAAGACTGTAGTGCTGACCTGACAGACCCCGCCACCCCACTCGAGCTGGGTGCGATTGCCGATGATAGCATAGCCTTCAACGAAGCCATGTTCGGCATTCACTTCGCCCAACTGACGATTGAAAGAAAACTCCTCGCCAGGCGCAATCAGCACGCCATTCATACGCGCAGCGCCGGCGCGAATGTTGGTGATCCGATACGGAGCCGAACCGGCAAAACTGCTGCGACCTTCCGCCACCAGTTCAACAATACCGAGACTATCGAGCGTTTCGGCAGTGATCTGGGGTTCAACCCGATCAACCGGCAATACCAGCGCGCGCGTGATCGGTGAAGCCTGCATAAGCGCATTGGCAATAGCAGTTATTGCTTCGGTCTGCCGCAAACGCCGACCGGGCCGACCATCAGCCACGATCCGTACCCGTCCATCGCTGAAGCGTAGTCGCGGCTCGGCAGTGCCGGTATCAATGATTTGAGCCAGCCCTTCCACTGCGCGCGACAGCCGATCGGTATCGACCTGCACGGTCAACTGACCGTCAACCGGCACAACCTGGAAAAATTCGGCCAGTCGTTCAGGCGGCCAGATTATGGTCTCTTCTCCCACAACCAATTCCAGCGGACTACGCAGCAAGTGCGCGGCAACCTGCTGAGCCACTACCAGATCGGTATCGTCAATCAGTGGGGCGAGCTGGCGCGTGCGCACCGGCACCGTCTGCGGCTGAAGCTGCTGAAGCGCCAGCAGCACATCATTGGCAGTAGCGTCAATCAGCAGTTGCGTGCCGGGTTGACTGGGCTGACCGATCACCCGGGCATCGGCCAGACTGAGCGCAGCATCGGTGGGCATCTGCTCGATTTGGGGCGCCAGCCCAAGCAGATAGCGCTGAGTCTGACTAAGGTCAACGGTCAGGCGGGGAGTGAGATCAACCCCTGTCTGCCAGAGTAACCAGAGATCATGGGCGCGGGTCAACAGATCACCGCTCCGGCCTAGCGCGAAAGCGCTATTGGCCAGTTGCTCGATATTAAACGACGCTCCCAATTCGGAGAGGGTCGGTTGCCAGACACGGTTGCGAAAGGTCAGGGTAACCGGTTGTTGCTCAAAAGACTGGTAGCGTTCACGCAGCTTGATAATCAGGTCAGCGCGGCTCTGCCCACCGATCGGCTCGCCGTTGAGTGAGACGCCGGGCAAGATGGTATTGGGATACACGAAGTCAACGGCATAGATCGCGCCCACAGGCAGAGCCAGAAGCAGAAAAACGACAACAACCAGCCCCACCCAGATCGGCGCGCGCCGCCGATGACGCAACGGGCGGCGCGGTCGTGGCCGACGCCGCTCAGCCGGGGGCGGTTCACCAGCGGGCAACCTTTCACCTTGCGCAGCCCGCCGGCGATAGATCGGGCCGTATTCTGGATAGTATCGATCGTTCGGCATAGGGAAGTTGCGCAACCAAAGAGTGCTCCGCTTGCATTGTACAAAACCTCGCTCATTACGACAAGCCGGATCACGGTTGACGCAACCGTTCGCACACGCCATCGAGACGGTGACAAAGGAATGAACATGTTGCTGCGCATCATTCCAATGCCACAATCCCTTGCTACCTGCCCTACCCACTTCTACCGGTGGAATTGACAATTTGAGCCGCTTGTTGTATATTTTCAGCGGGCCTCTAGCTCAATTGGCAGAGCAGTTGACTCTTAATCAATCGGTTGTGGGTTCGAGTCCCACGGGGCCCACCACTGCAAACAGCACCGGCTCACGCCGGTGCTCACTTTATTTATCACGACGTTCCCACCAGGAAGCAAGAGCGATCAACAGGGTATCGTCCGGCTGCAATTGAGCTGCGCGACTCAAATCGACGCCAATTCCAGGATCAGCAGGATCGAGCAAAAACCGGCCCCAGGCCCGAATAACGTAGATTGCGGCGCGATCAGGCGCAACGGCCAGCGCTCGATCAGCACTCCCGGTCAGATAAGAGCTGAATTCGGGCAGCCAGCCTTGAGCTACAGTGCCAGCGATCAGTGGCGATTCGGCATTGAAGATTGCTTCCGGTGGATAGGCACGCATCCGATCAACCGCGCGCTCATATGCGCCGAAGAAGACCTCATTCAACAAGGGGTAGGCGCTCTGTTCAATCGCGGCGAGATGAGCATCGTGGGTAAGCTGGATCAGGCGCTGATTCCAGCGCAGTGAACCGGCTGTCGCAGGTGGATCGGCTGAACCGGCCTGGGCCACGGCAGCATCAATTGCCGTCAGCGCCTCTGGCCAGAGATCGGCCTGGGCGAATGCAATAGCCTGGCGGTTGAGTTCGGCAAAAGATACCGTTTGATCGGCTATCGTTAGATCGCCAAGCTCAAGTCTGATCAGCGCCTGGTCTTGCCAGGTATACACCTCGTAAGCAGGATAATAGACCCCGCATGCATAGCAAAAGACGTAGCGTTCGGAACGGTCAAGCACTACCTCATTGAGGCCATCGCCATTCAAGTCTTCGATACGGCCCACGCCGGGGCTAGACGAGAACGCCACTACTTCAAGCCGAAGCGCGCGGCCATCGAAGCTGAACAGATGATATGTGCCGCTATGGGCGCCCATCCCGCCCTCAACTTGAATCCAGATTCGACCGGGCGCAATCTGCACCTGCTGCACAGAATCAATGAAATCTGGTTCCAGATCTACAACATCAAAGTTTTGCCGCAACTCTTGCCGATCAAGTTCCTGGCATTCATCGTCGGCACAAGCGTAAACAGCGATAAAATGAGAAGGCGGTGGATCAAGGTCGAATGGACGCATCCCGGCGCTGTAGAACACCCAAAGCTGGCGACCATCATCTGTTGCCAGCGGTTGAGCGGCGAGTCTGGCAAAAGCGTTGGCCGGCAGCGAAGCCTGCAATGCGCCCAACGCATTACTAAGCGGCGTTGCAGCGATTTCTGTAATAGGATCGGTCAATGACAATTCATACTGTTCGCCGGGCCGGCACTCATTGCGGAAAAAGGCCCATTCATCACAGAGCGAACCATCGGCAAACAGGCACACTCCAACCTGTCCTTCATTGGCAACCGCTTGAATCTCAAGCCGACCTCCCTGTTCAACACAATAGGTTGAAGCAGGATTTGCCAGACCACCGATCACCGTTGCCGTTGGCAGTGGAGCAGGTGAAGCGGCGGGCGTCGGCGAAGCGGCAAGCGTCGGCGAAGCGGCGGGCATTTGCGAAGCGGCGGGCGTCGGCGAAGCGACGGGGATTAAACTACAACCAGCGATAAAGGGAAGGACATTCAAGGCTATCAGCAGGCGAAAGAGGCCGACGCGGAGAAAAGAATGAGCCTTCATTGTGCAACCCGAAGAATGGTGGTCGCCGAACATGTTAGCGTCATTGTAACACACAGCGATACAAACGGTCGTATGAGCATTGCCGGCGCAGGCTATAATACGCCTGTGGTTGCGCTCGCACTCCTGACAGAAACTGCCATGACTGACATCATCGAGATCGATATTGAAAGCATCGCCCAGGGCGGCGATGGAGTGGGCCGGCTCGGCGAGCTGGTGGTTTTCGTGAGCGGCGCGATACCGGGTGAGCGGGTGCGCGCGATTGTGCGCGAGCGCCATAACCGTTTCTTGCGCGCTGGTGTCATCGATGTCATTCGCGCCTCCCCTGATCGGGTAGAGCTGACAGTCAACCACGGCGACCACGTGCCGTGGCAACATATCGCCTATCCAGCCCAGGTGCGTTTCAAGGGCGAGATTGTGGCCGATCAGATCCGAAAGTTTCTGCCCGGCGTTGAGACACCTATCGAGCCGGTGATTGCTGCGCCACAGCCGTGGGGCTATCGCAACAGCGCGCGCCTTCACGTCGCCGGCGCCGCAATCGGGTACCATGCCAGCGGCGCCAAAACAGTGATCGATCTGGTTGATGATCCCCTGTTGTTGCCATCCCTCCGGGCGGCACTGGCCGGATTGCGCCGCCTGTCGTTTGCCGATCAAATCGGTGAGGTGTTATTGCGCGCCAGCGCAGTTTACGGCTACGCTGCTGCGCAACTGTCACCAACTCCTCAAGCCAGTAAAGATGCGCTGGCCCGGCTGGCCGCGAACTGGATGGCGACAACGCCCACCCTGGCCGGCGTTACGCTCGATGGCCAGCCGCTGGCCGGTATGCATGTCATTTACGATGAGCTGGGCGAAGTGGTGTTTCGCCTTAGCCTGAGCAGTTTCTTCCAGGTTAATCATGCTCAGGCTGAACGCATGCTGGCAATTGTGCGCGCAGCATTAGACCCTCATGGGGGGCGACTGCTCGACGCTTACAGTGGGGTAGGCAGTTTTGCCCTGCCGCTTGCCGCCGATTACGATGAAGTAGTAGCTGTGGAATCCTACCCTCCGGCGGTAGATGATGCGATTCAAAGCGCCGCCGACAACCGGATTACCAATGTGCAGTGCATTGTCGGGGCGGCGGAACGGGTTGTGAGCAGTTTGCCCGGCCCCTTTCACGCGGCCATCCTTGACCCGCCGCGCCGCGGCTGTCATCCGGCCTTGATGAAGGCGATCATCAATCATGCGCCAAACCGAATTATTTACATTTCCTGTCATCCTGGACTGATTGGCCGCGATCTCGCGCCATTGCTGGCTGCCGGTTATCACATCACTCTGGTGCAGCCAATTGATCTCTTCCCGCAAACCCCACATATCGAAACAATTATTGTTTTAGATAAGGATCGCTCTACTTAAAAAATAAGAAACGGTCAAAAACAATTTTCTTAAATAAAATCTTTAATTTCAATCAAAAACAACTTAAAAATACCCATTTTTACCCCTAATCGCCACTTTACCACTATGTTTAACGCACAAAATCATACAACCATAATCACAACTAAAATGAAACACCGTTCCTGCTACGACTTACCAATCGGGCGAATGACCGTTAGAAGAGTCGTGCTATACTATTAGTTGTAACGAAACCGGATGGGTCGCTCCAGGAACTATTGACGTGAACCGACTTACTGCCAAAATCTGCCTGCTGGGCGAATTCTCGGTTGGCAAAACCAGCCTGATCCGTCGCTTTGTCGAAGGCATCTTTGACGAGCGGTATCTGAGCACGCTGGGAGTGCAGATCAGTCGCCATTCGATGCGTGTCGCGCAGTTAGAAATACAACTCTTAATTTGGGACACCACCGGCGGCGAACGATTTGACCAGATCGTGCAGAACTACTATCGGGGCGCCGCTGGCGCGCTGCTCGTCTGCGATGTGACCCGTCCTGATACATTGTCAGTATTGAGTGAGTACGCATCAGCATTTCACCGCGCCAGTCCCGCGACACCACTGGTTATCGCGGCAAATAAAGTTGATCTGACCACACAACGCCAAATCGCCGATGATGAGATTGCAGCGACGGCGGCAGCCTTGTCAGCCGACTGGCTCTGCACGAGCGCGCGCACGGGCGAAGGAGTGCAAGAGGCATTTCAGAGGTTGGGGCGCCAGATTGGGCAGCAGAAGGGGCTGATATGATCAATGATGCAGACCGGGTCAACTCGCCAGACGAAGCCGAAGAACTGGAACGAGTGCGACAGATCATTCTGGGTACCGGCTCGCGCCAGCCGCGCCAGGCCGAAGTGGATCGACTACGCGACATCATCTTTGGGCCGCAGATGGAAGAGTATGCGCGTTCGTTTAGCGATGTGCGCCGCATGATCGAACATCTGAACGAAGATGTGCGCCAGTTACAGGATCGATTAGGCGAGGTTGAGAAAGCAATGTTGCGCCGCTTCGACGCGCTTGAGGTCGAGACTCGTCGGCTAAACGATGAACTACGGCGCGAGATCGAGCGCGCGCGGGCGCGCGAGTCACTATTGCAGCAGGTGTCAGCGCAGGTACGCCAGCACGAGGCAGCTCTCAACGGCCTGGGTGACGGGGTGAGCGAGTTGCGGCGCGCGCAGGGCCACCACGACCTTGAGATTCGCTCTGGACGAGCCGGTCTGGCCGAGGTGCGCGATCTGCTCGAACAACGGGCGCAGGCGCTCCGCCGCGAGATCCGTAGCGCTGAGGACGCACTCCGCACTGAGTTGCGCCGAATTGCCGACCGGCTGGAAAATCAAAAAACCGACCGCAAGGCTCTGGCCAGCATGCTGATGGAAATCGCCACCCGGTTGGAAACTGGCAGCACCGTGGCCGGTCTGCTCGAAGGTCTCTCTTCTGCGACTGATGATTGATAGACACGTATGGCTACCGACCCGCAGACGAGCCGGGAAATTGAGGAACTACGGCGCGTGCTGTTGAAGCCGGAAGCGCTGGTTGACAAAATCAGCCCGGTTATAGCCGATATTCTGGCCGAGCAGATTCACACCTCAAAAGATGAGATCGCGCGCGCGCTGGCGCCGGCCATCGGTGAAGCAATTCGTCAGCAGGTCTATAAGGCGCGCGAAGACATCATTGACGCCCTCTACCCAGTGATCGGAGCCATGATCGCGCGCGCCGCTACCGAAGCGATCCGCGATCTGGCCGCCCAAATCGATACCCGCATCCGCTCTGGCCCGCTCTTGATGCTGGATCCAGGTTACTGGCAGGCGCGAGCGCAAGGCATTTCAGCCGGAGAATATGCTCTGCGTAGCCAGTTGCCCTTTTCCGTGCAAGAGGTGTTTCTCATTCAGCGCGAATCGGGGTTGTTGATCACTCATATCGCCGCTCCCGGCGTTCCTGCCGCCGACCGCGATCTGGTTAGTGGCATGTTGACAGCAATTCGCGACTTTGCTCGCGATGCGCTTGGTGAAGGTGATGAACTCGGCGCAATCAGCTACGAGTCGCGCCAGATCGTGATTGCCAGTGGGAGCGCAGCTTACCTTGCCGCTGTGATTACCGGCGTTGAACCGCGCGGCTTTCGCGAGCAGTTGCGCCAGACTCTGGTTGCCATTCACGAGGATCGTTATGATCGCCTGCGCGCGTTTGCCGGCGATGATGACGAGTTAGTGATGGCGGCAGAGTCGATCATTCGCGCGAAAATTCCGCTTGCCTCGGCGCAGTTGAATGCTACCCGACCGGCCAGATCGTCAAGTTCGTTGTTGCAGCGCGCAATCATGGTCTTGTTGCTCCTCATCGCTCTCTCTCCCATCTTTCTCTGTGGCTGGTGGGTGCTAAGCGTTGAGGCACGCATGGCGGCATTGCTCGCCCCGACCGCCACGCCTGCGCCGACTGCCACCCCGACCGCCACCCCAACGCCAACCACCACACCCACCGCTACCCCAACTGCCACGCCGACGCCGACTGCCACGCTGACACCCACCGCTACACCTACCGCAACCCCGACTGCTACGGCGACACCAACTGTGACGCCAACGCCAACAATCACACCCATCCCTTACGACGGTGTGATGACAGGGAATGTGTATCTCTACAGCGCACCCGATGAGGCCAGTGAGCGAAGCCTGATTGTCGCGCCTCGCAACGCGCCGGTGATTGTGCTGGCGCAGTACGGCGATTGGTATCAGGTGCGGGTTGATGTGCGGATCGAACAGCAGGCCGTGCAATTAATCGGTTGGGTACCGTCGCGCTGGGTGGGTTTAGTGCGACCCATTCCACCGTCACTCATAACGCCATTCCCGCAACCATAAGGAGGAGCACCGCGCTATGAAATCAACGGTTGAACAACAGGTGCTCATTGAAACCGGCAGCGCCTACCTGACGGTAGGGCCTGACCTGATCATTCAGAGTGCTGGCGGCTTGCTGGCGCTGGTTGGTGGCACGCCACCGATTGGCGCGCATCTGATCGACGTATTGCCGGAGCTGTTTGGCAACGAGTCGGCATTGACAGACATTCTGCGCGGCGATCTCGATCGCCTGCATCTGCCGTTGATCAACCGGGCACTGCCCGATGGATCGGTGCTGTACCTCGATCTGCTGACAGTGCCGCTCGCTGACAAAGACGGTCAGATTACCGGACTCATCCAGATCATCACCGATACGACGCATCGTAGCGTTTCGGAACAACTTATTGCCCAGCGCCGCAACGAACTGCAACTACTCAAAGACCGCATTCAGCGCCAGAATGTTGAGCTGGCCCGGATCAATGCCGGCTTGCTCCGCGTGACCAAGCTGAAAGACGAGTTTCTGGCCAGCATGAGTCACGAAATCCGCACGCCTTTGACCGCCATTCTCGGACTGGTTGATGTGTTGCGCGCGCAACTGGTCGGCCCGCTGAGCGAAGAACAACTCAACGCAATCAACGGGATTAAGCAGGGTGGTCAGCATTTGCTGTCGCTGATCAACGACTATCTTGACATTGCCAAAATTGAGGCTGGCCGACTCGAACTGGATCTGGGGCCGGTTTCGGTGCAAGACCTGTGCATGTCGCTCCGCCCAATGATTGCCGATATGTCCAAACGAGCCGGTCTCCAGTTGATTTACGATCTCGATCCAACTGCGCAGGTCATTCTGGCCGATGCGCGGCGGTTGCGCCAAATTCTGATCAACCTGCTCTCAAACGCGATCAAATTTACCCCCTCTGGAGGCAAAGTGGGCCTTGAGGTGCGCGGCCAGCCAGAACAGGGATCGATACGCTTCACCGTCTGGGACACCGGGATCGGCATTGCTCCTACCGATGCTGAGCGGCTATTTGAGCCATTTCGCCAGATCGAGAATGAGCGTCAGCAGGAGGTAACCGGTAGCGGATTGGGGCTGGCGCTTGTCTCAAAACTGACGCGCCTGCACGGCGGTAGCGTTAGCCTTGAAAGTGAAGTAGGTGCTGGTAGTCGCTTCCACGTAACGCTGCCATGGGAACCTGACGAACAGAAACGTTTGCTGGAATGGTTTGCCAATGAGCGGCAAAAAGAGATCGAACTACCGGTCGATCTGCCGCCAGCATCGCCGCTGGCCGGTGATCGCCCCTTGTTGATGGTGGAAGACGATGTGTCGAGCGCATCCCTCTTTGCCCAGTATCTGAACCGCTGTGGCTACCGGGTTGTCCACGTGGAGTCGGGCGAAGAGGCGCTGGCCTATGTGCAGGGTGAAATGCCGTGTCTGGTGTTGCTCGATGTGCGGATGCGCACGATGGACGGGATTGAGGTGATGCGTCATCTGCGTAACAACGTGGCAACACGAGACTTGCCGATCCTGGTGCTGACGGCACTGGCAATGCCGGGCGATCGCGAACGCTGCATGGCCGCTGGCGCCGATGATTACCTGGCGAAACCGGTGCGGTTGCGCCAGCTCGCCGAGCGAATCGCAGCGTTGCTGGAACAGAAGGCAAGGTGATACCAAGATTGATAGCGAGCCGACAGAGTTGGCAAACCAGCGGTACAATGTAAGCAGGTTTTCCATCGAAGGGCATGAGCGTTATCAATCCCTGGGTTAACTGATTATGATCAATGCGCGCGAATTTCACCTCGCCAGCGAGCTATTACCGTTTTTGCAAGACCCGGCTGCGCCAATTGCGCGCGATTTCACCTCACAGGCCACCATGCTGAGCATCCCGTCAGGCGCCACCATCTTCGCCGAAGGGGATGAGTGTAGCTATTTCGCCGTTCTGGCTACCGGGCAGGTGCGCGTCTTCAAGATTGGTGAAACTGGCCGCGAGATCACGCTCTATCGATTTGGTCGCGGCGAGAGTTGCATTCTCACAACCAGTTGTGTCTTGAGCGAACGACGCTTCCCGGCAATTGCGACCGTTGAACAAGATGCCACAGCATTTGTGATCGGGCAAGAGAGTTTCCGTGACTGGATCGACCGCTATCAGGCCTGGCGCGATTATGTTTTTCAATTGCTGGCCCGCCGACTGGCAACGGTGATGGCCATCGTTGATGAAATTGCCTTCCGCCGGCTCGATGTGCGGCTGGCCGAGTTTCTGGTGCGGCACGCTCGCGGCCATCCGCCGACGATCAATGCAACGCACCAACAGATCGCTGCCGAACTCGGCACATCGCGCGAAGTGGTGAGTCGAATCCTCGCCGACTTCAGCGACGATGGTCTGATCAACAGCGGTCGTGGTTACATCGTAGTGCAGGATATGAATCGGCTCCGTCAACGCGGTGAGGCGCCGCCACTGCCGTGAACGGGTGCTGCCTGATCATTGCCCGGAAAGGCAATCACAGGAACCAGGATTACGCCATATTGTGATCATCACGGTGAGGCAGCGCTGACGTACCACGAGCGATTCGCTTGCCACCATCTGGAGAGAAGTGCCGGTATCTCTGGTGATTTGGATCGGTTGTATCCGCCGGTCAATCGGAATGATTGTACAGACAGCCACAATGACTTTGCATACTGAGAGGAGTCTGGCATGACGATCCGCGTCTGTCTGGCCGGCGCAACCGGTTGGGCCGGTTCGGCGTTGGCTCGCGCGATTGCAAACAGCGACGATCTGACCCTTACTGCCGCTGTAGCTCGCCGCGCTGCCGGGCAGCAGCTCGGCGCTGCGCTCGGCGTCGAGCGCCTCAATTGCCCGGTCTATGCCACTGTTGCCGAAGCGCTTGCTCAGCCGTGCGATGTCTTCTTCGACTATACCAAACCTGATGCGGCAAAAGCGCATGTCCTCACAGCGCTCAGGCATGGGTGTCATGTGGTTATCGGTACGTCGGGGCTAAGCGACGACGACTACACCGACATCGCCGCAGCAGCAAATGCCGCTCAGCGCGGGGTGCTGGCGGTAGGGAATTTTGCTCTTACTGCGGTGTTGTTGCAAAAGTTTGCTGAGATTGCTGCCCGCTACTGCGAGCAATGGGAAATCATTGACTATGCCCGCGATAGCAAACCCGATGCCCCTAGCGGCACTGCCCGCGAACTGACTGCCCGGCTGGGACAGATTCGCGCAACGACCTTAAGCGTGCCAATCGAACAAACCCAGGGTCTTCCTGCGACACGCGGCGCGCGTTTGAACGGGATGCAGGTGCATTCGGTGCGCTTACCCGGCTACACCATCACGCTGGAAGTTATCTTCGGCCTGCCCGACCAGCGATTGACCATCCGTCACGATGCCGGCGCGAGCGCCGAGCCCTACGTAGCCGGGGCACTGCTGGCGATTCGGCAAGTAGGCCGACTCATCGGCTTGCATCGCGGGCTAGATAGCGTGATCGAGATCGGATGAAGCAACTGCTTGCCGCTGTCTGCATTCCAGATCCAGGCCATCTGTGATAAACCGTAAACAAGCACGCGATGAACGCGCGCTTGTTTGTTACCATTCGCGGCAATATTCACGACGCCGCTCGTCACGTCACCGTTGGACGGTTGTCACGATACTTCAGGTACCGCTGCCCGGTCACTGCCTGCGCCATCCGCTCAACCGCCAGGTAGATGTCGCGAAAACTGGTATAAAGCGGAGCAATCCCCAGTCGGATATTGTCGGGAGCGCGAAAATCAGGCAAAACACCCAGTTCATTGATCAGGGCCAGATCGATACCCAACCCCTCTGGATGACCCAGCGAGACATGCGATCCACGGCGAGCCGGGTCGCGCGGAGAGTTCAGCGTATACCCCAGGGGCGCCAGCCGCTGTTGCCACAGTTCGATCAGATACTCAGTCTGAGCAATCGATTTTGCCCGCAATCGGTCAATCCCGACAGCCAGCACCAGATCAACCCCCGGCTCGATCAACGCCAGCGAAACTACTGGCGGCGTACCGGTGAGAAATCGACGCAGACCCGGCGCCGGTTCATAGTCGAGATCGAAATTGAACAGGTTACGCTGCCCCATCCAGCCTGCAATTGGATTGACCAGTTGCTCTTGCAAATCACGCCGGATGTAGAGAAAAGCTGGCGCGCCTGGCCCGCCGTTGAGATATTTGTAACAGCAACCTACGGCCAGATCGACCCCGCTCTCATTGAGATTGATTGGCACTGCGCCAACCGAATGACTCAGATCCCACAGGGTCAACGCACCCACCGCATGGGCTGCCGCCGTCAGAGCGGCCATATCGTAAAGAAAACCGCTCTTGAAGGTCACGTGCGAGAGAGTCAGCAGCGCTGTATGGTGATCGAGCAACCCCAGGATTGCCTCAACCGGGCCATGAATACCATCGCTCGAACAGGCAATGGTTAGCTCGTGCCCTCTGCCGAGCAGATCAACGACTCCTTGCAAGATGTAGAGATCCGAGGGAAAGTTAAGGTCATCGCTGACAATCCGCTCTCGACCAGGGCGAGCGCGCAGCGCGGCGATCACAAGTTTGAACAGATTCACCGAAGTGCTATCTGCGACAATAACTTCGTCGGGTTCGGCGCCGATCAGCCGCGCAATCTTGGCGCCGACGCGCTCAGGGAGATCAAACCACCCCTCGTTCCAACCACGAATCAGGCGCTTTCCCCACTGGCGTTGCACCAAATCGCCAACGACATCGATAGCAGCGCGCGGCAACCTCCCCAGAGAATTGCCATCGAGGTAGATCAGATCGGGTTCGTCGTTGACAAACGCCGATCGCAAGCCGGCCAAATCGTCACTGGCATCGAGCTGATCGGCATAGGCAGCATCAAGCGGAACGGCCATCGATTATTCCTTTCTACCGGCGCGAAGCTAAGGCATAGCGCCTTTTCGCGCGTAAACATCACCTCCTGATTTTTGCCGACTTTTTTGTCACCGCGAACTCGATGCCCTATGGCACCACAAGCCTGCTCATGGAACCTGCCATCGTCACCGATCACTCATGAAGCTGGTAGATGAACCACTATGGCGCTGGGGTCGGGAAGAGTGTCGGCACTGGAATGCGCACCGGGTCGAGTAACAGCGGCGGTGTTGGAGTGGCGATCGGCGTGGTTACAGGATCGGCGCCTGGTAGATTAAGCACCTGGCTCACCAGCACGATCAGTGCCAGACTGGCGATGATCAGAGCAATAAGCTGCGGCTGGACGCGAACTCGCTGCGTTAGCTCGCGCAGACGACGGATCGGCGCGCCGACACTAGTGTCAGTCGGAACAAACCGCGGCGGTCGACTCGGCGGTGTCGATTGGCGCAGAGAGCGAACCGCCTCGGGTGGCGCAGGCGCAATTGGCGGTTCACCGGGACGAAAGAGCTGTTCACCTCCGGGAGCGAGGTAAAGCTGAGGCGCGCCCCATGGCTCGTGGGCTGCAGCCAGTTGCGCTCGACCTGCGGTCATCGCACTATCGACCGGCTCGCCATCGGCCAAAGCGCGATAGCAGGTTGCGCTCCAGTGCGCCTGCGCTGCTGCGTTGAGATCGGGCAAGGCGACCACAGCCCGTCCATCGAGATCGTGGAGGGTTGCAGCCAGTGTAACGCAGGCGTCAAATGGTTTGCCTGCCACTGTCAACAACCGTAGTTCATTAATGCTCAGCAGCATTTCGGCCAGCTCGCCAGCGTTTACAGCGCGACCCAATCGGATGCGCGGCGCCTGGCGCGGCGGCTGTTCGATGTCGCCGATCAGATGCAGGACGTGACGCGGTTCGGCAGCCAGCTCGGCCACAATTTCATCGACCGTCGCTTCGCGCAGACGATCGACGATCAGTTGACCGGCGCGTACCGGCTCGATCAGCGCTTCACCCAGCTTGTCGGCGACGGCTTCGTGACCGTAGGCAACCGCAATCAGGACGCGCAGCGGCCCTTTCACCCGACAAGGCGGCGGCGGACGCAACGAACGAGCGCTGACTCGCACTAACGGATAATCATTCCGAATCGCCGGTTGCCATTGCTGCTCACCACTGGTCAGCGTTAGCCATTCCCACGGCAGCGCAGCCAATTCGGGCGCGGCTACCTCTAACCGCAACTGCATCCGCGCTCCGCGCGCGCTCGCTTCCCGCGCCAGATCGATTAACAGGCGACGAATGGGCACCGGCAAGAGCCATTGACCGAGTTCGTTCCCTGCCGCTGCTACAGGCTGCGTCAGCACTAATGGCAGCGCGACCGCTTCAGCGCTCCGTCCGCCACCCGTTGCGCGCAAGGGATACCCTTGCGATGTGCGCGCTCCGATCACAATGTGAAAAGGAATGATGATCTCTTGCATGCCAGCCGATTGAGTAAAAGCGATAGTTTGCTTCTGAATATAACACGCCTGATCGCGACTGTCTACCGCGTACAATGGGTGAATGACAGTAGTGGGAGATGAAAGTGCTGTAAACGATTGTGGTCAACCGCGTATGGTCGCTGGCAGCGCCGACCAGGGCAAAGTGCGCTGCGCCCCAACGTCATTGTGCAGTAGATACTTTCCATTTTCTATGCGATTTAAGACAAATACAACTCAAATAGCACAAAAAGAATAACGCATCACAAACAATGAACAAACTAAAACTGTCAAATATTAATACTTCCATCAAAACAACTACGCATATGCCGCAGAAACATGTTTACAAAAACAGTTCAGTGTTCAATGCAACAATCTCTAATTAAAAAACTATTGCGGCCTGGTTAACGATCTTCATGCGACTATTACATAGAAAAATACAGGTATTGAAGCCAGTTCAATCACGGAAAATCCTCACAAATAATTATTTTTTCCAGACACGGGGTCATTGTCAATAACCAACGTGATACCGGTTTTCGATAGAACATAATTATCAATGAACAAAAACCCTGTCGGCGACGCGCCACACATTTTTAAATCTTGACTGAACGCTGCGTTTGACAATATGGTATAATGATAGAAATACTCCCACAAAGCATTTTTAAAGGTGCCATCCCGCGCGCATTGCGGGTAATAAAGCGTTATAACACATCGACATAAATTTGTGATCCGCGCGAGTTGTCGGCACTGGTATATCGACATGCTCATTGTGGATTCATTCGCTTCGTTGCAATTACATATTTTCAGAAATCGTCAATCAGTTCTTATAATTATAATTTTGCAAAGCGTAAGACGCTCTTTCACAGAGACACTACAAGCTATCTAACTTTCCCGGCAATGCCGAGAAGGATACAGCCTGATTTGAAAACTATGAAAAGGAGGTGGTTGATCAAACAAAAAACTATTCTTGACCTGATTTTACTGGCGATAGATCATTTATTCAGTGAATCGCTTGTAGATCAGAGCACTATATCATCAACAACGAATACAAGAATAGGTGAACGCAACGTGTTCGGTTCAATCCATCAGACAATCTTGAAACAATGAGGATACGCCACCTATGAATCCAGAACAAACCACTGACAACGCTCCTATCGAAGAGACTCGCCAGGCTATAGATGCGACTACCACCGATGAAACTGCAGACGCTGCTGCGATAACCGCCGAGACCACCGAATCTGCCGCGCCTGTTGAACCCGCTGCCGAGGAGTCGGCTGAACCTGCTGCCGAGACGGTCGAGGTTACAGCGGAAGCGGAACCCGCACCCGAACCTGCTGCTGAGGAGTCTGCCGAACCTGCTGCTGAGGAGTCTGCCGAACCTGCTGCTGAGGAGTCTGCCGAACCTGCTGCTGAGGAGTCTGCCGAACCTGCTGCTGAGGAG
>Ga0209721_1000286_pt1 | contig 49071 bp, 41 predicted proteins | sample TshhotsprinmetaG_FD_184139 | JGI IMG/M metagenome (GOLD analysis project Ga0209721, IMG submission 184139) | Hot spring microbial communities from South Africa to study Microbial Dark Matter (Phase II) - Tshipise hot spring metaG (SPAdes)... | ecosystem: Environmental > Aquatic > Thermal springs...
TAAGTTATTAGGACTTGATGTGAAGGCATTTAGTAGTTATGAGAATGCCCAGAAGGCTGTAGACTAATTTAAAAAGTATGTCTCATTGATTTATAAGGGATTTTTTAGTTTTTGTGATGAAGTTGGGGAGAAGGGCCTCTAAGAGACCCTTCTCTTTGTTTCAATCCTTGTTTTTATGGAAGTTGGTCTTAGACTTTCAATTAAAGGAAAATGTATGAGAATTTTCAAACAAGTTTCAATCCTTGTTTTTATGGAAGTTGGTCTTAGACGATGGGTTGGGAGTTGGGGAACAAAAAACTGCCATCCGAGTTTCAATCCTTGTTTTTATGGAAGTTGGTCTTAGACGCATTGAACGAACTGATTAACGAAGAACTAAAACAAGTTTCAATCCTTGTTTTTATGGAAGTTGGTCTTAGACTTGTAGTTAAAGTTGCTCTTGTAGATACTAATAACAAGTTTCAATCCTTGTTTTTATGGAAGTTGGTCTTAGACTTTTGTATAAAAAAAAGAGATTGTTAGGCTATATTGTTTCAATCCTTGTTTTTATGGAAGTTGGTCTTAGACGAATGCTCCCAAAAAAATAAAAGCATTGAATTACGTAAGGTTTCAATCCTTGTTTTTATGGAAGTTGGTCTTAGACCCTTATATGTCTTTACACAGGCAGTATCCCATTCACATGGTTTCAATCCTTGTTTTTATGGAAGTTGGTCTTAGACTTCCATCTGCTTTGTGGAGCATGTATGAAAAAGAATAGTTTCAATCCTTGTTTTTATGGAAGTTGGTCTTAGACTTCAAGTAATCCCTGCTCCTTAAGGAAGCAGATTAAATTGTTTCAATCCTTGTTTTTATGGAAGTTGGTCTTAGACAGTTTATAGTTGACAAGATTGAATGAATTTGATAACAGTTTCAATCCTTGTTTTTATGGAAGTTGGTCTTAGACGCAAGGCGTTATGCCTTGCCCTTTTTTTTAGTTGAAAATGTTTCAATCCTTGTTTTTATGGAAGTTGGTCTTAGACGGTTCGAAAAAGTTGTTAAGGGGTATCTTGCGACTTGTGTTTCAATCCTTGTTTTTATGGAAGTTGGTCTTAGACCTTTTCTTCCCCAACGATTGTAAACGAAAAATCGTGAGTTTCAATCCTTGTTTTTATGGAAGTTGGTCTTAGACTTATCTGATGTCTTTATCTTTCCACAAGTTATTACTGAAACGTTTCAATCCTTGTTTTTATGGAAGTTGGTCTTAGACTATTAGCCACATACCTATATGCACTACGACAAGCAATGTGTTTCAATCCTTGTTTTTATGGAAGTTGGTCTTAGACCGATATGTTTGCACGGGTTTATTACCGTGTTGGAGGGTTTCAATCCTTGTTTTTATGGAAGTTGGTCTTAGACGTCATAGTCAATGCTTATAATTTGATAGATTTTTAAAGTTTCAATCCTTGTTTTTATGGAAGTTGGTCTTAGACACGACTGGAGGAATGCTTATTATTCTGAAAAACAAGAGCGTTTCAATCCTTGTTTTTATGGAAGTTGGTCTTAGACATTTGTAAGCGCTCCCCAAACTCTTGAAACTCTTGTCTGTTTCAATCCTTGTTTTTATGGAAGTTGGTCTTAGACAAGCCGATCTCAATCACAAAAAGGGCGTGCTCTCTATGTTTCAATCCTTGTTTTTATGGAAGTTGGTCTTAGACTTTTAAGCATAGAAGAAGCTGTTCTTTTAGAAAAAGTTTCAATCCTTGTTTTTATGGAAGTTGGTCTTAGACCTTAACCCCCCTTTTCTATTATTTTAATTCTATAATATGTTTCAATCCTTGTTTTTATGGAAGTTGGTCTTAGACTTTATAAGAAGTGAGTATAAAGAGAAGTTATAAAACTAGTTTCAATCCTTGTTTTTATGGAAGTTGGTCTTAGACGAAAAGAAGAAAACTGGGGAGTATTATGTTGCACTGTTTCAATCCTTGTTTTTATGGAAGTTGGTCTTAGACTCATAAGTATCTTGCTATGTCAATTAAGCCTGAACCGTTTCAATCCTTGTTTTTATGGAAGTTGGTCTTAGACCCACAGGCGTTACTTCGGGCATGCCCTGCCCTACGAAAGTTTCAATCCTTGTTTTTATGGAAGTTGGTCTTAGACTTTTCTGCACAGCATGCTCCTCAAGCTGCTAATCAAGTTTCAATCCTTGTTTTTATGGAAGTTGGTCTTAGACAGCATGCTTCTCAAGCTGCAAATTAGCAGCTTGTAATGTTTCAATCCTTGTTTTTATGGAAGTTGGTCTTAGACAAGCAGATTAAAGTCAGGAAAGCATAGTGCTTTCCGTTTCAATCCTTGTTTTTATGGAAGTTGGTCTTAGACCTTGCTGAGGAGGGCCTCAAAAAGGCCCTTCTCTTTGTTTCAATCCTTGTTTTTATGGAAGTTGGTCTTAGACTGTGTTAGAGTGCATGATTACAGAACTGCTAAACGAAAGTTTCAATCCTTGTTTTTATGGAAGTTGGTCTTAGACGTTAGAGATGTGAGGAGGAATTAATAATTCCTCCCCTTGTTTCAATCCTTGTTTTTATGGAAGTTGGTCTTAGACGCATATCGATTGATTTCCCATTTATGGTGGCTACCGGTTTCAATCCTTGTTTTTATGGAAGTTGGTCTTAGACACCGATGCCGGTCTCCTGGAGCTTCTGGAGAAGGGCATGTTTCAATCCTTGTTTTTATGGAAGTTGGTCTTAGACTACAATAAATTGTTAGAGTTAGAAGATAAGCTTTTTAGTTTCAATCCTTGTTTTTATGGAAGTTGGTCTTAGACCATATCTTCCCCGTTGTGTATACGACCATGCTCGTATATGTTTCAATCCTTGTTTTTATGGAAGTTGGTCTTAGACTGTAACCGTTTATGGTCTAAACAAAAAGATTAAAGATTGTTTCAATCCTTGTTTTTATGGAAGTTGGTCTTAGACATTTCAACGATACAGCTTTAGTTATGCCATATCTCTGTTTCAATCCTTGTTTTTATGGAAGTTGGTCTTAGACAACTAACTCTTCGTTTTCAGTATAGTATTTAGTTTCAGTAAGTTTCAATCCTTGTTTTTATGGAAGTTGGTCTTAGACACTTACAATCTAAAATACGCCCTGATTTAAAATTAAGTTTCAATCCTTGTTTTTATGGAAGTTGGTCTTAGACACACTGCCACCCTCTCTCCTTGTTCTGTTTCAATTTCAAGTTTCAATCCTTGTTTTTATGGAAGTTGGTCTTAGACCCTAATTTCCTTTTGCGCACTAGATTTGGTATAATATAGTTTCAATCCTTGTTTTTATGGAAGTTGGTCTTAGACACATCATCAAACTCGCCCCCCATACAATATATATAAGTTTCAATCCTTGTTTTTATGGAAGTTGGTCTTAGACCATAGATGCTGAGATAGACTTCCTGATGGCATCTGACCAGTTTCAATCCTTGTTTTTATGGAAGTTGGTCTTAGACTTTCATTAGAAACTTCTAAACTTTTGATATTCATATAGTTTCAATCCTTGTTTTTATGGAAGTTGGTCTTAGACTGGTAATCCGAAGCTGAAATACCTTGCTATAACATGTTTCAATCCTTGTTTTTATGGAAGTTGGTCTTAGACAGCAATTTTTGTGTTTTCCATTGATAAATAAGGATTTTTGTTATTTTTTCTTGAATCTTTTTTTGTATTTTTTCACTCTCTCTGCCCTCTTAAAATGCAAAAAATTTTTCTCTTTTACATAACCTTTAGTTCATTTTTTTCTTATTTAACAATAACTTACAAATATGTTTACCCACCTGCTCTATAATTTTTTGAAACTAGTAACTCACACTTGTCAAAGACCACTACTTTATACATATATTTCTGTAACAACAATCAATGCATCTGTTCTGCCATCGAGTTTTTTTCGGAAAGTAACCTTTCATTATGATTTCAAATACCTCTTTTACTATATTTTTAGCATAGCATAAATCCTTCTCTGTGTAAATAATCTCTTTCACCTTAAATCCATATTTTGCATAGCATATAAAACCTCTTTTTACAGGTTTTTCGTAATTTTCCATCAAAGCCAATGCATAGAGAATGGATTGCACCTTATGAGTCTGAAAGGTAAATTCAGTAAACTCTGTATACTTATAGTCAAAAGGAGCAATTGTGCCATCTGATAGGTATAAAAGCTCATCGATAACTCCTCTAATACCGAGTGTCTTGGAGGCTATATATACTGCTACTTCTTTATCTGTAACGCCGAGTCTTTTTCTGAGATAATCTACGTTGATTTTTTCCCTTCTTTTATGCAATTCTCTGCCTTTCAATACCTTGTATCTATTCTCTTCATGCTGGGGAATGTTCAAACAGTTCATAAAATATGTAAATCGTGGGCAGTAGATATGCTCAATAATTTCAGAAGGAGTAATCATTGGTGTTGATTCATCATCATGTTCTATCAATAAAGTCTCTTCAGTTAAAAAGTTATGTAGAGCGTTGTCTAATGTAGATTTATTTTGGTCTGATCTATCTCTCATATAAATAAAGCCTTAATTTCATCCGTCACTAACTTTTTGTCAAATGCCTGACCAAGAAGCTTTACCTTTTTAAAATCTTCTTCGCACATTGGGAAAATATATACAGAGTCAACATCAGGGTCTATAATGTCCTCGCACATAATCTTAAGTTCGTCTATCTGATTTTTGTTAAGGGTGCCGAGAAATGCAGATTTCTGGACTCTGTAAAGTCCTTTATTTTTGCATGCCTTTGCAATCCTTGTTCTTTTACTATCCTCCCTAATATCATAGATTATCCATACAAGCTTATCACCTTGTTTCATTTTTATCTCCTATCAGGTTATTTGCAATCCTGTGACAGTCGAATTGAATTATATTACCCCGCTTTATATTCCTCCCTCTGTAGCGAACCGATTCATCCATAAAGGAATTGAAATCAGTGAGTAAAACCGCCTTACCTTCTTTGTTGAGCATAAATCCGCCCGCTATTTTATCAAAATGCTCCACCTTTACCTTTCTTGAAGCAAATAGATTGACCACCACTTCATCTGCCCATATGCGATAATTTTCTATTAAGTCAAATACCAGCGATTTTTTATTGTAGTGATCTGTATGGATAAAGCCCACATAGGGGTCAAGTCCCGCTATAATGCATGCCTTTTCAACCCTAGAATAGAGCACACCGTATGAATAATTGAGTAGAGCATTGAACTCATCTTTTGCCGGATTTCTGCTCCTGGCTTCAAACTTAAACCTCTCTGGCATAAGAAAACTCAGTGCCTCAAAATAAATCCTACCACCAATACCCTCTATACCCATTATAGTGCTTCTACATTCTTCTATAGTTCCCGAGAGGTTATCAAGTCCCATCATTACATTCTGAAGTTTCTCAATATAAGATGTAATCTTTTGTGACTTATGAGGTCTCGTCTGCCTTAGCCTTTTCAGAAAATCTATCTGGTTATTGAATTTAGCCTTAACCCATTCAAGTGCAAGCCTTAAGCCCTCTTCTTTCTCCGCAATCTCGAGCTGTCTCCTCCTGATTAGTGTCGTGCTTCCAAGCTTAGGATGCCATATTCTGCCGTAAGGATCACCGAATTCATCTATAAACACAATGTCTATGTTGTTTTCCATAGCCATCTTTATTGCATCGGTGGTGATATAGGCTGCTGTGGATATGAGAATTGAGGAGACTTTTTTGCAAGAAATCTCAAAGACCCTTTCATCGGTCTTGACTTTGAAACAGTCACCGTTTTTCTGAATATAGGAACCGTATGTATTTATAACAATTTGCACGATTATTCAAATATCAAAAACGCACAAAAAATAGCCCGAGGATAACAAAAATTATCTCTAAAACATGAGAAACTTCTCAAACTCCTCTCCACTCCCAATCTTTCCCTTTCACAAGAAGAATAGGTTTAGGATCCTCTTCTGCATCTTCAAAAAAAAGACTTTTGAGCACATAGTAGAGATTGATTCCTGATGAGGTAAATCTTTTCTTAAAAATCACACATGCTTCTTTGATTGACAATTTAAGTTTCAAAACAGCATAAAGGTCGTAAAAATCTTTCTTTGTGCAGCGCTGAGAGATGGCTTTTATTCTTTCAGCAGTAATATCTTTAAAATCTGCAACTGGAACTTTTCGCCATGATATTGTTGGATAGATGAGAGGATGGCTGTAATAAAGAAAGGACAATTTAACCCTATTCACAGTGCACTGAGCCTTCCTGCAACAAATTTGTCAAGGATGACATCTGCATTGAATATTCTTTGAGAGAAAAAATCTAAATCAAGCGATTTTCTATGCCCAAGTTGTAACGCCAGAGCAGTTCCACCAGCTAAATAGAAATCATTAAGTTTATCTGATAGTTGATCGATTACTTCGATCGCATTTTCTGGTGATACATTTTCAAACATGCAATCTCCTTTAAAGGAATTCCAAAATACACTGCCCAGAATTTTGCTGTTTTAGGCATTAATCCACGTCTTTTTTTAATTACCTCTTTGATCTTTTCATCTGGATATATCGCCCTCAGGGTAGCAACATCTTTTTCATCGCCAAAATCAAGCACCCGTGCAATAATGTAACTTGAGTTTTTTTCAAGATCGATATCTTCTGCATCCCAGAATAGGGTTGGGTTAAATATCTCCCTTACATTAACCTTCTTAGTTCGACTGTTTTTCATAACTAATTATATCATTTTGAATTCTTTAACTTGAATTCTTTAACGTTTTTACCGTCCCAAAACCCCTCGACACTGACTTACCAATGCCCCAGTAATCAGGAATTTCAAAATTCACTGAGAATGTGCCTAAAAACCCGAGCATCGGAGTGCCTTTGAGTCTTGTCTGAATCTCTTTTAACCTGCCAATGTTTGCCTTAATCGGCTCAGGTACAGTGTATCCAAGGCTTTTCGAGATTGAGATGATGTTGCCTATAAGAATGCTTTCGAGGAGTTTTTTTCTTTTTGCCCATGTACCGAGTTTCTGGTATCTCTCATAATTCTTTTCATTCAATGCAAGCCAGGGGGTGAGGAAGGTGTAGGTGATTTGATCCGAGGTTAATGAAAAGGTTGAAGTATAACTCTCCATTCCTTTGGTTAAGATATCCTGCCATTTACCACTCAGATTTATTCTCTTTAAATTAAAAAAAATCTTTTCAAGAATATCTAAACCTTCATTGAATCCTATCAACATGCATGCGTTGTCTACAATTTTATACTGCACACATGGATAACGATATACAAAGCCACTTTCCATATGATTGTGAGCATAAGGATTATCCCAAAATAAATTACCAAGATATCCTCTTATTTTTTCGGCATCACTTTTATTTAGATCAGAGTCTAAGCTAAGAATAAGTTTTAATATCCTTACCTCCATATCTTCACCAAATGATCACAGATTTTGTATCTTTAGTAATAAATCCAGTCTCTCTGTCATAATAATCATCAAGAGTAGATTGCTTAACATAGCCTATTCCGTTAAAAATTTGTGGCTTATTATTAATACTCATTGGAATGGATATAACATATTGATAAAATTCTGCTTTTATAGCGTCAAAAGCTATTTTTCTTCGAAACAGATCATCTATATTTTTTAAAGCCTTAAAATCCTCCCAGGCCTTACAAGCTTCTTCATCTGTTTCTATAAAAACATCTAACTTTTTATAGTCCTCTTCTATGAGTTCAAAATCAGACACAGAAATCGTATCATACAAACTGTCGTATCGTAACTTTGCAATCGCTTCTAATAGATTTTGCGATTTCTGCTGTGTTTTCTTTTTACTTGTTTCCTTGTAATAAAAATCTATTAATTCTAAAAATTCACCTTCTTTAATTTCATCTTTCGTAAGAAGAATCTTTTTTGTTATGTCAAGTAAAACAGCATCGTATATATATGATGCATATTTTCTTCCATTCTCACTTTCTAACTCAACGACATATGTTATGCCCTTATTCCTACCATTTCTATTGCATCTACCTGATGCCTGATTAATAGAATCAAGTGGAGCCATGTCTCTCACAACAACATCAAAGTCTATATCCACACCCGCCTCAACAAGTTGTGTTGTCACTACAACTTTATATTTTTTCTCTTTTATCTCTCTTATCCGTTTTAGACGTTCTTTTGGTATTAAATGGGTTGAAAGATAAGTAACTGTGATCCCTTTGTTTTTTATTAGATTATAGAAATCCTTTGCAGATGTTATAGTGTTAAAGATAAATAGATATCTTCTTTCATCGGTTAAATCAAAATATTCACTGAGGTCATTTATTTTCATGGGGCTATGTAGTAAGGGTTTTATAGAAACCCTATCTAATGCTTTGAAATACCTGTCTCTATCCACGAGTCCTATAGTTTCTCCCCTTTCAAAAATCAGGGGTTCAGTTGCTGTGACAAATATTATGTAAGCATTAAGCATCTCAGCCACTTCTTTTAATATATTTCTCAAAAGCAACCAGTATTTAACAGGTATTGATTGAACTTCATCGAGGATGATTATTGAATTGGCAAGTTTATGAAATTTTCTTATACTTTTATTTTTGTTCGAAATCAATGTATGAAAAAGCTGAACAAAGGTAGTTACTATTATTTCAGCATTCCATCCTTCAATTAGAATCTTTGCCTCATCAGATTCGAATTCATTGTTTTCTTTTTTGTAAAAGATGTCTGATAAATGATGATGCTTTAAAAGAATGTTTGTGTCGGGTTCAATATTGTTTGTTTTTATCACTGATTCAAATACTTCTGAATTCTGGTCAATTATGCTCAAGAAAGGAAGTGCATATACAATTCGTGGTGCTACACCTTTTGTAGATTTTATGAGTTCCTTTAATTTCAATGCAAAGGCAAAAGAGGTTAAGGTCTTTCCAAGTCCGGTCGGAAGGTTTAAAGAATAGAATTTCTTATTCAACTCAATCTCATGAGTCAATGTCTCCTTATAAGCCTTTTCTCTTAAAGTGTTGATGGGAGATTCTGGAAAAACGACCTGTTTTTTATAATTATTCATCCAGTCAGAACTATTTAACACTTTTCTATCAAATACAGTCTTTTCTCTAATAACTACATCACTTTTATCAGCATCAAGGAGTGTCGAATATATAAAATTAAATATTATGTAATTAAAAACAGTATGATCCATATTTCTTAAAAGTTTACTAATTTGCCTTAATTCTCCACCAAATTCATCAATCCACTTAGATATAATCTCTTTGTTCAATAAAAGAGGTAGTCCTGCAGAATGGAGCCTAATGCTAAGCTTAAGAAAACCATCATCTGCTATACTTACAAGTTGTCTATGCAATAAATTTCTGTCGTTATCGTCAAATATGACTTCATCTCGAATATCTTGTAAATCTCCATGATGCCTCCTAACAGCAAGGTAGGCAAAAAATGGATAAAGCTTATTGAATAAACACAGTTCCTTCGTTAAGTAATAGGCACAAACTGCTGAAAAAAGACTATGCCATGTCTCTTTATTTTTCTTGAGTTTTTCTCTTTCTTTTTCATTTGCGTTTATATAACATTGAAAATAACTGGTGGCTTTGCCGATGTCGTGAGTAAGTGCAATAATTCTGCATATGCTGGATAATCTATCTCTTATTTTATCTGGTTTCTCAGAAAGAAATAAATCCGAAAGCTCAGCAACACCTATAAGATGGTCTTCAAGCAGCACTCCAGGATGGGAATACAAATTAGAAGAAATTAATGATTTCTCCATTTTCTAATTGGTAATACTCCTTTACATTAGCCTTGATAGTTTTCCCATCAGGCTCAAAGATTACATCATCATATTTCTCTATTATTCTTTCACTATTCATTTTAATTGGCATCTTCTCTTTGAAGTATCTCTTATTCATCTCAATTTCAATCCCATTTTCTCTTAAATTCGTTTCCTTAATGGGTGTGTGAATCTCTACTAATTCAGTACCTGACTTTTGCTCAAAATCAAACACACCAACATATTTAAAGTCTGCAATTAGCTCACTTAATCCAAGAGAGACTGTGTATGTGCATTTATGTTCTTTCAAAAGTTTTTCTAGTCGCTCAAATACCTCTGGGACTTCGTGAGCAAAATAAATCCTGAAACAGGGGTTTTTTAAAAATTCAGTTAGAATTTGGGTTCTCGGCTCATGGTATTGACTACTATAAAGAGTCCAGTGTCCATCTTTTGTGTTTATAAGATTTATTCCCATCCTGACCTTTTTAACTGGATTTATGATCCTGAGTGCAATTTTGCATCTATCCATTGAAAAAACTTTTAAATATTCATCTTTTCCACTTCCATAAATAGCACCTAAAATACCTGCTATAGTAAAAGGTGGGGGAAAGGAAAAAGTAAGAGGGGACGAAGTTGTATAAAATTTACGGAAATGACCGTAATCTCCCCATATGTCAAATACTAGAACCTTCATTGACTACCTCTTTAAAAAGTAAGGCTCTCAACAGGTAAGCCAGACAATGCATCCTGTATCGAAACACTCTGCCCATCTTTTATAAAAGCAATCCTCTCATCTACCTTGAGGCTAATCTTTTCAATTCTGTCTGTATGGTCATTCAGTGCTTTAATAAGATTTGTGATATCAATTTTGATCTCTGAAATGTCCCGAATTGCCTCGTGAGTTTTTTCTGCCTGTAAAGCTATGCGTTTATCTAACTCTCCGATAAAGTAATTTCCTTCTTTGTATTTTACCTGCATAAGAAGTCTTGGCATCTGACCAAATTTGGAGCCAGAGATGAGGTTTTTAGTTCCATTCCACATAGCCTCAAGCATTAAGGAGATATCATCCTCGGTTAATTCAAGTTTTTGTATTAAAGCAGCATTTTCATTTACCACCCCATAAAAAACTATGAGGGAATATGGCAGGATATACCTTTCGGTAAATGTGCCCTGCCTACGCTCTACTGCTGATGGCATAACAGTAGTCCCTTTTATGTAAGTAAGGTCAACCTTATGTAGAGACCTACCGTATTTGAACTGAACTGGTCCTGTTAATGCCATTGTTTGATCTTTAACTGCCGTCGTGGCGCCAAATAATCTTATGTCAATACAATTTTTTATCACCTCTACTGGATTATCATTAAAATCTTTTAACCTATCTTCTTTTGTTTTTAGACTGCCCTTTTCATCTCGTATCTCCCGAATAAAGATATCTTTCTTTTTATACTCATAGAGATAGTCCCTTATAGTCCTTTTTAACCTCACATCCGTAACAATATTCACTCCTGTTTCCTCATCAATTCTTGGTTTATTCTCATCCACCGGATCGCCATTAGGATTTGCATCTGTTACATCATAAAGAAATAAAATCTCTGAACGATTTTTTACTAACTCTGACATAATTTATTCCTCCTTCTTAAATTTATGATAAGCTATACCAGCAATGCTATCAGAGAGATTCATTCCACAGGCAAAATAAAAGTTTATCTCATCAACAGACATGTTCCACCTCTCCCCAGCCTCAATGAGGTATTTCGAAGCTTCTGATGCTATCAATCTTTTACCTAAATCAAAGGAATCATATTCCTCAAGTTTATTTTGCACTTCTGGTAAAAGTGCCTTAATATCTCTTTCGTCCATCTTTAAGCCTTTAAGTTTTTTCATAAATGGTTTGGCATTCCTCTCAGCCCACTGTTTATTAAGAAGCAATTGGGTTAAGGCTCCTAACAAAAAGATTCCCCTCTTGGCAGGATTGGCAAATGATTTTCCATAACGGATAAAAATATCATTAAATATACTTTCCTCCATCTTTACCTCCTCAAAAGTTATTAAACCAAGATTTTCAAAGAACACTGTATTCATTAAGGCATCTTTTACCCTAAAAGTAAAATAGCCGTCATTTATAAACTCTTTTCTGATTACTGCCATGTAAAACTTCAAAAGAAATGCAAAATCAAGCTGTTTCCCTTTAAAGACACTATCAACTATCTCAAGAAAGTATTTATTTAAATCGCTGTCTCTTTTGTTTTCATCGGATTTGGAAAAGAATGTCCTTATCTTCCCAAAATTAAACTCCTCATTAAAAAGTTTATCAACTTGATCTTTTATTGCAAAGATTTTCCTGATTCTTGAAGGGAAAACATCTTCAATCATCAATAAAATCCTTTCAGCACCTTGATCCTTCCTTAAAAAAAGAAAGTTAAGAGTAAGAATGTCTTTTTTTTCTGAAAGATATTCAAGTATTTCGTTTTCATCATTTGTAATCCTCTTTTTTATTCTTTCCTTTAGATTAATTGTTTTAAGAGTATCCGACATAATGTTAAGAATTTCTTCTAAGAGAACTTTGTCGCCTATTAGTAGCTTGGGTATCAAATAGTAGTTTAATCCGTAAAATTTGAAATTCAATTTAGCATCAAGAAATTTTTTCCCTTCTTCTAATTCAAGTTTGCATTCAGGACAAACAGGGAAATTCTTCCAGGCAAGATTTTTATCAAACCCTCCTGTTATAAATCCTAACTTATCTATGGTGTAAAACTTAAAAACATTCACATCTCCAGACACAAGCACTTTTTGCATCCCGCAAATAGAGCACACTTTGTTATTTACAGAAATCTTGCCAGTTTTTTGGGATTCAATCCTTCTGAGTGATTCTTTAAAGATATCTAACTCTCCGATATACTTCCATTCATTGTCCTGCTTGATTTTTATTGTCAAAAGCTTACCATCTTTTTTATTCAAATTTTTGATGTGTTTTTGTATTGATTTAATTATGCTATCCTTATTAGCGTTTAAAATATCTCTAATTTTCCCTAAAAACTCATTTTTTTCCTCTGCCCCATATTTTATAAACCATTTTTGTATTTTGTTCTCAAAAGTTTTCCTAACCTCTGTAATAATTGCAGCAGGTGTCGGATTTGGACCATTAGAGGGTCCTTTTCTAAAAATATATTTCATCTTTCTTGATGAATCATAGTCTTCCAATTCCACATCGACAAAATCATTTGTATCGATATCAACCTTTATAAAGAATATTTTTCCTCCTGATCTAAATGGCTCGTGAATGAGTGTATCTAACTCATCTTTACTGTATTTATCTCTCTGCCATTTCCCTATTTCTCTTATTGTAGAAAGCATGACTGTCTCCTTTAATCCCTCTAAAAGAATAGTTATACCATTTCTTACAAATAATATTACTTTTACTTATTCCCATCTCTCTTTTCTATCCATTTCCTTAAAAGCGCTAGACATTGACACTTTCATTAATATTGCATTGAACTTTAATTATGTTCTTTTGCCTCACTCAAAATACCCATAGCCAATTGCAGTCTTTGCACCTATGCCGTGCTCTTTTAATGCCTCTTTTAACCATTCTGAAGCCTTCTCCAATAAATTCTTATCCTTTGACGCTAAATAGAATTTAAATTTTGTTCTTTCTACTGTCAAAAACTTTATTGGCACAGGTGATTGCCAATCTGCTGGTGGTTCTTTACCTGAATAATAATCAGAATAATGAGGTGTCATTACATCAATCTTTAAATTTATCGTTCCTACTGGATAGGCATCAAAGAATATGACTTTGCCTTGATTCTCCTGTGTCCCAAAGATTTCACAAAAATTGGGGTCCTGTATTGCTTTATCTTCATCTCCTTCAAAATAATTTATTATCACCCAATGCCTTGTAACTCCTTTTATTGCGCTTCCTGGAATGTATGGAATACCGTAAATATGATGGAGTGTCATTGATGTTTCCTGTGGATGCGATGCACCAAGACCTATAACCATGCGCCAATAAAGCATTAATTCAAATTCTTCAAATCGCATCCCATTGTTTTCAAGCATCATTTTAAGCTGAGTGTTACGTCCTTCAAGGTATTCAAGAATTTTTTCATCTTTAATTAATTTATTAATCTCATTTATTATAAGTCCAAGGGATTTATCCTTATTTTCACTCTCATCGTTTCTGCGTGCGTAAGGAATTAACTTACTAAAAATAAGAGCAGGATTTATAGTAAAATCAGCTGAACGATATTCCCATTCTATCCTTTCTTCTTTTTTCTTTTTTTCATTCCACCTATATTTTCCAATTTTCTTTATTACTTGAAAAAGTATAGCTGACAGATCACTAGGATTGTAAAATTCATAGTTAGTTTCATATCTATTTTTCATTCTACTCTCCTTCAATCATTCCTTCTGCAAATCTTTTAAGCCAGTTGAAAAATGTTAATATCTCCTGTGTAACATATCTATATTCGGCAGAAGAAAGAGAAATAACCCATTCGGTAAGGTCTTTTCCTCCCTCCATCTTTATTCTTGATGTAGAATCGCTCTTAAGATAGTCTGTTATTTGTTGATAAAGAAGGTCATAAGCGTTCCCATTACTCTTTTTCGATAAAATAAAAGCAAGGGTCTGCCCAAGCCCATTACTTAAAATCATCTGAGGAATTTTTCTGGTATGGGAGCGATATTCTTTTTGTTTTTTACTGTCCCCTTTAAATCTTTCCAATGCCTCATTAACGCATTTATAAGCAAAATCTGCCCTTCCTCTTTCAAGTTTATTTATTAAAGTCTCTTTTTCACTCATCTTTGCCCTCCAACAATTTTATTCTTACCATACCTTTGCCAATTGTCTGGTTACCACCAAGATGAATCACCTCGGGGATACCTTTTTTGAAAAACTCAATAACATTCTGTGCCTCATTATCAGGACTATCATTTTGAAGAACACCTTTCTTTTCCTTTGTATCAACTCTTAAGGGTGTTGCCATTGCAATTGAATAAAGAATGGTATCCTGCGGAAGATATTCCTCTGTCCAGAGTGCCCCTGATTCAACTGTCCCTGTCTCTGATGAGATCTTCGTCCTTGTAATAACCTCAGTAGAAATATTTACAAAGTCAGTAAAGTCATCATCCGAGAGAATGACAAGATCTTTTTTTAGTTTGTCCTTCCAGAAGTTATAAGCAGAGTCATCAGGAAAAATCATTTTTGAAAGTTTATTAACGATTTTAGTCGTTTCTTCGCTTTCAGTAACCTCAAAAGTGAACTCTTCAAGGACTAATTTCCCAGACACTAAGAGGTTGGTTTGTCTTGGTACAGTATTTTTAATATTTGTCAGATTCCAATCCTTAACTTCTTCTTCATTTCCTGATATTTTCATATCCTCAATAAATCTATTCAATACCATTGGACATGTAATCCAGGCAAAGACACCTTTCAGGGATTTAACAGGAAAAAGCAAAATCCTTGCATCTGTAAAGGCAATCGCACCTGCATGCTCGTCGCCATCTTCTGGACCAAAGATAAGATGTATAAATCTATCGTAATTGATTAATTCTTCATCTTTTATATTTTTTTTAGTTACTTCCTGGCCTTTTTCGTTTTTCTCTTTCCACTGTTCTTCAGCATCTGGATATTTTTCCTTCAATCTTCTAGAAATTTCACAATCAATAAGCTTTCTTTTTCCACCAATTTTTTCCACAAGTGATTCAAATGCCTCTCTTATACAACCTTTAAGTCCTGAGCCCTCAATCTTTGGAAACTTTGTATGTCTTTCCCTCTGTATGGGAAGGTCAACAATACCAAGCTCACTACCACTTCCTGCATGAATGGGAGTCTCTGCTATTAAGAAAAATGGCTGAAATTTACGAAACATTTTATACCTCCTTTTTCTTCACAAAATTATAATAAGTTAGACCTTTTTCTGTGATTCTAAGCCCATAATATTTACCAGATTCATCCTCTTCAATCTCTACAAGTTGATAGATCCTTAATCTCTCTACTTCATTTCCATATTGTTCTAAGAGTTTATTACACTCTCCACCACTTCTTAGCTTTTTATCTGACAGTTCATTAAGCAAATCAATCTCATTACCTTTTGGCAGATAGAATAGTTTTGGCATTAAAATTATATCCTGAAATTCTTCGTGGATGTAATATACATTACAGTCAGTTAAAAACCCTGCAAGTGCTGATACAACTACATGGGGCTTGAATCCGCCTGTAGGATTCATATAGACTTCATAACCCTCTTCCTTCTTCTTTTTCACAAGATAAAGTAACCTATCAAGAATAGTATTTATATCCTTTGAAAATTGTTCTTTTGCATAATTTGTATCATAATTTTTTTCTTCCCAGAAATATCCTGAAACTTGAGCTGGTGTATATAGACTGTATCCATTTTCTTTAAAATATCTTTCAATTGTGACTCTACAGATTTCATTTGAGGCTGTCTTTGTTCCTAATAGATAGACAGAAATATCTTCGGGGTCTTTGTCCTTAACTATTTTTTTAAAAGAATTCACTTCAGCAGAGCCTCTTAATGGATCTTTCAGTAAGAAACTGTAGATCTCATTTAGAAAACTCATGTCGTCAAGATAAGCGCTCCATCTCTCTTCATCAGAAAATGGAATATCTTTTATCCTATCATTTATCTTTTTAAAATTACTCAAAAGCGAATTTCCAATATTTATTATGTGAAATTCTTTCATAATTACTTCCTCTCTTTTTCAATTCTATAAGATTTGTAGTCATCAGTAGCGTCTATTTTTCCACGGTTATTTTCAAAATCTTTTACATACTCGTTCTCAACATTATGAACATCACTTCCTATTCTCAATAATCCTATGTAAATGTCGATTTCTTTGGTTGCATATCTTGTGTTCCGCTCATTAGTTGTGTATAAGATTCTTATCTGAAGATTTTCCTCCTTATGTTTAAAAACTTTAAAATCTTTAAAATCAACACCGGATAACTTATGGTTCAGATCAGGATCTTCTGGATTTTGTGAAATTCTTCTTTTCAGTTCTATAAATGACTTCTCAGCAATTCTTTTATAGTTTGGATCACTTTCTATATAACTTTTTGCTATTTCTGAAATATAGAAAATTGAATATCTCTGTTTGTATCTTTCCCACAATACGATCCCCAATGGGTTTAGAGCATACATGTCATCAGCCTTTTCTAATAGACTCATGACATCATTATAATCATCTTCATTCCCACCCTTTATCTCAGACACTTCCTCCATTTCAAGCCTTGCAAAGAAGGCTTCATGTTTCTCAAATAAGTCCCATTTTAAGTCGATTGGAATATAAGGGATTTCGATCAATGTGTTAGTATTTTCAAATATGTAGTAGAGTGGGCATCTACTGACCTGTCCTAAGATCGTCAAATAAGGTATTGTTGCCTTGTAGCCTCCTGTTATGTTGATAACGACATTTCCAAAGTATTCATTTGTTATGCTATAAATTTTGTTTATCAGGTTTTGCATCCCAGTCTTAAATCTGTTGCTATCTTTTACTTGTAAATCTTCAACTCCTTCTAAATAAATATTCATTTTCTCAAATTTTTGATTTAGATTTTCTTTTATAATTTCACCTGCAAGTTTACTTAAAATAGTATCCGAGGCAAGAAGATAAATTTCAAAATTATCTTTATAAAACTCCTTCAATTTCTCAATGCTCTTTATTTCAGCAGAGGCATTTGAAATAAACCTTTTGTCATTATGTAGCCAATTGTTTATTTCTCTTTTTAAGTAATTTACTCTATATTGCTCATCCTTATATTGATTTGAATCCCTATCCCTTAAGTCATCAAAATAATTTTTAAATGTGTAATCCTTTTTGTTTGCCTCCATATAATTTTCAAATATTGATGTTCCAACCATTGTTATAATTTTCTTCACAATTTCACCTCCCCACAAAACCTAATCCAAACCCTTCTTCGGGATTAATATCTGACATGTTTTTTAAATGAAATGTTTCTTTAATCTTTGAAAACTCTGATGAATCAAGTATCTCAAAATAATATACACTTCCTGCTGGAACTGCTTTTCTTAATGGTTTTGGTCTTTTGCTGGCAATATCCCAACCACCAATATGTAATGGTTTCCCGATGCAAGCACCTATTAGTTTTAATTTTATTCCATTAAATTCGCCTTCATAGTTATCATTTATCCAATCTGGTAACCATCCCTTTTTAAATATCGCTGGGGTTGCAAGATAGATTTTGAATAATCTATTCTCAAGGTTAAAATCCATATTATTAAATTTTTGCAATTTATCTTCTATCCTTCTGAACTTAGCACCTTTACTTTCTCCCCCTAGTTGAAGTATGCCTACATCAGGGATATCATTTACTCCTTCAATTTTTACTACAATTGACACTTTATCATTAAGCCTTATCATGGGTATCCTGTACAGATGTCCTTCTTTTGTTGTATTGGTGTTTCTCTCCCTTGCAATGCCTGTTTTGTTTTCATAGAGAAATAAACCCTCCTTGCAGGTAATCTTAAACTCAGACTTTTTATTGTTCAAATATTCTACTAATTCAATATCTGTTATCCATCCCTTTGCCTCTTCTGCTTTTCCCTTTGGTTTATGAATATGGATATAAGGAAGTGTATGGTCTGATATGAAAATTGACGGTTTTTCAATAAAATCAAGTCTTCTAAGTGTCGTATTTTCATCTACGATTAAATCAAGAGGTGCAGGGAAAAGAAGTTGATCATCATTTAATATAATTGGTCCTGTAACTTTAAGTGAGCCTTTATCTGTTTTAGTTCCGAGCTCGTCTTTGTATTTGCCAGCCCAAAACTCCTCCAGACCTCCTCTTTGAAAAATCAGAAAACTTCTGATTGCACCATAGATAGTTGATGGAGATGGTGGAAAAAAAACCTCTGCAAAGGTGTCTTCACCCATTGTGAATGGTTTTCCTGTTCTAAAAAATAAGGTATCAAGTGGAGTTATTTCTATCATCATTAGATACACTCCTTTTCTATGAAGGCTGATATTTCAATTATGTTCAGAAGATTATTTACATTTCCGCCCAGACTTTCCCAGAAAAGTTCTCTTAAAAAGTCATAATGTGCCTTAATAAAACTCTCTTTCATCCATATTGGACCATTGTAGACCCTCTTAAGTACCCTTTTAAGTTGGCTATCAAAAATCCCTTGCGCTCCACTGTATCTCCCTTCCTCATAGATGAGTCTTGAAAAATCAATCCTTAAGTTATAGATAAACTTATCTGAAAAACGGGGTGAAGCATCTTTCCTCAAGCACTTACCAAACTTTTGAAGATAGCTCAATACATCAATAATTTCCTCATTACTTGCTTTAAATCTCCAATTACTTAACCCTATTCTTTCCCCTCCCGAATGCTTCACAAGTGCAATGCAGAATGCATCCTTATCCTTAATCCCTTTAGATTGCTTTTCAACCTCTCTTAGCCTTTTAAAAACAATTCTAAGAGGCATCTTGTAATGGGCAATTACAACACCCATTGAAGCAGTTGCATTCTTTCCCATTGTAAGAAGCCATCTTCTATCTTTTTCTACAAAACCAGTGGTATTTTCCCAGTCTACTTCAATTCTGCCATTTTCAATTTTTATGTGCCCTGAAAATGCTGCACGCAATTTTCTCATTACAGGAAATAAATCCCTCAGGTTTACAAAAGCAAGGACATCATCTCCACCTGAATATACAAGTTTCCCAAGGTGTTCCTCTTCAACTATTTTTCTTACAAATTCCACACTATAATTTCTTAAAGCGTGAGAAATAGCAGAATGAATGGCTGGAGTAAGTATTTTCTGAGAAGATGCATTAATCAGCACATCTTTAAAATCTCCTGCCAAATTTTTCCATACTTCAGAATTATACGCAAATTCTATTGAAGGAAGATTTTCACCAGAAAGCCATTTTCCCATATTATCTCCATCAAGAAGGATTAAAGCATAATACGGGTTGGGATTTCCTATCTTTTTTGTCAATGCTGAGAGCTTGTTTTTTAACTCATTTAGCTCTTCATCTGTTATGTCAATATCAAGTTCCTTCTTAAAAAACTCCTTCCTTAAATTCTCTTTAAAAAACCACTCGCCTTCAAGATTTTTGATATTTTCAAATTTTGATTTTATTTTTGGCAAAGGATTAACAAAAGAGAACTTACAATTATGGTTGTCACATATTTCCCTAAATCTCTCAACATATTCATTAAATTCTTCTTTTCCATCCTCAAGAGCTTTCTCTTTAAAATCTGACAAAGCAACCTCTGCAGTGGATGGAAAACTGAGTTCTATATTTTTAATCTTTTCTCTAAAATACTCCTCAAATCCTCTTTTTACAAAACACAATCCACAAAGCCCTTCCTTTTTACTTATGAATTTCCCAACTTTTAAACTTCCTGTGTTAGCAATTATTATTGCCTCTTTTTCACCACAGATTGAGCATTTTTTACCTTCTTCTTCTATCTGATTGAATGTCCGCAAATTTTTCCTTGAACCCATTGACTTTTCAAGGGCTGTGTAAAGAAGCTGGTAAAGAAGTCCTATATTGGCCTTGTGTTTCCCCTTAGAGTTTGCAACCCCCCATAAATCTTCAAGTTTTTTAATCTCTTCACCACTGACAAAGGTTGATAAATCGGAAAAGTCTACATCCTTGTCTCCTTTTCTCCAGGGAATGGCAACCCAATAGATTTCAGGAAAATCTTGAATATGTGATCTTATTTTTTCGTTCCTGGGAATATTGAATTCTTTAAATACAATCTCTGCAATTTCATTCCATTTATCATTGACCTTTTGTTTTACAGCATCGGCTACTTTTGCAATTTTATCATGCTCTGTTTCAGGGATAATTGCAACAAACCTATTTGGAATGGTTGGTGTATCTACCTGTGATGAGACAGAATTTTTTACTGCCAATCCAATATTTTCCAGATGCCAATCCATAAGGGGTTGTGAGAATAAGTCTGGATAGATTATTGCTGTTGGTCCATATTTATCAACTATTTCAGTTATACCCATAAATGTAAGATATGAAAGAATAAAGCTACCATTGAACAAATCCATCGCCTTTCTTGCTTGTGAGATAAATGACTGCACAGGACCAATCTTAAAGAGAAATAGGGAGTTGTTCTGTAACAAAGTGTTATTTAATAAACTGGCATTTATTGCTGATGAAATCTTAATGTGTTCCCATATTGAATGGTCTGGAATGCGAGTATCTGCTGGAATTAATGGTAAAAATTTGCTGTATGGTTTATCCTTTGTTTTCTCAATAAGTTCTTCAAGGAGACCCCGCCAGAGAAAGAAAAATTTTTTCTTATCATCATAATTTGCAATTTTATTTTCTATATCTTTGAAGACATCTTTTACAATTTCTTCTACTTCCTCAATCTTAGGGCAGGTGATGGTTACCTTTTCATCACTTAAAGGATGCCTAATTTCAGTAAATTCCTGTTTTATATCTTTTGGAAGCAAACTTCTTTCCATACAGGAGGCAATAATATCAGAACCACTTGCCTCTTGAATGTTAGATATTCCAAAGATTTCAGCATAATCTTGAGCCCTGCTTTCGTGAGTTTTTATATCGAACGGTTTATCAACGGGGTCGTGAAGGAACCTTTTGAGTAATAAATCAAAATCACTCATAGCAACTCCTTTATAAATTTTTTCTGTTTTTCATAATCCCATCGGGGATAAACTGATGGAAATGCAGAATTCAAAATAGTTATGATTGGTCTATAGAATTTATCAGCTCTTAACACAGATACATAGACAGGAGATGCCATTCTTGGAGATGCATTACCCAAGGAAGGATCACACCATTTATGGCTTGCTTCACCAATTACTTTTAATATTTCATCGAAAGAAGAAAAATCTTTTCCTAACAAAATCTCTCTAATAAATGGATAATTAGAAATTATCGTAGTTTTTATTTTGATCTTGCCATATTTGAGCTCGTATTTAGGATTAATCTGATTTAAGCTTGTCAATATACCGTTTAGCAATTCATCTCTCTTAACCACTTCCTGCATCCCATCATATTCAATGCTCCCAAACCCTCTCCTTGACCTTTTTCCAAAGCCTCCTAATGTGAATGTAATAAAAATCAGGCTCTCTAATATATTTTTTAACTCTTCAGGAAATGTGAATTCTATTCTAAAAGATGTGTCAGGTTTAATTGCACTAAGCACAAAACTTTTTCTACATCGGGATTCACAGAATTTACAATTGTTTTTTGAGTGATGTGGCAATGGCTGATACTTAAATACACCATCATTTCCAATTTGTTCCTTTAAAATCATCTGTACCTTACTTTTTCCTTCACCCTCTCCAGTTCCACCAAACATTTCTGCTTCTTCTTTTCTTAATTTCTCTATATTATCCTCTGCCCTTATTGCCCGCCACCAGAATCGCATCATACCTTTAAACTCAAATGGTCTTAACTCAGGCGTATTTCCATCTGCTCCATACATAAACATGGGGGTAATCACCTTACAGCTTAGTTTCAACCTATACACCGCTCACCTCACCTAAGAAGCGTTATTGAAACATAATTTTCCAGTTCTTATTTTCCTCAAAGTAGGTTTTAGATATGATACAACACCCTTACTTGCAACAAGCGCCGCTCTCGAGCTTTTACCGACTTAGTAAAAGTTATACTGCCATCCACCATATCTACAGCACTAGACCCTTTTAGGTTTACTTTGCCATAGAAAAAATACGAAACACTTTGATCATACCCCACTCGATAAACTTTCTTAGCCAACCAGGCATTTTCATGCTACGATCTTAGTGAAATTTCATTTTTTTCACCTCCATCTAATTAATAGGTTTTATAACCCCACGTTTAATAGGGCAGCTTTCTTGTTTACAACATTGGAAAAAGTAGTGCACAACTTTAGTGCAATCTATAATTTAGCATTCTTCTCAATAAGCTCAATAAGTATTAATGCCTCTTTCTTAAATTCAAAAATCACCGCTAATTCCTTTCAATCAGATACATTCTTGGCATTTTGACTCCCCTCGCCTAATACTAAAGTCATTCTTTCTTATAGAATGCTTAATGTTAGCTCGCATTTTAGCCCTTGTGAATGCAAACTCTGGTTTCAATACATGTTTTCCTTAAAATAGTTTTAAACTAATCCTCAGTATGGTCATCTTCCTCCGTAACATCATACTCTAAAATCTCTTTCTTTAAAAATAAGAATATGCAATGACCAAAGCTAAAGCAATTTGATACCTAAATATAACTTTCTCCCTTTTTTTCAGATTAAGGGACTCTTAATTTTTCGATCCTTCTTTTTTCTTTTTTCTTAAGACATCTTTAGTTTACTCAAATTATACCAGAAAATTTTTTGATGTCAAGTATCCGGTGTTCCTCAAAAATGATCTACACTAAATTTTATTTTTTCCTGAAAATTTACAAAAACTTAAACCGCTTAAATTTTAAACACTCCCTAAAAGAAAATTAAGGAAATGGTTGCCACAATACCAAACAGAATATCCAACATAAAAAAAATATTTCATTGTAAATCACAACCAATAGCTGAGGGAAAGGCAAGTATCTGAAGCTTGATTTCATAGGAAGAGACTACTTCGAGCACTTCGTGGTCTCCAAGTTCCATCCCAGCTCTGTCATTCCGAGCTTTTTTCGTTATTACGAGCCTTCTTTCTTCATTACGAGCCTTCTTTTTTGTCATTCCGAGCGTAAGCGAGGAATCTCCTCTCCTCTTTAAGAAGCTCATATATAAAAGGAAGAAATTCTATGTGTAAAGATTATACTATTTCAGGTAGATTTATTTTTGAGGAAAGAGGTACTGAGGAAATATTTTAATGACGATATGAAATTAAATAAAAAGTACCAATGCAAAAACTTCCTTTAAGAACTACTTGATGAAATCATGAAGGGGGAGCGTAACATATTCCTTATGCTACAGGTTGCTTGACTTAAACGGGGAAAAATGGAAGAATCCTATGTCTATTATCAGAGTGAAAGCATATGAACTTTTACGGCTCTTTAATATGAGGTTTTACCATGAGAGACAAAATTTTTGACAAGTGCGAGTTATTTAAAGCTGAGGAAGGATAAATTTTAAAAAGCCCTGTATCTTGATTTGGGATTTTAGGTATAATTGATAAAACTTTAAGGGAGGAGAAGGATGAATCAGACAGGCAATGAAAAAATTTTGGGAGGTCTTGGAGCTTTATTTGTAATTTTAGCTATCGTTCCTTACTTGGGTTGGCTATTGTGGATAGCTGGAATGGTTCTTTTACTTATAGCTCTTAACAAATTTTCAAAACTGTTTGGAGATAAAGATATTTTTGATAAATTTCTTAGAGGGTTTATAATTTCAGTTGTAGGAGGATTAGTTGCGATTGTGTTTGGAATTTTCTCATTAATTCCTCTTTTCATGGGGTATGGAGCTAGAGAGAATTTAGGAACTTTATCTATTGGTGTCGTTATTGCGGTTTTGCTTATTGTTTATATTTTAACAGTGATTAGCAGCCATTACTACAGAGAGTCTTTCAATTTATTATACAAATACACAAATGTTAATCTCTTTAAGCTTGCAGGTACTTTTATTTTCTGGGGCGCTGTTGCACTTATAGCTTTTGGAATTGGTGCAATTGGAATTTTTGTTGGATGGATAATTCTTGTTATAGCCTTTTTTACTCTTCCACCAACATATCAGACGAGCGAGACTGTGAAGGAACCAACGGAATAGTATTCTCGTTGCTAAAAATTTAGTGGATTGATGGCTTAAAAGTAATAACAACGTAATGACACCAAGCTATATATCTCATTCAAAGTATTTCCATTCGACGAACTATAAATCGGTAGGAGAGTATAATCATCGTAACAATGCCAGCAGAAAGCGAGACTTCCATCCATGTGGGATAGTATTTCTCAGAAAGGGGTATATACCAGTTATAAGCGATTAGGCTTACATTTACTCTGTTAAGTATAACTCCTAATACAACCAGTAAAGCAGAGACTCTCACAAGTTTAGTATTATTCTCTTTCACAGCAAAAGCTAACAAAATTACAGGAATGAAAACAAAGCCTAATATCTCAAACATATACCAATAGCCATAGGGAGTTATAAGATAATGCCAGTTGTTATAGTGAGTAATATCAAGGAGTTTAAGAATTAAATAAGCACAAAGTATTACAAATAGAGCTTTGCCTAATCCTATGGTGCGTTTATTGAATTCTACATCATCAAAGTCTTTTACGAGATTTTTAAATATCTTATGGGCTATGGTACTTTCAAGAATGACCATTGAAATTCCTGCAAATATAGCTGAACCTAAGAAAAATATTGGAAGTAAAGAGGAATACCAAAGGGGATGCATTTTATTGGATGCTACAAGAAAAAGTGCTCCAAGGGCTGACTGGTGTCCACCTGCGATAATTACTCCGAGAGCTGTTGCCCATACTCCAAGTTTTGAAAAGTAATCTCTGAGTCTATTCAGTCCCAGCCATTTAAAAAACGCCGGTGACCATTCAACAAAGCAGATAATTATGTAAAGGAAGAAATGCCAGGCAATCAGAAATAGGACAGAGCTAAGCCCCCATGACCAGCCGATTACATAAAAAACTCTGTAGTATCTACCTAAGTCAAACATGAGGGCAAATACTGCAAAGACATATCCTATAAGACTTGAAAGAACTGCTGGTTTTGCAAATTTTTTGTAATCTTTTAATCCAAAAAGATACACCGCTGTTGCTACTGTAAGTCCCGGAGCTGCAAGAGCTATTCCAACCAATATGTCAAATGAAATCCACAGACCCCAGGGATAGGTGTCTGAAAGATTTGTTGCCGGACCAAGTCCATAAATTAGTCGATATGCCATTGAGTAAAAGGAAAGACAAAGTATAATAAATGCAAGGATGAACATAGGATTTTTATGCTCAGCCAGATACTCTGAAAAAGTTTTTCCAAGAAATATTTTTTCCCTTATCCAACTACTCATCTTTTTCTTTATCTCCCTTGCTTGATATGGCTTTATATGCAGCATAAACAAGTGGAACTGATGCAACCACCTCTAAAACCTTTACTGTAAAAAGAAAAGAAGCAGTCTTTTCCGTATCGGGCTTTTTGGAAAGCTTTGGAAATCCGAGTTTTTCAAAAGGTACAGGTGATAGATATAGCCAGCTTGTTCCACCTGTCTCATATTCTCCATAAACATGTGGGATGTATCTTTCCGGATTTTCATCTAATTTTCTGTGTGCAAGTTTGATAATATCACTTCTTTTGCCAAATATCAGTGCATCGGCCGAGCAAATCTCTACGCAGGCTGGTGGTTTTCCCTCTATGATTCTATCAAAACACATGGTGCACTTTGTAATTTGAGGCCTAAGAGGTTCAAAATATTCATAGGCAGGGATGTCAAAAGGACAGGCTATCATACAGTAACGGCATCCAACGCATAAAGAAGGATTGTAAAGAACAGAGCCTTCTTTAGTTTTTTCAAAGGAGGAAACAAAACAGGCGCTCAAACAAGCAGGTTCAAGGCAATGCATGCACTGTTTCTTTACATAAATAGGTGTAACATCCTCTTTATAAAATCTATTTACAATTGTAAAGGTCTCTGCATCGGTTCTACGAATTCGGTCAAAAACAGACGGCTTTTCACTAGCCGACTTTTCAAATTCACTGAGAGGTTTATTGGGATTTTTATTCCACTCATTACATGCCCATTCACATCTTCTACATCCTATGCACTTGGTAATATCAACAAGCACAGCATAGGATTCACCTTGAACTGCTTCCCTTGTTTTTTTCTCAGCTTCATACTTTGCCCAGTTTATTTCATTTGCCCTGTTTCCCCTTTGAGTTTCTTTTCCGGTGGCATGACTTTTTTCAGCCATAAGAAGTGTTAAAGAGGAGATTAAGGTTCTTTTTAAAAACTCCCGTCTATCCATCTCTAATATCTTCTCCTGTCTTTCAAAATACTAAAGATTAATATCAATAGGAAGAAAGCTCCGCCAGCTAATAAATACTCAAGACCATGATGGGAAAAAAGCTGATCAATTAGTGGCATTGGATCTCTCCGTTAATTTTTTTACTCTTACCTTTTTTTCTTCATGACAATCAGTGCATTTCTTTGGTTTTTCAAGCTTCATATTTTCATGACATTTTATACACATGCCATGATACGCAGACTGAAGTCTAAGCTTTTTTGGATTTTCTAAATCAAAGGATACTCCGTGACAACTACTGCAAAGGGGTGGCTCGTATTTTCTGGCTTCAGCTTCTTCTTTGCTTTTATGGTGACATCCCTTGCATAGGGTGCTAATGTCTTTGTGAAAGTATGTAGCAAGATGACTCCTATTTGATATCTCAGTCAGTCTCGCTAATATCTTAAAATGGGGCATTTTTGCAGGCTCAAACTCCTCTGAAAGTTTATCTATTCTTATTTCCTTCTTTATTTTCTCGATCTGAGGCTCTGATACTGAAAATGGCTTTACCTTCTCTAATTCTTTTTTATCACTATGGCATCTCTCACAGGTTGCTCCTTTTCCTCTTTCACTTACATCAGACTTTTTTATAAAGTAGTGGCAACCCATGCACTGAGACTCTTGAACTATAACTAAATGACAGCCTTTACAGCTGCCTTGAGAACTTAGTGAGTGATAGGCTGTGTGAAGGGTTTTAAAGTTAGCTTCGCTTGAGCCTTTTATGGTATGACAGTTTGAACATTTTTCAAGGCTTTCGTGATGGCATACTCTACAGCTCTTTGAATTCTTCTCGTGAAATAGATGATCCATGGGAACACCTTTCATCTTTGCATCTTCTACTTTCATAAATACCATTTTGGGTTGGTATCTATCTGGTCTTGGCACATCTTTAAGTTCAGCTAAGCTTCTATATTTTCCTGTGTGACATTTGGTGCAAACAGTAGGTCCTGCTTGTTCACCTTTTTCCAATTTCCTTAAATGGCAGTTAATACAAAGCTTGTGAAATGAGGTCTCAAGGTTTAAATTCTTTTCCTTTGCAACTTTTACAATCTTACTCAAATGGGGACCTCTTTTTTTTGTAAAATCATGGCAGTAGTAACAGGATTGCTCCGTTCCCTCTTCGTAAAAAAGGGCAAGAGTTTTATCCTTTTCTTCTGGGTCATAGGTGTGATGGCACAGACTACAATCGTTGTTTTGCTTTTTTACATGTTTGTCATGTAGGAAAAAATCAAACTCAAATTTGGGATAGGTTATATTTATTTTTTCATATTCTCTTCTGTGACATTCTCTACACATGAGCACAGTTGGTCCTGTTTTCTTTTTTTCTGATGCAAGCTCAAGATGACATCTAAGACACTCTCTATGGTATGCATCCTTAAGAGCTTCACTATTTTTTCTGTTAATACCTTTTGGAAAGGTAAAATTATAATCTCCAAAGGAATCCCTCATATGACAGACTTCACAACTCTTCCCCTTTAGGGCATCTATATGCTTTTGATGCTCAAAAATCACCTTTCCGTATTCAAGCTTTCCAAAAACTTCCTTATGGGCTATTTCCACTCGGTTTTCAGGCTGCAAAGTCCTTTGCGTGTTATCCTTTGCCTCAACCAGTAGAAGTAACACAAACAAGAAAAATAATCCCCATGGTAATATTTTTTTCATGGTCTCATCTCTTCTGGTATTTCCATTGTCTCAGCGATTATATCGGTTAAAAATTTGACATGCACACCAAGTTTGTAATACTGATTTAAATCTTCAATTCCCTTGTGACAGGTATGACATGGTGCTATTACGAGTTTCGCTCCTGTGTCTTTAATTTGTTCTGCTTTCGTTTTTCCTCCCTCTATTCTTGCCATCTTCCATGGAGGACCAGCATCAATCATTCCTCCACCAGCAGAGCAGCAGTAGTTGTATTCGAAATTGGGATTAATGTCAATAAAGTTCTCACAGGTAGCTTTTACAATATATCTAATCATCTTTCCCATTCCTCTATATCTGACTATATTACATGGATCTTGCACAGTTACAGGTTCTTCAATTTTTTTCCTTATTTTTATCTTTCCAGAGCGAATTAATTCGTAGAAGAACTGGACACCATGGATATAAGGAATTGGCGAATCTTTCCATCCAAGATATCTTACTCCTTCGTAAACTCCTGTTCTAAAGGCATGGCCACACTCGCCCATGACTATTCGTTTGACATTTAGTTTAAAAGCAACTTCATAATGGGTTTTTACAACTTTTCCAAGAGTTTCATGATCCTGAGCATAGAAGGCCTTGTTTGTATAATCCCAGCCATCCATGTCAGGCATTGTCCAGTCAACTCTGGCTACATTCATTATTTTTGCCATGCCTGTAAGAAGACCTGTCATGTATTTTGCTTCAAGGCCATGGGCAAGATATAGAATTTCTGCATCCCTCTTACCAAGGGGGATTCTTGCATCCTTAATCTCTGCTCTTAGTTCATCTTCAAGCCAAAGCACTGTATCAAGCCATTCGTCCTGTCTAAACCAAAGCATATTGGTGGTCTGCATATGACTTAAAGCCTGGTCTTGAATGTATTGCGGAACTACTCCAATGAGACAACAAATCCGTCGAACAAGAGAGATGAGATAGGCAATGTCTATTCCAAAAGGACAAAACTGAACGCATCTTCTGCATAGGTTACACTCAGTAAAGGCAATTCTGGCATATTTTTTAACATCCTCTTTGCTTACTTTTCCTTTTTTTCTTATCATATCCCAAATTGTTTGCTTTACCTTTGCAGCTGGCGCATAGGTGGGATCATTATCGTGAGAAAGATAGTGATGGCAGGAGGTGGTGCACATTCCGCATCTCATACAGGTTTCTACAAAGACTTTTAACCTTGCAGAGGCTTCTTTTTGTAAGACCCAATCAATAGCCTTTTTTATCTTTGTTTCATCAACTCTCCTTAAAGTTTCATCAATGCCTATATCGTTTACCTCTTTTCTTACAAATTCCATATCATACCTCAGTAATCCCTTGAGTGTCTTACTGCACCAAATTCACTTCCTGTATGGGCTCTTGTAAGGAAAAACAAGAACATATGGCTAATCTTAGTAAATGGAATAAGAATAAGTAAAATTTCACCTGAAAGCATATGTATTGTAAGCATTAATCTATAGTCAAATAGAAGTTCGTGGTGTGAAAGAAATCCTGTCAAAAAGGGCATGCTTACCAACGCAAGGATTAGATAATCCATTGGAGAAGTTAAAAAGCTTACATCCCTCTGAAAGATTCTGCGAAGTAAAAGCAAGAAAAGACATGCTAACACAACAAGCGTTAGATAGTCTCCTAATTTTGCAGAAAGAGCCCACAGGTTTATTCCCCATGACTCCTTCCAAAGTTCAATATGTCCTGGAGCAAATAGGACTGTAAGTAAAAGGCAGATATGAAATAAAAAACTTATAAAAGTAAACCACGGATGCTTTTTCATGCTTATGCTACCGTATGGAATAAGCCAATGAAGTAGAGACCTGAGAGCGTATTTAAGGCTGAGATAGGGATATATAACCTTTTCTTCCTTTGCCATTTTTAAAATAACTGAGACTCGATAAAGCATTCCTCCTATAAACAGGATGAAAGAAAGCCAAACTAAGGGTCCTCTAACTAAAGTATATATTGAAGGGTCTTTAAAAAATTGTTCCATTTGCTATAATAACTCCTCTAACGTTAATACTTCCCTTATATAATGTCCTTCTTTCACATACCGAAGGAGAATTTTTTTACCGTCAGGACTAAAAATTGGTTCCCACATCCTTTCGTATTTTTCTGCTCTTATTCTGCCATCTATTGCAAGGTAGTATTCATTTGCAATTTCAACCTTAGCAATAACATGATTTCCCTCTGGGTTAAATTGAGGAGACCATATTCTTTCAAATCCTTTCTCCCAAGCCTTTCCATCAATCGCAACTGTCCATTTATCTTTTTCTCTTACTAATGCTGCAATGTGTTTTCCATTAGCGCTGAAAAACGGAGGAAGCACAGCCTGCGAAAAAGTTATCTTCCATGGCTCTCCATTAACTGCTACAGTCCATTTTCCAAACTCAGTGCAAACAACAGCAGCAATTCTTTTGTCAGGTCCTACTTGAGGATGCCACAGTTGAGTAAATGTTTTCCACTCAGGTTTTCCATTGACTATGAGGCTCCATCCCTTTTCGGTTTTAGCAGGAACAGCAAAAGTACTGTCATCGACAAAAACTCCTTCCCATGCATTGAGAAAAGTTTCACCCCATATCTTACCATCTGTTACAACAGAAAATTCCTGTTGGCCCAATCTAACAGTAGCAGCGACTTTATCACCTTCACTGAAAGTGCAACCATACACTGATAAAAAACTCATTGGCCAGGCTTCACCATTTACTGCTAATGTCCAAACTCCCTCTTTAAAGCTGAATATATCAAGAAGAGGAGGATTTTTTACTCTCACATAGGAAGCAGAAGTTTTCCCGTTGGGTGAAATAAAGGTTTCTCGTGCATCAAAAAATAGATTGTCCCAGGCTTTACCATTAAGGCAAACTCCATACAGATCACCTTTTTTTATATTAAAGGCAATGGAATTATTCTTTGGATGACACTTTAGATTCCATGCATAATCGAAGGTTTCTTCCAGCGTTTTTCCTTCTTCTGCTAATGTCCACTCATAGTTTTGTAACACTAGACAAATAAAACTTCCAGATGTGGAGAAGCTGGGAAAACTTATCCGCTCAAAGGTTTGTTCCCAAGTTTTATTATTTATACATACCGAACATTGACCCTTATCAACCTCAACTACTGCTGCAATTTTTTCTCCGTCAGGGCTTGGAATAGGTTCATATACCTGGTGGAATTTTTCTTTCCATTCTCTTACATTTGCTACAATTTTCTTTCCTCTTTGCCAATCCACAGTGATCATGTTAATCGTTATCTATTAAATAAAACTTTTAAAAAAAAGTCAAGAGCTTTTTGTGTTAGATCAAAATTGAATGTCTCCCAATTACTTTCCTGCTTAGATCACAATTTTTGTCTCCAAAATCTGATCTTCTCTCTCCTCCTATCTTGACTATCACTCCTTGCATGAGACTTTCATTCAATAGAGGTTATTAGATTTCGTTTAGATTTTTTAAATGAGGCAATTCGCATGAGCATTGATACACTCTGTTACATTGTCAGAGTGTATCTTCTTAACAGAAACTGGTATCACTCTTATGAACTCTTTCAACGCTTGCCTTGTCCAAACCATTGCCTTGTTCTTAAGAGCCCTTAACTCTGTCCACCCTGTCACGATCTCCGTTGCTGTCAATGTGTAGATAAACTCTCCCTCACCTCTGACTCCACTATGATGTACCAGGTCTATCTCTACTGTGCCTAACTCCTTGGATCTGTCAAACAAGGGCTCTATCCTGATTGACTTCTCAAACTCCTTTGTCTTTTCACCTATCAAGCTTAGCTTTTAATTCTTAAAAAGCATCTCCCGGTTGAACCTAATGAAGGCAACAAGATGCTTGGATGAGGCAAATCCTGTAAGTGGCCATATCACACTTAAAGCCTCCTCTACATCCCCCCATAGATCTTCTTTCTTCCCCTCTTAGAAAGCTCTCTGAGAGTTGGATCAGCTACAACTACTACTTTACCCTTCCTACATATCACCCAACTTTATCGCCAGAAACTTAAAAACCTTTGTAAATCAATAAGTTATCATCTACAAATTAGTCTACATGTTCTCTAAGCTATTTTTAAACCATCCGATTTTCCTCTAACAGTCTATATTTTCCTCCTCCCGTGTTATCTCATTTGCGAATCTGATCATCTCTCTTTGTTTCGCTCTATTCTTGCAATTAGAGCCTCTTTCCCTTTCTTTCATTGCAAATCCCTCTTTTCTGTCATTGGGAGGAGCGGGATTCCTCACTACGTTCGGAACAGGCTCCGCAATCTCGTCTCTCCCCTCTTCTGTCATTGCGAGCCCCCTTTTCCGTCATTGCGAGCGAAGCGAAGCAATCTCGTCTTTAAAATTAAAACGGCCTTTGGAGACTGCCACGGCCACTTCATGGCCTCGCAGTGACAAAAAAAGGGTGTCATTGCGAGCGAAGCGAAGCAATCTCGTCGTTCCTGCTACTTGGACGAAATGAGATTCCTCACCTCGTTCGGAATGACGGTTGAGGAGGAGTCATTGCGAGCGAAGCGAAGGGATCTCGTTGTTGTCTTTTCGCAGGATTTACTTAGAGACCCCTTCGGGGCATCGAGTCCCTCGCAGTGACAGAAAGAGACTGCCACGGCCACTACGTGGCCTCGCAGTGACACCCTCTCCGTCATTGCGAGGAGCGTAAGCGACGAAGCAATCAGGTCGTTTCTTCTACTTGGACGAAATGAGATTCCTCACTTCGTTCGGAATGACGGTGGAGGAGGAGTCATTACGAGCGAAGCGAAGGGATCTCGTTGTTGTCTTTTCGCAGGATTTACTTAGAGACTGCTTCGGGGCATCGAGCCCCTCGCAGTGACATGTGGGGGTGTCAGAGACTCCTTCGCCTCATCGAGAGGCTCGCAGAGACAAAATTCATACGCTATGTTCTCAGAGATCCCCTTCCTGCCTTTATTCTCTTCCTCATAGCTTACTCTATCCTTTACCAATCTCATTAGAACCTTGTATTTCGTTAATCGTGATACTCTCATAGCAGAAAGATTATGTGTAGAATACAATGGATTAAAACCAGAAATCAACGGAGATAGTATTCATCTTTTGATTTAAGTTTTCAGGTAAAGATTATTGATATTAGTAAACGAAGCAAGAGAGAAATTGGCTTTAAGAGGAGTAAAAGACATTAGACTACATTAGGTGGGAAAGGAAAATATTAGTCTTTGAAATATTTAGTTTTTTTAAATAAAATATGCCCTAAATTGATGAAGTCGAGTAAAGGGAAAGCTTCATTTTTCCAATTGATAATATTTGCGCCTCAGAAAGTTTGGTTACTAATTCACCCTTTTTTCTTATTTCTGCTATTACTGACTCATCATCTTCAAGAGATTTGGCAGCTTCTTGCATTGAAGATGAGATATCCGAAGAGAGTTTCTCAAGAAAAACCGTTGAAGATAGCACATCTTCAGATTGCTTTAATAGAACCTTCATGGATTCAAGTATACTTTCTAGATGGGTACGAACATTTGCTGAAGTTTCAGATACCAACTTATTGGCCTCTTTTGCACCTTGAATCATTTTTAATAATCCTTCGAAGTCTTTGTATATCTCAATCAATGCCTTGCTAACGAAGGTAGATTCATTAAAGGTTTTCATTGATAATTTTCCTATTTCCTGTGCAATTACAGAAAAGACCTCTCCATTTGAACTCTGTCGGGCTGCTTCAATGGATGTATTTAGAGAAAGAAGTTTAATCTGTTCAGCTATACTCTCGATTATCTCAATTATCTTTAGAGCTCCTTTGATTTTTGAGAATACAGTCTCTACAAAGTCATCAATACTTTGAAGTACTTTTTCCACTGAAACTATTTCCTCTCCAAGAGAATCTAATGATTTTCCAAAGCTCGCTGTGCTTTCGCAGACTTCCCTGCAAATCTGTCTCTCCTTCTGGGCACTCTCAGCTATTGTACGGACACTCTCTACAATTTTGAGAGCATTGCTTATGGTGTTACCTATACGCTCTCTGCGTTGGATTATCCTCTCATTCATTTCTAAAACCACTCTTTCAAGCTCTGGCGCGGTGTTGGCAAGCTCAAAGGAATTTTGTAAAGCCTGAGCAAGCAGGCTTTCTTCCCTTGGAGTTATTAAACAGGTTTCACCGTTTGAATTGAACTTTTTTTTCTTCACTATATTTCCAATCATAGGCCCCTCCAAATGTATTTTCTATGACATTAAATCAAAAGAGATGCCAAATAATTTTTCAAATTTTTCAAAGGAGATTTCTTGCTTCTGTTCATACAATTTTGTTAAATCCTACAAAATTGTATTTTTTGTCCTATCGTCGTTGGATTTGTAAGCAGTGTGAGCGGATTTAAGAAAATATAGTTTACAATACATGAAAAATGACAATGTTAGGGGAGATTTTCTTTTAAGTTAAGTTAAAATAGACTAAGACAGCCTTAAAGGAGGTGTATTATGCCAAAAATTGAAGGGACTGAAAGAATTGATCCATTCAGAATTAAAGTGCCGAAGGGTTTTGTGCCTGGTATGAAGACAGAAGGCATTATATATTTAGATGAAACTCTTGAGGAGGAGCTTGAGATAGAGGCTGTGAGACAGGTGGCAAATGTGGCCACTTTGCCAGGAATTGTTGGTAAGTCTCTTGCCATGCCAGATATCCATACTGGATACGGTTTTCCAATTGGAGGTGTGGCAGCTTTTGATATAGAGGAAGGTGTTATATCTCCTGGAGGGGTTGGATATGACATTAACTGCCTTGCACCAGGAACAAAAGTTCTCTCTTATAATGGATACTCAATTGAAATAGAGAAATTGATGGAGAGAATTTTAGAGGAAAGATTGTTAATTTTCGATGAAAATGCAAAGAGTGCTGCCAGTTCAAATCTAAATCTCTTTTCAAGTAGAAAAATAGATTCCAATGAAAAGATAATAAGAATCACCACAGAGTTAGGAAAAGTTATTGAAGGAAGCCAAGACCATCCAGTGTTTACTGATAAAGGATATGTAGATTTAGGAATGATTGTGGAAAATGACTTTGTTCTAATCTATCCATTTGAAGGAGTTGAATATGAAGAGAAAGAGGGAATATTACTTGAGGAAAGAGATTTTTTAGAGGAAGATGGCCAGATTATTGAAGATCTTAAAGAGAGGAAGCTTTTACCCCTTTACTGGAACTCTCCTCAGTTGGGAATAATTGCAAAGATAATTGGTTTTGCAATGGGCAATAGACACCTCAGATTTATGAAGGGAAAATCCGTTCTTACTTTTTATGGAAATGAGGAATCCTTAATGGAAATAAAAAGGGATTTGGAAATCTTGAGAATTAAATCAAATATTTATGCAAGCAAAAGGAAATATAAAATAGAAAGTCTAAGTGGACTTTATGATGACTTGAGTGTTAGCTCAGAATTGAGGATACCTTCCATAGCCTTTGTATATCTTTTAAAAAAGCTTGGCTTGCCCATTGGAAATAAAACTGAGATGAGTTTTAGAGTTCCAAAATGGATAATTGATGCACCTCGTTGGATAAAGAGAAACTTTATTGCAGGTGTCTTTGGAGCTGCCGGTAGTATCTTAAACTTTAAAGGATATAAACCTTTGCCTATAAATTTAACTCAAGTTAAAAAAAGAAACTGTGAAGCGAGTTTAAATGAATTTTTGCAGGACATAAAACTTCTCCTTAAAGAATTTGATATTGAAAGCATAATCTATGAGATAAGAGCTAAAGAGGGCATAATAAAAAGACTTTCAATTGTTGGAGAGAAAAATATAAGGAATTTTCTCTCAAGGATAAACTATGAGTACTCTGCAAGAAAAAAAGAAAGAGGGCTTTTCTGTTATGCCTATTTACTACAAAAGGCATCAGTAAAGAAGATTATAGCTGAGGAAGCTAAATTAGCAAGTGAAATACACTCGCAACAAAGAAGTATTGCAAGTGCCTTTGTATCATTTGTTAATAGAACATTTGTTGAGAAACCCATATATGATTCAAGGCAAGAGCGCAGATTACCGATTGATTTTCCAACCTTAGATGATTTTATTAAAGAACATGGATTAGCTGGAGGATTTGTTTTTGACAGAGTTGTAAAAGTGGAAAGAATAAAACCCGCATATAACAATCTTTACGACATAGGTGTCATCCATGATGCTCATAACTTTATAGCAAATGGAATTGTAGTTCATAACTGCGGAGTAAGACTTCTTAGAAGTAATCTGACCAGAGATGATGTGGAGCCAAAGATCAGGGAACTTGTGGATTTGCTCTATACACACATTCCCTCTGGAGTTGGTTCAACAGGTAAGATTAAGCTCTCACCGCAGGATGAGAAAGAGGTTGTCCGAAAGGGAGCAATCTGGGCTGTTGAGAATGGATATGGAGAGCCCGATGACCTACAAAAAATAGAGTCCCACGGCTGTCTTGAAGATGCTGATCCCAGTGTAATAAGTCAAAAGGCCTATGAGAGAGGTAGAGCCCAGCAGGGAACCCTTGGAAGTGGTAACCATTTCCTTGAGGTTCAATATGTGGCAGAGGTCTATGAACCAGAAATTGCGGATGTAATGGGACTTTTTAAGGGACAGATTACTGTAATGATTCACAGTGGCTCTCGTGGGTTTGGACATCAGATATGCGATGACTATGTAAGAGTTATGCTTAATGCAGCAAAAAAATACGGCATTGAGCTTCCCGATAAAGAACTTGCCTGCGCTCCCTTTAAGAGTAAAGAAGGACAGGACTATTACAGAGCCATGTGTGGTGCGGCAAACTATGCATGGGCAAACAGACAGTGTCTTATGCACTGGACAAGGGAGGTTTTTTTAAGGTTGTTTAAATTGTCACCAAGAGACCTTGGCATGAAAGTCATATTTGATGTCGCCCACAACATAGCAAAAGTGGAGTTTCATTTAATAAATGGGAAGAAAACTCGGCTTGTGGTTCATAGAAAAGGTGCTACGAGAGCATTTCCAAAAGGACATCCCGAGCTTCCTGAGATTTATAAAAACATAGGTCAGCCAGTGCTTATTCCTGGAGACATGGGGAGGGTTTCCTATGTTCTTGTGGGAACAGAGAAAGGAATGGAGGAAACCTTTGGCTCAACTTGTCACGGAGCTGGAAGGGTTTTAAGCCGTAATCAAGCTATTAAGCAAGCCCGAGGTAGATCAATAAAGCAGGAGCTTGCAGAAAGGGGCATAGTAGTTCGTTCTGCTGGAAAGGAGACTCTCGCAGAGGAGATGCCTGATGCCTATAAGGATGTTTCTAATGTAGTTGAGGTTGTTCATAATGCTGGAATAGCTAAAAAAGTGATTAAACTAAAGCCAATGGGGGTTATAAAGGGTTAATGAAACTTAAAGTAGGCTGGATTCAGTATGCCAATGTATATCCTATTTTCTATGTTCTTGAAAAAGAAGGTCTTTTAACCGATGATATCCATTTTGTAAAGGGAGTGCCATCACAGTTAAATTGGGCACTTAGAAATGAGCTAATTCATTTAAGTCCTTCATCATCAGTTGAGTATTTATTGAATGAGGAGCTATACGACTATATTGATGAAATTTGCATAGCCTCTAAAGAATATGTAGGAAGCGTGCTCTTTTTCTCAAACAGGGATTTACGAAGTCTTGATGGAGAAAAAATTCTCCTTACGGACCAATCAGCGACCTCTCATCTTCTCCTAAGGGTGATACTTGAGAAGTTTTATGGTCTTAATCCTAAATACGATATTTCACATGCTCCTCAACTTGGCAATTCTTTTCTGCTCATTGGAGATGATGCTTTAAGGATGAATAAAAGTTGTAGAGATAAAAAAATATACGATTTAGGAAACATCTGGTATAGAGAAACGGGGCTTCCTTTTGTGTTTGCTCTTTGGATTATAAGAAAAGAGATTTTAAGTCCTGATCACGAGGTTCACAATAACTATATTATATTCAAAGACAAACTTCTCTATGCAAGAGATAGAGCAAAGGATTACTTTAAAGAAATGGTGAAGGACTATTATTTAAGGGATTTTATGACAGAAGAAGAGATAATTCGCTATTGGATGGAAAATATGGACTACTATCTTACAGATGCTCATAAGAAAAGCCTTAACCTTTTTAAAGAATATCTTCTTGAGATTGTAAAATGATTATTTTTTTTATAACTTTTTTTACCCTGTATGGATTGCTTCATGTTAACTTCTTCTTTCGATTAAAGAAAGCTATTGGTTCAATGAATTTTTTTGCTCAGTTAGCATTAATAATTATTCTTTTTATTCTCTGGCTTTCTCCCTTTCTTATAAGAATTCTTGAAAGAAAAGGTTATGAAACCCCGGTTGAATTTCTTGCATGGATTGGCTATGTTTGGATGGCCTTTGTATTTCTTTTCTTCTTTTTTTCAATTGTATTAGACCTATTAAGAATTGGCATATATTTAGCTAAAAAGATTTCCGTTATTGATTACTCGCAGCCATTTATTAATAACAAAAATGCTTTTATTCTCAATTTTATCCTTTGCTCAATTCTTATTTTTTATGGTTATTTAGAAGCTAAGAACATTAGAGTAAAACCAATTGAAATCCACTCAGAAAAAGTAACAAGAGAAGTAAAGATCATACAGATATCTGATTTACATCTTGGTTTAATTGTAAGGGAAGCAAGATTAAAGAAAGTTACAGAGCAAATAAGGCAATTTAATCCCCATATTATTGTTTCTACCGGTGATTTAGTTGATGGACAACTGGATAAAATAGAGCCTCTTTCTGAATTATTTAAAGAGCTTACTCCTGCTTTTGGTAAATATGCCATATTGGGTAACCATGAAGTTTATGCAGGACTTGAGCGGGCAGTGAAGTTTACCGAGATGAGCGGTTTTAAGATTTTAAGAAACGAAGGAATTCATATAAAGGAACTTAATTTAAATATAATAGGCGTTGATGATAACACGGTTCTCGGTGTAAGACCAGATGAGACTTTTTCCCTTGAGATGGAATTACTGAAAAAATTTAAAGGCACATCTTTTAATATTTTTCTTAAACACAGGCCTCTAATAAGAGATGACATTTCAAAACTTTTTGACCTACAATTATCAGGCCATACTCATGGTGGTCAACTATTTCCATTTTCCCTTATCACACGATTATATTATTTAAATCACAACAGCCTGCTTAAACTTCCATCAGGTTCCTATCTCTATACAAGCTCCGGAACAGGTACATGGGGACCGCCCATTCGTATAGGATCTTCTCCAGAGATAACTTTTATTGTTATAAAACCAACAAGATAAGATTTATAAAAAATTCCTTAATAGAGATTCTAAGAGGTAACCAAACAAAAAGCGGGAAGGAAAAGCAGTCCCAAGGTAATTAAATTTTGTCAATTCAAAATCCTCTCGACATAGCTTACTACCGAAAGTACATCCCCGCTTCCATCTTATAAACTTAAAAACCTATGTAAATCAATGAGTTATTATCTATATATTATCTACATGCCCTCTAAGCTATTTTTAAACTATCCGATTTTCCTCTAACTGTCTATATTTTCCTTCTCCCTTATTATCTCATTTGCGAATCTGGTCATCTATCTACGTTTCGCTCTATTCTTGCAATTAGAACCTCTCCCCCTTTCTGTCATTGCGAGGCTTCTCTTTTTCTGTCATTGCGAGGAGCGCAAGCGACGAAGCAATCTCATTCCGTTGGTCTTTGAGACTGCCACGGCCACTTCGTGGCCTCGCAGTGACAAGAAAAAGGTGGTCATTGCGCCTTCATATTATTCGTCATTGCGAGCGAAGCGAAGCAATCCCTCCACATCGTCATTGCGAGGAGCATAAGCGACGAAGGGATCTGGTCACATCGTCATTGCGAGCGTCAGCGAAGCAATCTCCTGACCACTCGCCTTGGAGAGAGACTGCTTCGGGGCATCAAGCCCCTCGCAGTGACTGAAGGAGAGGTGTCATTGGCGAGAAGCGGGATTCCTCCCTACACTCGGTACAGGCTCCGCATGGAAGTCTGCCATCGGTGCTAAAGCCAAAATATTCCCTGAACTTTATATCCCACACATGGTTCAGATGGAAGTTCAGGTATGCTTTTCAATGATATGCCCCCGTTTTCAGGAACAAAATAAATACGAATTCTTAGTTTCTCATCTTTCACGTACCCAAACATTGAAACAACATTCTTATGCACCATGCCTAAATACCTTAGTTGGCATCTTGCCCTCAAGACTACTGTGAGGTCTCTCTACCACCTACTTCGCCTCAATTGAACTATCAAAAACTCTGCCCAAACACTCATCCCAAACACTCATCCCTAAGCTTACCACCTTAGCTCTAAGGTCCTCATAAGAGAATCAAAAAGAAAATCTAATGCCCACACATAATTACTAAACAAAGGCTCTGTGAGTGGCATATTGACAGTGTTCTTCTTTTTATCCCTCCTTGGTCTTTGTCTCTGTAAGTTAAAAGATTTGTAGATACGATAAACTCCTTTTCGGTTAACAGAGAAGCCTTCTTTTTGTATGGCAAGATGGATGCGTCTGTAACCGTAAAAAATGTACTTAAAAGCTATATGTTGAATCATCCAAGCAAGCTCTCTATCCTTTTCTGCCCTTACAGATTGAAAGTACATAGTGCTGACTGGAATTTGGAGTATCTCAGAGGCTTTTCTTGCAGTTATCCCTGCCTTGATCCTCTCTCAAGCTATGAGCCTCCACTCATGCCTCTCAAGCACCTCTATATCGAGCTCTTTTTCAGCTAGGATTCTTTTTGTCTCATGTTTTCATTCTCGAGGATTTTAAGCCTTTTGGCTTAAGTAGCAGACATACCGTTGAATTTCTGTCTTTACTTGTCAGAGCTGCTTCTTAGAGATAGAGTACTTACGGCATATCTTGAGCTTAAGAGTTACCTGTTCGATTCTTTCAACGGGATAATTTGATCCTTTCATAACTTTCACCTCCGGCTTTCGTATATTTGTTGTTCCAAAAATAGGGAGCAGGTAGACAACACTACGTTAGGATTGCAGTATATGCAATAGAAAGGCTAAAATAATTACTACTTATGACTGACAAAAAACCTCATACCCTCCCACCATCCATAATCTACTGCTTCTTTGCACTGGGCATTATCTCGGCTATTGCCTTCAGGGCAATTATAATTTTTCAGCGTATTGAGCCTTCATGGGTTAGACCCGTATGGTATGTGGGAGTCATCGGCTACATGGCTTTTTTCCTATACAGGTATTATATTTCTGAAAAGAGGAAAAAGGTCATTGAAAATTTCCAATTAATTGAAAAGGTAAAGGCAAATGCGTGCCTTACTGATCAGGACAGGGAAGTGGTTCTTTATCTCCTTTCATCCATCAGAAAATCTCCAGAGAATGTTAATTATTTCATTATTTTCCTGCTCTCCATCCTTGCGATCGTTGTGGATATCTATTTCGCACTTTCTTAAACCAGACCGCTATTTGCTGATTCATATTTAGACCTTGCTGTCTATCATGCTATAATTACCTTATGAGCTTTTTTAAGTGGATGTTCATAATTTTTGTTGCTCCACTGCCAGTAATGTTGGGGATATTGCTGAGTATACCAGTTCTTATCCTGATGGGTATTGGTGGTTTTACTGCCATAACTTTATCGCTTATTGTTAGACACATCAAAAACCGTCTTCATCCCTTGAGAAGAAAGACTCCTCCTCCTGTTTATTGGCGTTAGGCTAACTATTACATCAAAAGGCATGAATCCTCAATAGTCAATGCCTTTAATCTCTCAACTTCTCCACATGATTCAGATGAGAGATTAAGAGACCATAAGCGTTTGATAACATGCGCTTTATATCCCTTAGGGTTTAGATGAAAAAGCGTTGTGCACCATGCCCGAAAGTTGCTTCGTGATTAGTCGGAAGTTTGTGGGTGTGTTTAGAACGGTGCGAAATGCTTCTTTTGGCGTCTTTATTTTCTGTCTCTCGTTCGATCGTGAGGTGTAAAGGTTATGCCGTTGTCGCCAGGGTATGGCTTCCGGTGATCGTTGTGGCCAAGCCAGATTTCGTCCGGTATTCTCTCAAAGGCTTTACACTTACGATGCTCAATTAAGTGTTTGCAAAAAGTGCATACTGGACTAAATACAATATCATATATCTCTGAGTCGTCTAAAATAAAAACTTCATCAGACATGTCATCTCTCTGATCTGACATACTATGAGTTTAAACTTTTGCAACTCTATTCCGTAGCAAGTGGACAAGTAAACCCCAAACCTTTGGAGTATATTTTATAATTTTGCTTCACAATTCCTCAATTAGTTTGCTTTAAAATTTTTTATGGCCTTTTTAACATGCTTCAGAGGGTGGTTACATCTCTTAATGTGAAATCAAAAATTTCGAATTCCTCCAACATCTACAGAACTCTGATAAACCTCGACCTTTACTTTACATCTTATTAACCTTACTCTTAACCTCAACCTCTACCTTTTCATATACCGCCGTGGTTCAAATGAAAGTCTTTACAATCATTTGCGCGTATAAATGATATACGAAGGGTAATACAAAGGCTAAAGAGAGAGTAGGGCGCAGAGGTATTAAAAAAGGAACTTTAGAAGCCTCATGGCGGGGCCTCCCATTGAACCCCGCATAGCGATCCGTCCTTTGATCAGGACGTCCTACGGCCGGGAGAATATCACCGTGTCACATGAGGCTTACTTTCACTATATTGTACCATGATTGAGATCACAAGAATACGACGAAGAGGTAAACAAGCACCTCGCAAAGCTCTAAAGGAGAGTATAGAACCCTCCCCCTCAAGCTACAACTCGAGGACATAATGCACAACGTCGTAGGATAGGATTTAGAGCAGCAGGATTCCCGAATTGGAAACCTTTGAAGCATGCATTCATGCAAGGCGGCAAGACGCTTCAAGACATTTTTATATCCCACATGGTTCAGATGGAAGAGAAACTCATCTTGCATTAACCCGACTTCATCAATTTAGGGTATATTTTATTTAAAAAAACTAAATATTTCAGAAACTCATATTTTCCTCTCCCACCTAATGTAGTCTATTGTCTTTTACGCTTCTTAAAGCTAATTTCTCTCTTGCTTTGTTTACTAATAACAAAAATCTTTACCTGTAAAACTTGAATCAAAAGATGAATACTATCTCCGTTGATTTCTGGTTTTAATCCATTGTATTCTACACATAATCTTTCTGCTAAGAAGGTATCACGATTAACGAAAGACAAGGTTCTAATGAGATTGGTAAAGGATAGAGAGAGCTATGAGGGAGAGAATAAAGGCAGGAAGGGGATCTCTGAGAACATATCGTATGAATTTTGTCACTTTGAGTCTCTCGATGAGGCGAACAGTCTCTGACACCCCCCACATGTCACTGCGAGGCCACGAAGTGGCCGTGGCAGTCTCAAAGACCAACGGAATGAGATTGCTTCTTCGCTTGCGCTCCTCGCAATGAGAGAAAGGAGGAGAGGTTCTAATTGCAAGAATAGAGCGGAACGAAGAGAGATGATCAGATTAGTAAATGAGATAACAAGGGAGGAGGAAAATATAGACAGTTAGAGGAAAATCAGATGGTATAAAAATAGCTTAAAAGGCATGTAGACTAATTTGTAGATGATAACTCATTGATTTACTGTGGTTTTTAAGTTCCTAGTGATGAAGTTGGGATTAATAGAATAACCTTTAAGCTTTATATCCCACATGGTTCAGATGGAAGCTATTTCCATCATATATTTTGCATAATTCTTTTCTTCTTTATATCCCACATGGTTCAGATGGAAGGCCGACCCTAACAACAAAAAGAGCATGCTCTTTATTCTTTATATCCCACATGGTTCAGATGGAAGGCGATTTGCCAACTCACCCTTTCTTTTGATATATGCTTTATATCCCACATGGTTCAGATGGAAGGCAGAATTTGCAAAACAATTAACTCAAAAGCTTGATCTTTATATCCCACATGGTTCAGATGGAAGTTCGTTTGCATATTCATTGTAAAGAGACATGTAAGTCTTTATATCCCACATGGTTCAGATGGAAGATAATAGATATGTAATCACTTCTGCTACCTTGAATAATCTTTATATCCCACATGGTTCAGATGGAAGAGACCATGCGTTGATATTATTACTATCGTTTCCCTGCTTTATATCCCACATGGTTCAGATGGAAGAGGTACCCGAGGATGAAAAGGAAGAATATTTGAGGGAGCTTTATATCCCACATGGTTCAGATGGAAGTTGCTTCTTGTTCCACCTTGACCTTGTATTCTTTTTGCTTTATATCCCACATGGTTCAGATGGAAGAAAGACTGAAACAACACTTGCATGCGCTTCAGAATGCTTTATATCCCACATGGTTCAGATGGAAGTTTATCAACTTCTTTATTTACAAGCATTTACGCAAACTTTATATCCCACATGGTTCAGATGGAAGAAAAACCTTTTTCACCGCCCATGGTGTGCCTTTATAGCTTTATATCCCACATGGTTCAGATGGAAGGAGGTAGAGAAATTATTGAACAAGAAAAAGGTTGATGTCCTTTATATCCCACATGGTTCAGATGGAAGTAATATAATTGAGGGATACTTACAGACTGCAATACTTTATATCCCACATGGTTCAGATGGAAGTCTGTCAATCCAGCTATAACTTTCTCCGGAAGCGTTGCTTTATATCCCACATGGTTCAGATGGAAGAGAAATGGGAATAGGCTTTCCGCCAAAAAGTACATCGACTTTATATCCCACATGGTTCAGATGGAAGCTCTGTATTCATTTCTGAATAATTGTCGTTTTCCATCTTTATATCCCACATGGTTCAGATGGAAGTAAACCGCCTGAATTTCCCTGCTGGGAATTACAAAGCCTTTATATCCCACATGGTTCAGATGGAAGAGTTACGACAAGTCTAACTTTCCATTGTTGATGATTCTTTATATCCCACATGGTTCAGATGGAAGAATTTAGCAGAAACCATGTCTAAATCAAGAGCTTATGCTTTATATCCCACATGGTTCAGATGGAAGAAATGTTTGTTTATCTCATTTACAACCCCTTGTGCACTTTATATCCCACATGGTTCAGATGGAAGCCCATTACTTTTACGCATTAAGGCATTCATTGTTTAACTTTATATCCCACATGGTTCAGATGGAAGGTTAGATTTTCACCTAACATCTGGACTTTGCTTCAGCTTTATATCCCACATGGTTCAGATGGAAGTTCTTTATTTGTTCATACCAGTCGTTTAAGGTAACCTTTATATCCCACATGGTTCAGATGGAAGCAGACAAAGTAAGGCAAATCTTTGTAAGTCAATAGTCTTTATATCCCACATGGTTCAGATGGAAGACAATACAACCACCATTTTTTGATACTCTTTTCTGACTTTATATCCCACATGGTTCAGATGGAAGAAACAGATTTTCCCGGGATGGAATGTTGTTTTACTACTTTATATCCCACATGGTTCAGATGGAAGTTGGAGAATTCTTTTTTATAGATATAGGAAAGTCAATAAACTTTATATCCCACATGGTTCAGATGGAAGTAATATATTTATTTTGTCTACCATTACCAAAGAACTCTTTATATCCCACATGGTTCAGATGGAAGCCGCTTGGATAAAAGGCTAACCACCATTTATCCTGTCTTTATATCCCACATGGTTCAGATGGAAGATTGCCGTATGCCTCATTGGTGCTTCAAATAAAATAAACTTTATATCCCACATGGTTCAGATGGAAGATACGGCAATCATATGCCATAGCGCTTGTGGTAAGACTTTATATCCCACATGGTTCAGATGGAAGATGAATAATCAGAATATACAACTTCCACAATTGACTCTTTATATCCCACATGGTTCAGATGGAAGCATTATAAGAAAGAGGTAGTATATAGTCTAATTCCTGCTTTATATCCCACATGGTTCAGATGGAAGTGTTTTGTTTTTATCGCTGTGACTGAATTCATCAACCTTTATATCCCACATGGTTCAGATGGAAGGCAAGATTGTCAAAGAGCTGAATTGGGCAATGTAAAAGATTGTGAATACTATATTTTATCATTTTTAAAGCTTAAATGATCATGGTGCTCTTTTGAAACTTTTTGCATCGAACCTTCAGTTGTATTCAGTTGTACTAAAGTTTTCTGTCAAAAATCTCCCTCAGTACTTACATATACAACAATTTAGAATAAGAGATGAGAAAATGCTGATTCGATGCAATCGATTTTTGTCGATTGGACTCGTTAGATTTTAGAGGCTATAACACTATCGAAAAGATAGAGCCACCTCTAGCCCTTCACGATACACACGGACGTAGAGCATGCGAAGTACAGAGATCTTTGCTATCACAAGCGATTCCATAGGGTTCACATTCGTAGGGCATACTCTTGGGATGTACAAATGGCTAAACACTTTCAGGCCCTTCATGGGTAGATCACCTCTTCATAGAATATTACCGGTCATTTCTTTCTCAACACCTAAAACAGTTTTTTGAAAATTAAGTCTGTTTTCAATTCTGTAGAAGTATATTGAATCCTCCTCTTTGTCTATAAGCCTCTCAAGCTCGATTTTACACTTCATGAGTTTGCCTTCAGTAATCTCACCCTCGAACACAGAGTTCTGCACCCAGTTAAAGTACTTTTTCAGTGTTTTTCTCACCTTGTTCACTCTTTCCTCAGCAATATCGTAGGTAATGATAAAGTAAGGCATCTCCTACCACCAGGCCTTGAAGGGCTTGTATACCTCATCGCCAATGAAATGTCTGATTAACTTGTAGCACTCATATCTGATGAGCATCCGATAGGAGACATTTCTCTTTAGACCCCTGTGTTTGATTGTTGTTGAAAGCTTCTGATCAAACTCTCTGAGAAATTTCTTTCTGCCACTTTCCTTCAGATAGCAGTATCCGACATCTTCATCGAAATCATCAAGGCTGATCATCCTGTTATTTACAAGTTTGAATATAATCGGATCAGCGATCAAGGGTTTAAAGATCTCTGAGATGTCCAAGCTCAGTGAGTATCTCCTTTCACGAGGCTCATGAAGATAGCTTATGGCTGGATATAATTGAGTGTGAAAGATTTCATTGAGCACCGTTGTGTAGATGATTGAATTGGCAAAGGAAATCATCGCATTAACAGGATTTGTGGGAGGACGTTTCTCCCGCTTATCAATAGAAAATTCACCCCTCAGGATTACATTGAAGGCCTGATAATAACAATCCTTTGCTCTCCCCTCACACCCCATTAGTTCGTTAATAGATCTCGAAAGCTTTGCATTAGTCAGCTCAACTGAGAGCTTTTCTATAAAACCCTCTGTGTTATCGTATTCTCTGAGGTTTCTTTGCATGTGATGAATCGCACCTTCTACGAAGGAGTAGGCAAGATAGAATCTCTTTTCACTGTCACGGTAGTGATCAACCTGACGTACCACAAGGTCACCAGATACATTTCTATCCCTTGGCATGAAACTTCCTGAGTAGAATCCGTAGTAGTTGTAAATGTGAAGAGGCTTATTTTCCTGCGCAAGAAAGTTAAGAAGCTTTGTATTAAGATCAACCTCACCAAAAACGTGTATCGCATCTACATCCTCAATCGGAATTGACTTCTTTTCTCCATTCTCATTTTCTATGCAGATCGTATTCTCCCTTCGTTTAATTCTTCCGCTTGTAAAAATATAGTACGGTCTACCCATTACACCTATCCAAAACAAAATTCATAATATGCACATTTTGGGCAGTACGGTTTTCTGACAATTGCTGGAGGTCTATCCATGTTTAAAATCTCCTGAACTCTGAGGAGCGCCTCCTCAACTTCCCTCTCACCTTGCGGAGTGAGAATGACCTCCTCCTTTCTTCTCATCTTAGGATAGTTAATAACTCCAGTTTTTTCAATTCCAAGTCTCTTAAGATAGTAGAGGTAGTATAGAATCTGAATCCTGTCAGCATGGGCTAATCGATTTGAGTATTTGATCTCTCTGATCTCATCATCGCCAACAATGTCGACTGAGATGAGATTATCGATAAGAAGTTCCCTCCGGTCCTCATAATGATAAGCGCTCTCACCAAGAAGTTTTCCGAGGAGCACTTTGTCTGAGGTTGATTCCATCTGGATGCCTCTATCAAATAGCCATAGCTTCCGTTCGCAGACGTAAAGGTAGTTAATCTTGATGCCGTTGGTTTTAAGTTGTTGGAAGTCAAATTCCGTCTTTAATTCGTAATTCACTTTCTCGGTCATCCTCTCATCTAGTAAACAGATCTGGACAGTAGTGTTTGAAGTTTTTCCCGACTTTGTCAGTTTACTTCCAAAATTTGCCTTTTAATCTCTGCGAGTGCTTGATTTTACTATATTTAGATTTTTTTCTGTCAAATTTTGTAGTATAACTTAATTTTTTCAATTTATCATTTTGACTTGACTTTTTTCTTTATTTATGCTATAACATATCCATGTTCCTAAAAATCACAAAATCTGCTGACAAAACAGACTACATCTATGTTGTTGAAAGCTATCGTGATGACAAAGGAAGAGTCAGGCACAGATATCTTTTCAGTCTTGGCAAGCTTAAAGACTTTATATCTACCTCGGTGTTCAAAAAGTTAGCTCAAAAAGCTCTTGCTTTAGACAGTAGTTTTAACAAAGAAGGTGTAGAACTTTCTTGTTTATCAGAAGCAGAGGTATTAAGGTATGGACATCTTGTGCTTAAGCGTTTATGGGATATGTATGGACTTGATGAGTTTTTTAGTAGGTT